>Ga0209292_1003313_pt1 | contig 17799 bp, 18 predicted proteins | sample GOMGulsemesocosm_2_FD_184634 | JGI IMG/M metagenome (GOLD analysis project Ga0209292, IMG submission 184634) | Methane-oxidizing microbial communities from mesocosms in the Gulf of Mexico - GOM9C Gulf of Mexico (SPAdes) (version 2) | ecosystem: Environmental > Aquatic > Marine > Cold seeps... | reverse complement strand
TACCTTATTTTTAATATTTCCCCCTTATATGGAGTAACCCATGAGCGAAACTAGACACTGTCCATTACTTATTCTTGGCTCAGGACCAGCAGGCTATACTGCAGCGGTTTATGCTGCCCGAGCTAACTTAAAGCCAGTAATGATCACAGGAATGCAGCAAGGTGGTCAATTAACAACGACAACTGAAGTTGAAAACTGGCCTGGTGATGCAGACGATTTAACAGGTCCGGCGCTTATGGAACGTATGCAAAAGCATGCTGAGAAATTTGATACTGAGATTGTCTTTGATCACATTAACGAAGTTGACTTTAGTGAACGCCCTTACAAACTTAAAGGTGATACTGGCAGCTACACATGTGATGCATTGATTATTTGTACGGGTGCTTCAGCACAATACCTTGGTTTACCGTCTGAAGAAGCCTTTATGGGTAAAGGTGTTTCAGCCTGTGCAACGTGTGACGGATTTTTCTACCGTAACCAAAAAGTTGCCGTTGTTGGTGGTGGTAATACCGCTGTTGAAGAAGCGCTATACTTATCAAACATTGCTTCTGAAGTTCATTTAGTTCACAGACGCGATACTTTCCGTTCTGAAAAAATATTAACTGACCGCTTATACAAAAAAGTGGAAGAAGGTAATATTGTATTACATCTAGATCGTACCTTAGACGAAGTGTTAGGTGATGACATGGGTGTAACAGGTATTCGTTTAAAAGATACTAGCTCAGGCGAAACTGAAGATCTTGAAGTAATGGGTGCGTTTATTGCTATTGGCCATAAACCAAACACTGATATTTTCAAAGGTCAGTTAGACATGAAAGATGGTTACTTAACCATTCAAAGTGGTACTAACGGTAACGCAACGCAAACAAGTGTAGAAGGTATTTATGCTGCGGGTGACGTAGCTGACCATATATACCGTCAAGCAATAACATCTGCTGGTGCTGGTTGTATGGCTGCATTAGACGCAGAACGTTACTTAGATGCTAAAGACGCATAACAACTGAGTAAAAAAATGAGCCAAGCACTTGAGTTATTAGATCCAAATAGTTTGGCCTTTCCTCCCCTACACAACGCTTTAGCTGAACCAAATGGTTTACTGGCTGTAGGGGGCGATTTATCGGTTAAACGCCTATACAGCGCATATCAGCATGGGATTTTTCCTTGGTATAGTGAACATGACCCGATTATGTGGTGGAGCCCAACTCCACGAGCAATTATCACTTCCTCAAGTATTCGCATTAATAGAACGCTGAATAAACACATCAAGAAAAAGCCTTATAAAGTCACCTTGAACCACGCATTTAGTGAGGTCATAGATTTATGTGCCGACGCTCCCTTTAGAACCGATGAAACGTGGATTGTTGACGATATGATCCAAGCCTACCAGAACCTTCACGATAGTGGTTTAGCTCACAGTATTGAAGTATGGGATGGTGATGAGCTGGTGGGTGGTTTATATGGCGTAGCGATAAATGGATTTTTTTCAGGTGAGTCGATGTTTTATAAAAAAAGTAATGCTTCAAAGTTTGCTTTAGTGGCTTTATCTGAACATTTACAAACAGCCGGAATTTCTATGATCGATTGTCAAATAACTAATCCATTTCTTGAAGATATGGGCTGCTTTGAATTATCAAGAGATGAATTTATTGATATGCAAAAAAAACATGTTGATATAATGATACCTGATGGTTTTTGGCAACCAAAAGAGTTGATCTAAATTATGTCTGAAGATTTTCAATTTGGTATCACAAAGTCTTTTCCTTGTAATTATTTACCCGATAAAGAAGAGCGTTTATTAGTCGCAGTAGATGATAGGTTACACAATACCCAAAGATACTCTTGGTTAATGGAAAACGGCTTTAGGCGTAGCAGTGATCAAATTTATCGACCGCATTGTATTAATTGCTCAGCTTGTAAGTCTTTGAGGGTGATTATTAACGCTTTCTCTCCTTCTAAAAGCCAAAAACGACTAATTAAAAAGAATAAAGATTATGTAGTACAAATATCTACATCAATCAAAAAAAACTACTATCCTCTATATGAAAGCTACATTAACACCATTCATGCCGATGGGAGTATGTATCCTGCAACACCCGTTCAATATGAATCATTTACAAAAAGTTCAGTCTCGGAGCAAATATTTATTGAGACTTGGGACCAGGACGTATTAATTTCTGTCGCGGTAACCGATTTACTAACCGATGCGCTTTCAGCCGTTTATACTTTTTATCACCCCGAGTACCGGAATAAAGGTCTTGGTGTTTTTTCAATACTAAACCAGCTTAATTTAGCGTCTCAATTGAATAAACGATATTTGTATTTAGGTTATCAAATTGATGAATGCCAAAAAATGAATTATAAAAATAAGTACTACCCTTATCAGGAATTGATAAATAATCATTGGATCACTACAAATAAATAGCACATTCGCTTTACTTTAGCCGCTCAATTCGGCATCATCTGCGCAGCTTTTTATTTGGCACTAATCGGATTATTTGTAATATAATAAATACTCATTAGCTGCAGCACAACTTTAGAGGTTTTACGCCCAATGGCGAAAGAAGAAAATATTGAAATGCAAGGCACTGTATTAGACACATTGCCAAATACTATGTTCAAAGTAGAGCTAGAAAATGGTCACGTTGTGACTGCGCATATTTCTGGTAAAATGAGAAAGAATTACATCCGTATTTTAACGGGTGATAAAGTTACTGTTGAACTAACTCCATACGATTTAACTAAAGGTCGTATTATCTTCCGCGCAAGATAATAACTTTATCAAATAGAAATAATAAAGCCCTGCTGAGCAATCAGCAGGGCTTTTTTGTGTCTGTAATAAAACGTTATAATAAATCAACCCACCGTTTGGTGGGTTGATTTAAAGTGATGCATCGATAAAATTAATGCTCTACCAACTCTTTCTTAGACTCACACTTAATTACAAGCTTGTCTTTCTTAACATCAACTTTAGCAACACCACCGTTAGTTAAATCACCAAACAGTAATTCATTAGCCAAGTTCTTCTTCAAGTGCTCTTGTATCAGACGAGACATAGGACGTGCCCCCATGGCTTTATCGTAACCTTTTTCAGCCAACCATGCTTTCGCCTTTTCAGTTAACTCTAAAGAAACACCCTTCTCATCTAACTGTGCTTGAAGTTCGACAATAAACTTATCAACAACTTGATTGATAACCTGAGTATTTAAGTGATTAAACCATACTATATTGTCTAAACGGTTTCTAAATTCAGGAGAGAAAACCTTATTAATTTCTTCCATCGCATTTAAGCTGGTATCTTGCTGTTTAAAACCAATAGATTGTTTTGTTGTTTCAACTACACCTGCATTGGTTGTCAGTACAAGAATTATATTTCTGAAATCGGCTTTTCTACCATTATTGTCGGTTAACGTACCGTGATCCATAACTTGTAATAAAATATTAAATACATCTGGATGTGCCTTTTCTATTTCATCAAGTAATACCACCGCATGTGGGTGTTTAAGTACGGCATCGGTAAGTAAACCACCTTGTTCATACCCTACATAACCAGGAGGAGCACCTATTAATCGACTAACGGCATGCTTTTCCATGTACTCAGACATATCGTAACGAAGCAACTCAACGCCTAACGTTTTAGCTAACTGTTGCGTAACTTCCGTTTTACCCACACCTGTTGGACCCGCAAATAGGAAAGAACCGATAGGCTTTTCTTCATTACCTAAACCTGCGCGAGACAATCGGATCACCGATGACAATTCATCTATCGCATGATCTTGACCAAAAACAACTAACTTAAGATTTCTATCTAACGTTTTTAAGCTATCAGTTTCAGTTGAAGATACCGATTTTTCTGGAATCCTCGCCATTTTGGCAACAATCGTTTCAATATCAGTGTTGTTAATAACTTTTTTACGCTTAGAAGGCGCTACAAGCTGCTGCTTGGCCCCTGCTTCGTCAATAACATCTATAGCCTTATCGGGCAAAAATCGTTCATTAATATACTTAGCAGATAACTGAGCGGCAGCTCTCAATGCTTTATTAGTATAACGAATACCGTGATGGGATTCGTACTTCTCTTTTAGACCTTGCAAAATTTTAGTGGTATCGTCAATGCTTGGTTCAACTACATCAATTTTTTGAAAACGTCGTGCTAATGCGCGGTCTTTTTCAAATACACTATTGTATTCTTGATAGGTGGTAGAGCCAATACAGCGTAATTTACCAGCCGACAATAAAGGTTTTAACAAGTTAGAGGCATCCATCATGCCACCAGAGGCCGCTCCTGCCCCTATAATGGTGTGAATTTCATCAATAAACAGAATGGCATTGCCATCATTTTCAAGCTCTTTAAGTACCGCTTTAAAGCGTTTCTCGAAGTCACCTCTGTATTTAGTGCCTGCCAATAAAGCGCCCATATCTAACGAATAAATCGTCGCATCGGCTAAAAACTCAGGTACATCTTCTGAAATAACTAAATTTGCCAGTCCTTCTGCAATAGCAGTTTTGCCCACACCGGCTTCACCAACAAATAATGGATTATTTTTACGACGTCTGCTTAATACTTGTAGCGTGCGTTCAAGTTCGCTGTCTCTACCGATCAACGGGTCTATATTACCTTTCAACGCTTCTTCGTTAAGATTTGCAGCAAAGTTGTCGATAGTACGAACTTCTTCTTCAATCTTAGGATCGGTATCTTCGGTAGAGTGAAGGGGTTCACTACCTTCAATCTTAGAAATTCCGTGGGAAATAAAATTAACAATATCTAATCGAGTTATATCTGATTTCTTTAAAAAGTAGGCGGCTTGGGATTCCTGCTCGCTAAAAATAGCCACTAAAACGTTCGCCCCATTCACTTCACTCTTGCCTGAGGATTGAACGTGAAAAACAGCTCTTTGGAGGACTCTTTGGAAACCTAATGTTGGTTGGGTTTCACGTTCTAGTTCAGTTTCAGGAATAACGGGGGTGGTTTCACCAATAAAACCAAGTAACTCTTGACGCAAGGAAGTTAAATTAGCTCCACAGGCGTTAAGCGCTTCAATTGAAGCTGGGTTATCTAATAAAGCTAACAAAAGATGCTCGACCGTCATAAATTCATGACGAGACTCTTTTGCTTGACGAAAGGCTAAATTTAACGAAATTTCTAAATCTTTATTCAGCATAGGCTTCTCCACTTAATATCAATGCGGTTCACGCTTGTTCCATTTTACATTGTAAAGGATGTTCGTTTTCTTGCGCGTAATTACTCACTTGGCTTACTTTAGTCTCTGCTATTTCGGCAGTATAAGTGCCGCAGAGTGCTTTTCCTTTATAATGAATATCGAGCATAATATCTGTTGCTCGGTCTGAGTCCATATTAAAAAACTTACGTAGTACCTCAACAACAAAATCCATCGGTGTATAATCATCATTTAACAAAACAACATGATACAACGGAGGCTTTGCATTTTCTTTTTTTACTGATTCTTCAAGGAGTTCCTGATCTTCAGTTTGTTCTTTCCAGTTACTCATAATTCTATATTAGCCTGTAGAAGAGCTTTTTGCCGTATTTATTACCTTTATTTTAATGTTATTTGATAATAAAAAATAGCAATATTTACTTGACTAATTAAATATATTATCTACGATTCATTATGTGATGTTATTTTAATCACAACTTGGTTTTATAAACGCTTAAGAAACACAAGTAGATACCAATGTAATTAGTAGATACCAATGTAATTGGAATTAAGGATTAGAAGTATGGCTCAAGGTACAGTTAAATGGTTTAACAATGCAAAAGGGTTTGGTTTTATTCGCCCTGAAGATGGTGGCGAAGATATTTTCGCACATTATTCAACAATTCAAATGGAAGGATACCGGACGCTAAAAGCTGGTCAAGATGTCGATTACGAACTGAATGCCGGCCCTAAAGGCCACCATGCGGCAAGTATTACCCCGTCTGACGTCGAAGGCGTTCCAGACATACAAGAAGAATAAGTTACTTCGCTTATTTTAAAAATGATAAAACACAGTGTTAACTGTGTTTTTTTATATCTTCTTATTAATAATGTTGTCATCACTCGGTAGGAATTAACCTCCTTGGTGTAGACAGCCTATTGGCCTTTCAGCATACCGAAAAGCCATAGGGTTTTGTGTCTAGCTATTAGCGTTAAAGGTGCTCAATAATACAATCGCCAAACTCTGAACAAGTCACTAACGTAGCTCCTTCCATTAAACGCTCAAAGTCATAAGTAACAGTTTTAGCGTTAATCGCACCTGACATCCCCTTAAGAAGTAAATCAGCAGCTTCTAACCACCCCATATGTCTTAACATCATTTCAGCGGATAAAATAACAGAACCTGGGTTGACCTTATTCTGCCCTGCATATTTAGGTGCAGTTCCATGAGTCGCTTCAAAAATAGCAACTTCATCATTTAAATTAGCACCAGGAGCAATTCCAATACCACCTACTTGGGCAGCAAGTGCATCAGACAGATAATCACCATTCAAATTTAGCGTAGCGATTACGCTGTATTCTGCTGGTCTTAATAATATTTGTTGCAACATAGCATCAGCAATTACGTCTTTAATGATGATTTCTTTGCCGTTATTAGGATTAGTTATTGAACACCAAGGACCACCATCAATGTAATCAGCACCAAACTCTTCAATTGCTAATTCGTAACCCCAATCTTTAAATGCACCTTCAGTGAACTTCATAATGTTCCCTTTGTGCACTAAAGTTACTGACTCTCTGTCATTATCAATCGCGTATTGAATCGCCTGACGCACTAAACGTTGAGTACCTTCTTTTGAAACAGGTTTGATACCAATACCACAATTTTCTTCAAAACGTATTTTAGTTACGCCCATTTCTTTTGTTAAAAAATCAATCATTTTTTGTGCGTCTGCACTATTTGCTTGATATTCTATGCCTGCATAAATATCTTCAGAGTTTTCTCTAAAAATCACCATATCTACTTCTGCAGGGTTTTTAACTGGTGTTGGTACTCCGGTGAACCACTGTACAGGTCGCTGACAAACATATAAATCAAGTATCTGACGCAAGGCAACGTTAAGAGAGCGCATGCCTCCACCAACAGGTGTGGTTAATGGCCCTTTAATACCCACTTTAAATTGTTTGAACATATCTAAGGTTTCATCAGGCAACCACGTTTCAGAGTCGTAAACTTCTGTGGCTTTTTCACCTGCGAATACTTCCATCCAATGAATTTTTTTATCGCCCCCATAAGCTTTTTTCACAGCTGCATCAACAACGTCAATCATTGTAGGTGTAACGTCAACCCCTATACCATCGCCTTCAATGTAAGGAATAACAGGATTATTTGGAACAATTAATTTACCATCAACTATAGTGATTTGTTTACCTGATTCTGGAATAGTTACTTTACTTGGCATAGAGATTTCCTCACTTTTTAGTCGTACAAAAAATAGCAAAAAGACATGTTTTGTGAAATCGCAACTGAAATAAAACATATCAACTTACAAACAAATTATCGTAAAAAGTATTAATAAACTAATCACCTGAAAATGATAATCAGTATAAATATGGTGAATGTTTCAACGAATTCAACAGACACAGTAGAGAAAGGAAAAAGTAACAGGCACAAAAAAGCCGAGTAAATACTCGGCTTTTAATATTTTTAAAAAGCTACATTAAAGAAGCGTTGATAAAATCGTGTTCAATGTTTCACTAGGACGCATTGCTTTAACAGCTAATTCAATGTCTGCAAAGTAATAACCATTAACGTCAGTCGCTGGACCTTGAGCATTATTTAACTCTTCTACGATCTTAGCTTCTTGGTTAGTTAATGCTTGAGCTACAGCAACGAAAGTCGCTTTTAATTCTTCGTCGTCAGTTTGCTTAGCAAGCTCTTGAGCCCAGTACATTGATAAGTAGAAATGACTACCACGGTTATCCAACTCACCCACTTTACGTGAAGGTGATTTGTTTTCACTTAAGAAAGTACCTGTAGCGCGATCTAATGTGTCAGCAAGTACTTGAGCTTTATTGTTACCCGTAGTAACACTTAAGTGCTCTAAAGAAGCCGCTAATGCTAAAAACTCACCTAATGAATCCCAACGTAAGTGGTTTTCTTTTTCAAATTGCTGTACGTGCTTAGGAGCTGAACCACCTGCACCTGTTTCAAATAAACCACCACCGTTCATTAGAGGAACGATTGAAAGCATTTTAGCACTTGTACCTAGCTCTAAGATTGGGAATAAATCTGTTAAGTAATCACGTAATACGTTACCTGTTACAGAAATAGTGTCTTCACCTTTAACTAAGCGCTCTAATGTGAATTCTGTTGCTGGAACTGGTGACATAATACGAATATCTAAACCATCTGTATCGTGGTCAGGTAAATACTTGTTAACCTTTTTGATAATTTCAGCATCATGTGCACGTTCTTCGTTCAACCAGAAAATAGTAGGAACTTTAGTTGCGCGAGCACGATTTACGGCTAATTTAATCCAATCTTGAATTGGTGCATCTTTAGCTTGACACATTCTCCAGATATCACCTTCAGCAACAGTGTGCTCAAGTAATACCGTACCGTCAGCGTTAATCACTTTAACAGTACCTGCTTCCGACATTTCAAACGTTTTATCGTGAGAACCGTATTCTTCAGCTTTTTGTGCCATTAAACCAACGTTAGGTACTGTACCCATAGTTGTTGGATCGAACGCGCCGTTTACACGACAAAAATCAATAACCGCTTGGTAAACACCTGCGTAACAACGATCTGGGATCATTGCTTTAGTGTCTTGTAATTGTCCATCTGGTCCCCACATGCCACCAGAAGTACGTAATGCTGCTGGCATTGAAGCATCAACAATTACGTCACTTGGAACATGTAAGTTGGTAATACCTTTGTCTGAATCAACCATCGCTAGAGGAGGACGAGTTTCGTATACCGCTTGAATATCGGCTTCAATTTCAGCTTTCTTAGCTGCTGATAAACGATCAATTTTAGCGTAAACATCGCCAATACCGTTATTTGCATCAACACCTAACTGTTCAAAAGTTGCAGCATGTTTAGCAAATACATCTTTGTAGTAAACTTTTACTGCGTGGCCGAAAATAATTGGATCAGACACTTTCATCATTGTTGCTTTTAAATGAAGCGATAGTAAAACACCTTCTTCTTGTGCTTTAACCGTTTCAGCTTCAAAAAACTCTACTAATGATTTTTTACTTAAAGAAGAAGAGTCAATAACTTCGCCAGCAAGTAATGATAAGTGATCTTTTAATACAGTTGTTGAACCGTCTTGTGCAGTAAATTCAATTTTTACTTCAGTAGCTGTATCAAGCGTTGTAGATTGCTCTGAACCAAAAAAGTCATTTGAATCCATGCTAGCAACGTTAGACTTACAGTCTTTGCTCCATGCGCCCATTGAATGTGGGTTTTTACGAGCATATTGCTTAACAGAACCAGGAGCACGGCGATCTGAGTTACCTTCACGTAATACAGGGTTTACTGCACTACCTTTGATTTTATCATATGTGTACTTAATTGATTGTTCAGCGTCGTTTTGTGGCTCTTCTGGATAATCAGGTAAAGCGTAACCTTTCGCTTGAAGTTCTTTTATTACAGCGTGTAATTGTGGAACTGATGCGCTAATATTTGGTAGCTTAATGATGTTCGCTTCAGGCTTAGTTGCTAATTGACCAAGTTCAGCAAGAGCATCTTCAACACGTTGCTCTTCTTTTAAATACTTTGGAAAGTTAGCTAGTACGCGAGCAGCTAGAGAAATATCGCGAGTTTCAATATCAATGCCCGAGCTTGCAGTATATGCTTGAATAATTGGTAATAACGAATGCGTAGCAAGAGCTGGAGCTTCATCAGTAATAGTATAAATAATCTTTGATTTATCGGTTGTCATTGAGTTTCCTACTGTAAATATTGCCAATATCTTTAGCGAATGCATAAACATTCACAATTTACCTATAGATATGCACTTTGGATAAAATTTATTTTCGCGCGCATATTACAGGAATTTAACTAAAATTAACAGAGCCAACCCCATTAGAACTAGACTTTTCAGGACATTTTAATTGACAAAAACACCTTATAAAAATCGCACCAGAGTCAAATCAACTCATACACGAGTGGTACGACCAGAGACAAAAAATAGAAAAATAGTTTTATTTAATAAACCATTTGACGTTTTAAGCCAATTTACCGACGATTCTAAGCGAAAAACACTCGCTGATTTCATCGATATTAAGGAAGTTTATGCCGCAGGTAGGCTGGATCGAGATAGTGAAGGACTTCTTTTATTAACAAATGATGGAAAATTACAACATAAGTTAGCTAATCCTTCCCAAAAAACCTTTAAAACCTACTGGGTTCAAGTTGAGGGAAGCCCGCAAGAATCAGATCTTGTAAACTTACGACATGGTGTCGAATTAAAAGATGGCTTAACGCTCCCGGCAAAAGTCGAGTTTTTTACTCCGCCTAATTTATGGAAAAGAGAACCTCCTATAAGAGAAAGAGCTAATATTCCTACAACGTGGTTGTCTATATCTATAAAAGAAGGGCGAAATAGACAGGTTCGACGAATGACAGCACATATTGGCTTTCCTACCCTGCGACTCATTCGGTATTCAATAGGTAATTATACTATTGACGATATAGAAAACGGTCAATACAAACAATTATCAGAAACTAAATAATGAGTATCATTCAAACACCTCACGGCAGCGAGCAATTTAAACCCAACGCAACAGTTGCAGCAGTGATTGTATGCCAAAATAAATTTTTACTGGTAGAAGAGCTAGAACATGGAAAACACGTATTTAATCAACCCGCAGGACATATAGAGGCTGATGAAAACATAGTTGATGCGGCTAAACGAGAAGTATTGGAAGAAACAGGTTTACAATTAACTCCTCAATACCTTGATGGCATTTACTATTTTTACAGAGCTGATATTAACCTTTACTTTATGCGTTTTTGTTTTGTTATTGAACTTGACGAGTTTGTTCAAGGTAAACCAATGGACGATGAGATCATCACCACCCATTGGTTTTCCCTCGAAGAAGTACTCGCCAGAAAAGCACAACTTCGTAGTACTATGGTTTTAGATTGCATCAATGATTATTTATCAAACAAAAAGAAAGGCCATAAAATCCCTTTGTCTTCATTAAAAAGTAATATTTAGTCTTTTTACTCAAATATTCACATGCTATAATTCTGCGCCTTATTTTTTATGATTTAACTTTTGATGACTACAGACAATACAACATTGAATAACAACGAATTACCACAAAAAACACCTGCTGAAACGAAAGTAATCGTGGGAATGTCTGGTGGTGTAGATTCTTCAGTATCAGCTTATTTATTGTTGCAACAAGGTTATCAGGTAGAAGGTTTATTCATGAAAAACTGGGAAGAAGACGATACTGATGAGTATTGTGCTGCAGCCCAAGACTTAGAAGATGCAAGAGCAGTATGTAATAAACTTGGCATTAAGCTACACACCATAAACTTTGCTACCGAGTATTGGGATAATGTTTTTGAGTACTTCCTAGCTGAATATAAAGCAGGCCGTACTCCTAACCCTGATATTATGTGTAATAAAGAAATTAAGTTTAAAGCTTTCTTAGAATTTGCCTGTGAAGATTTAGATGCTGATTATATTGCTACCGGGCATTATGTTCAGCGCCGTTTCCATAACGACCAGTGGGAAATGTTACGCGGCTTAGATAATAACAAAGATCAAAGTTACTTCTTATATACGCTTAGTGATAAACAAGTAGGTCGCACGCTTTTCCCTGTAGGCAACATTGAAAAGCCTCAAGTACGTGAAATCGCGGAAAAAGCCGACTTAATTACTCACGATAAAAAAGACAGTACAGGTATTTGTTTTATCGGCGAACGTAAATTCAAAGACTTCCTTGGTCAATATTTACCTGCTCAACCAGGTAATATTGAAACACCTGAAGGTGAAATTATTGGTAAGCATGACGGTTTGATGTATCACACGTTAGGCCAACGTAAAGGCTTGCGTATTGGTGGTCTGGCAAATGCTGGTGAAGAACCATGGTATGTGGTTGAAAAAGACTTATTACGTAATGTATTAATCGTAGGTCAAGGCCACAATCATCCAAGACTTTTCTCAAAAGGGTTAATTGGTAATCAACTTCATCTAGTTAATAGACAAGACTTAACGGCTCCTATCAAATGTACCGTTAAAACACGATACCGTCAGAACGATGTAGCCTGTACCCTTTCGCCTTTAGAAAACGGTGAATATACCGTAATGTTTGATGAACAACAAAGTTCAGTTACGCCAGGCCAGTCCGTTGTATTTTATCAAAATGAAATATGTTTAGGCGGCGGCATCATCAATACTCTTATTCGTTAAGTGAAAAGAATTTAAATGAAAGAACAAACAATTACATTAGCTGCAGTATGTCAAGTCGCTTACTGGGTTCAGAAACTATCAAGAACTGGACAAATTAATGAGCAAGAGCTCACTATTTTACTGAAAAGCATAATGAATACATCGCCTACTAGTACCTTAGATGTATATGGAAATGAATTATCTAACCTAAAAGTTGGTCTTGAAACGCTTATTCAACACCTAGGCAATGAATCAAAAAATAAAGACCCAGAACTAACACGTTACGTTGTTAGTTTATTAGGCTTAGAACGCCGTTTAAATAAAAAGCCTAAACAAATGTCGTTACTTGGCGAGCGCATTGAACAATGTGAACGTCAATTAGCGCATTATGAAATTAATAGCGATACCTTAATTGCTAGTATCGCCAGTATTTATAGCGATATCATCAGCCCGTTAGGCACACCAATTCAAGTCGCTGGTGAACCAGAAATTCTTAAACAAACAAGCAATCAACACAAAATAAGAGCGTTGTTGTTAGCTGGTATTCGCTCATCCGTGCTTTGGCGACAGGTCGGCGGAAAACGAAGAAACATTTTATTTGCTCGCTCTAAAATTGTAGAGTGCGCACAAACATTATTGAAACAATTACCTTAGTTTTTATGACTAAGATTTATTAATTTTTAATTTGGGAATTATCATGGAACTTTCAGCATTAAGCGCTATATCACCTATCGATGGTCGTTATGGCAGTAAAGTAAAATCTTTACGTCCTATCTTTAGTGAGTTTGGTTTAATCAAATACCGTGTAACCGTTGAAGTTCGTTGGTTACAAAAATTAGCGGCAACTGACGGCATCCCTGAAGTTCCAGCATTTAGTGCTGAAGCTACTGCTGTATTAAATGCAATTGTTGATAACTTCTCTGAAGAAGATGCATTAAGCATTAAAACCATTGAAGCAACAACAAACCACGACGTTAAAGCCGTTGAGTACTTCCTAAAAGAAAAAATTGCTAACAACGAAGAACTTAATGCTGTTACTGAATTTATTCACTTTGCATGTACTTCAGAAGACATTAACAACCTATCTCACGGCTTAATGCTTAAAGAATGTAGAGAACAAGTATTACTGCCAAGTATAGATGAAGTACTAACAGCAATTAAATCACTCGCTGTAGAGTACAAGTCAATTCCAATGATGTGTCGTACACATGGACAACCTGCTTCACCTAGTACTTTAGGTAAAGAGATGGCTAACGTTTATATTCGTTTAAAACGTCAACGTGACCAAATCGCAAAGGTTGAGTTTTTAGGTAAAATTAATGGTGCTGTTGGTAACTACAATGCTCACCTTTCTGCTTACCCTGAACTAAACTGGCACGAATTTGCAAATCAATTTGTTGGCTCTTTAGGCCTGACATTTAACGAATATACGACTCAAATTGAACCACATGATTACATTGCTGAGTTGTTTGATGCGATTGCACGTTTCAACACCATTCTTATCGATTTCGACAGAGATGTATGGGGTTATATTGCATTAGGTCACTTTAAGCAAAAAACAATTGCTGGCGAAATTGGTTCTTCAACTATGCCTCATAAAGTTAACCCTATCGATTTTGAAAACTCGGAAGGTAACTTAGGTATTGCCAATGCATTATTCTCGCATTTAGCACAAAAGCTTCCTGTGTCAAGATGGCAACGTGACTTAACTGACTCAACAGTTTTACGTAACTTAGGTGTTGGCTTTGGTCATTCATTAATTTCTTACCAAGCAACGTTAAAAGGTATTAGTAAACTTCAAGTAAACGAAGATAACTTAGCTAAAGAACTTGACGGAAACTGGGAAGTATTAGCTGAACCTATTCAAACAGTAATGCGTCGATTTGGTATCGAAAAGCCGTATGAGAAGCTGAAAGAATTAACTCGTGGTAAACGTGTTAATGGCGACTCTATGCGTGAATTCATTATGACACTAGAATTACCAGACAATATTAAAGCCGAACTTTGTCAATTAACGCCAGCTTCATACATTGGCCGTGCAATTGAATTTGTTTCTGAATTAGACTAGGTTTTAAACTAAAGAATATCCGTTGATATTCTGTGTAGACGAAAAATGGCGAGTGAAAACTCGCCATTTTTGATCGTGACAAGTTAAATTAAAAAAAGTTCAAACAATAATGGGTATTGATTGATTTTTAAACAGCGATTTACTACGCTTTATTTATGGTTGGTAGTTATTTGAAATAGTATGTCGATTAGTATTAGTAGAGTTAATTGGGATCACGCTGCTCCGCTGTTAAAAACAGTACGGGAGAAAGTGTTTATTTGTGAATGGCGCATACCCAAAACGATTGAGTTTGATAGAAATGACAAATCGGCAATTCATATGCTGGTGTGCGATGACCAAACCCAAGAGCCAATAGCAACAGGTAGAATTCTTCCCTCAGGCGAGATCAGCCGGATCGCCGTACTGAGTCATTTTAGAAAAAGCCACATAGATAAATTAGTGTTAAAAGGCCTTATTGGTATTGCTAAAGATTTAGAACTAAATGAAATTTTTATATGTAGTCCGCTCGAATCAGTTGAATACTTTAAAGAACATCATTTCCGCCCAATAGGTTCTGTTTATATGGTGGCCGGATTACCAAAACAAAAAATGTCATGTCCCATCAAACATATCGGCACGGCTAAATACTATTTGAGTCATTAATTCGCCCCTCTCTCTTCCGTTAACGTAAGATGTAATCATTAATTTACGTTAATTAAACTATCCATTTTCAGGTAACCTAGAACCAACCTATACTAAATGATATGTTGCGTGCAACTCATACACCAGTTGTTTGGATGTATGAACTCTTTTACTTTTGAGGAGATAGTTGAGTGGCCTTTTTTGATTTAGTCGATTTTGATGATCATGAACAAGTCGTATTTTGTAGTGACGAAGAATCAGGTTTGCAAGCAATTATTGCAGTACATAATACCAACCTAGGCCCTGCGGCTGGTGGCTGTAGATTTTGGGATTATGAAGAAGATGAACTTGCTTTAGTTGATGCCCTACGTTTGTCTAAAGGCATGACATATAAAAATGCAATGGCAGGTTTAAAACTCGGAGGCGGTAAAGCCGTTATTGTTGGAAATCCAAAAGCATTAAAATCTGATGCATTATTCAAAGCATTTGGTCGAGCGGTGAATAACTTACATGGTAGATACTACACTGCTGAAGATGTAAATATCACGACAGCAGATATGGCAATTGTTAACCAAGAAACTGATTTTGTTTCAGGGTTAGAAGGGAAAAGTGGTAACCCTGGTCCATTTACTGCGCTTGGTACTTTCTTAGGTATTAAAGCAGCAGTTAAACATAAAATGGGGGTAGACTCGCTAAACGGAATTTCAGTTGCCGTTCAAGGACTTGGTTCTGTAGGTTATGCGTTGTGTGAAAAACTACATGAAGCTGGTGCGAACCTTATTGTGACTGATATTAATCCTGAGATATTAGATAAAGCAGCAGAGGATCTTAACGCTAAAGTTGTCGCGTTAGATGATATATACAAGCAAGATGTTGATGTGTTTAGTCCTTGTGCACTAGGGGCTTCAATTAATGATGAAACTATCGCTCAATTAAAAGCTGTGATCATTGCAGGTTGCGCCAATAACCAATTAGCTGAAAAGCGTCATGATAAAATATTACATGACAAAGGTATTTTATATGCACCTGATTACGTGATTAACGCAGGGGGAATTATTAATGTCGCTTTAGAAATTTATCCTGAACCCTATGACGCCATAAAGGCAACCAGCCTAGTGCAGAATATTTATAATACGCTCAGTAAAGTATTTAAAAATTCGGCGAAAGAACAACGCCCAACAGGCGAAGTAGCCGATGAAATGGCTAGAAACATTATTGGAAAATAAATAAACAAGTGTAAGTACCTCTATAATACTTACACTTATTTTTATGTACTACTCGACCTCGGTCTGTAACTCTTGATGCGTAGACGACCAAGCATTAAGTACAGCCTTAACTAACGTTGCTAAAGGAATAGCAAAAAATACTCCCCAAAACCCCCACAGTCCGCCAAATAAAATTACCGCAATAATGATGGTTACCGGGTTTAAGTTTACTGCTTCAGAGAATAATAAAGGTACCAGTAAATTACCATCTAACGCTTGAATAATCCCATAAGCTAACATTACGTAACCAAACTCAGGAGTAGTACCAAACTGAAACAAGGCGACCAATAATACAGGTAGCGTAACTATAGTAGCTCCCACATAAGGAACCAATACCGACAAGCCAACTAACACGCCTAACAACACTGCATAGTTTAAACCTAGCACTATAAAGGCCACGGTTGATGCGATGCCAATAATGAGTATCTCGATAACTTTTCCGCGGATATAGTTCATGATTTGAACGTTCATTTCATTACCTACTTGTAGCGCCATGCGTCTATCTCTCGGTAAAAACATACTCAAGCTATTAAATAATTCGTGCTTATCTTTTAAGAAGAAAAATACCATTAAAGGAACAAGAATAAGATAAACCATTAAAGCAACAATATCTGAAATTGAATTCAAAGACGCCTTTAAAATGATTTGGCCCCAATCAATAAACTTTTCATTTACCATTTTTATAAAGGTGTCTATTTGTTCTACTTTAACAAATTCAGGGTATTTGTCAGGTAGCGTTAACAAGTAAGTTTGCCCTTCAGATATCATATGTGGCACTTCTTGAATAAAGTGACTGCCTTGCTGCCAAATAACGGGAACTAATCCTAAAATCATCATTAATGCTACGGTTACAAATGCAGTAACAACAATAGCGACGGCCCCTGTTCGTGAGGCTCCTATTTTTTTTAATTGATTTACAGGTAAGTCCAATAAGAAAGCAATAGCTATTGCAACAAAAACAGGCATAAGTAACTCACTGAAAAAATAAATGAATAAAAATATACCGAGCAAAATAACTAATAGCGTAACCGCACTAGGATCTGAAAAATTGCGTTTATACCAATCAGTAAAAAGTGAAACCATAAAGTAAATTACCTGTTTTGAATAAGTATTTCGACAACGCCATTGTCGAAAATTTCATGTGAATAAGAGTAGCTTGAAAGTGACAAATATTTTGGAATATCTTTTTTTGAACCTTTATCCGCAATTTTTATCAAACAACTATCGTTAGCGGACATTTTTTTTAATATGACTCGCATTTTAACTAACGGTAATGGGCATTTATCTAGCGTGGCATCGTAAACATGCTGCATAAATGTGTTGGTTCCTAATAAAATAACAAAAATACGATAACTTTCGTTACCTTAAGATAGTCGTAATATTACACTGATACCAAAGGTTTACATAGTGGATTTTACACTCGTCAATATAATTAATTGACGTTATCAACTTCTCTTTGGTAGAGATAAGTAAAAGTATGGTATTTTTAT
>Ga0209292_1003311_pt1 | contig 17810 bp, 12 predicted proteins | sample GOMGulsemesocosm_2_FD_184634 | JGI IMG/M metagenome (GOLD analysis project Ga0209292, IMG submission 184634) | Methane-oxidizing microbial communities from mesocosms in the Gulf of Mexico - GOM9C Gulf of Mexico (SPAdes) (version 2) | ecosystem: Environmental > Aquatic > Marine > Cold seeps... | reverse complement strand
CGGACAAATGGCCTATTATACCGGTAAACGCATCGTAGAAATGGCTTATGAAGATCTCACTCCTGATAAAATATTAACAAAATCTGCCTTTATCAATGCGATGAAAGTGAACTCAGCTATTGGCGGCTCAACCAATTCACAACCGCACTTAGTGGCAATGGCACGCCATGCCGGTATAGAGATAACGACAGAAGATTGGATGGAGCATGGGGTAAATATTCCTTTATTGGCCAATATTCAACCCTCAGGACAATACTTAGGAGAACGTTTCCATCGCGCTGGCGGGGTACCGGCAATTATGTGGGAGCTCATGCAAGCACAGCAATTAAATAATGAAGCATTAACCGTTACGGGCAAGACTATCGCGGAAAATTTAATGGATTGCGCTAGTGACGACCGCGAAGTTATTAAAACTTATCAACAGCCGTTATTAGAAAACTCTGGCTTTATTGTTTTGTCTGGTAACTTATTTGATTTTGCTATCATGAAAACCAGTGTTATTTCAAAAGAATTTACTGAGCAATACTTATCCACGCCGAATGCTGAAGGTATCTTTGAAGCGAGAGCGATTGTCTTTGAAGGCTCAGAAGATTATCACGAACGTATCGACGATCCTTCGCTTAATATCGATGTAAATTGCATTTTAGTTATTCGTGGCTCTGGTCCTTTAGGCTGGCCGGGGGCCGCCGAAGTGGTAAATATGCAACCACCGGTTCATTTAATTAAACAAGGCATAGTCAGCTTGCCGACGTTAGGCGATGGCAGACAGTCGGGCACCTCTGCTAGCCCTTCAATATTACATGCTTCGCCTGAAAGTGCTGCGGGTGGTGGTTTAGCTTACTTAAAAACCGGAGATATTATTCGTGTCGATCTTAATACCGGTCAATGCAATGTGCTTATTGATGAAACGGTTTTTGAATTACGTAAACAACAACCTGTCGCTAAAATACGTGATTCTCAAACACCGTGGCAAGAAATTTATCGTCAATCGGTTGGGCAGTTATCAGAGGGTGCGGTAATAGAATCAGCATTAAAATTCAAAAATATTGCTAAAAAACTGCCACGACATAATCATTAGCATGATTACCTGGTATTAATCGTTATGCAGAGCCTACCGCCTGAGCTGATATTGACGAATAATAGCGCTAGACACTATTTGAATAGTCGTTATTAGGCCTTTGCTATTTCTCTGCGCTATTGCGCTAATATAGCAAAGGTAATAGCAATGGCAATGGCAATGGCAATGGCAATGGCAATGGCAAGCCTAAGTAAAAAAGCCTCGCCATTATTTATCCAACGAAAACAGCCAACACTTACCGCAAGAAAAACACCTCAGCTAATAACGGTGATAAATATTTTAAGCCATTACCGCATGTTAAGCAGGTTGCCCAGAGTGAAATTTAAAATCACTATCATCACTTAAAATCAGCTGCGCTTCCACCTGACCAAAATATTCAACTTTTTCGCTAATATCTTCAGCTGAAATCGACTGTGCTAAGGCAAGGTAATCTTGGTAATGGCGAGCTTCTGAACGTAATAACGACACATAGAAGTCGCCTAAATGGGGATCAACATGCGGCGCTAACTTTGCAAAACGCTCACATGAGCGCGCCTCAATGTAGGCACCACAAATAAGCTTATCAATCAGCGTCTCTGGCTCATGAGTTTTAACATGCGTAAGCATGCCTTTGGCATAACGAGATGAGCCAACACTACGATATTCAATACCATAGTGTTCCATCATCTCTAATACTTGATAAAAATGGTGTAACTCTTCTTTAATCAACATTACCATTTTATCAATTAATGCTTGTCCATAACGTGAGTCGGATTTAGGAATTACCGCTTTAGTGAGGGTATTCTTCGCCGCTAAATCACGCCAATCTCCAGTTCGTTTATAGATATATTGTTCAAAAGGACGTAACCACTCTAATAAAGTATTAGCACTGTCTTTATCAACCGCATATTTTCGAATAAGAAACATCGCTGACTGGGCGGCTTTTAATTCGCAAATTAAATGGTCAACGATTAACATCGGAAGGTTTTCAGGCTTAATGGCCTCTTCAACCCACGAGTCAGGGGTTTCACATTTTAGAAATGACATAATCGGTGATAACAATTCTGAGGTAGACATTCGCGCTAATTCTTCACTATAAACGGTTAATAAGCGGTAATTTTATCATAGGGATATTGAGAGCACTGTGATTATTTATAAGAAAAGTAAATAATCGTTAATGTTCGTTATCAAAGCTCTATACGCCAGTAGAGCTTCAAGCAGTGAAAGACTCGTCATTGATATTAATAGCCGCGCTAAAGGACTGTTTTTTGCTAACAGCGGCTATAATCACAACCTATAGGGTAAAATAAGTCCCCCAATACAAACCTCGTTATCACGATTTCTTTCGTTTAAAGCCTACTAAAGCAATTAACACTGACCCAAGAAGCCATATTGTCGCGGGAGCAGGTACTTGCGTCACCGGAGTAAATACCGCAAAGGTAGAGTTAGCTCTGCCGGTGATACTCTGGTCGGGTCTTAAATTAGTAAGTAAACTCAATCTATCGCTGGCTTCATTACTGTCGTTAATGATGTTTTTGCTAAACACCCATTCTCCAGAAAATTTATTCGGTATCAAAGCGATACACCGACTGATATCTTCACAGCCTCTTATCAGCCAAGGGGTGGAATCAAATAACCCTTCTGCTGAGTCAATAAACACTTGCTCGAGCAAGGCCTTACCGGCAGCATTTGTCTGTTCGAAGGTAGTAAAAGCGAAATCAGAGAGTGCATCACAACCAGAGAACACACTGGCACAACTGCCATCTTGAAAAGAGACATCATAGATTCCAAGGCCAGAGACAGCAACATCAGTAGCGCCAACCAGCTCACCTGAAGTAACAATAAGCCCTGCATGACTGTTTGAGGAAACCAGTAATGCTGCGGCCAAGCATACTTTACGAATGAAAGAAAAAGAGAGAGAGTACATGTGAATATTCCTATATTAATTGATTGTTTTTCTACAAAACGATCTGGATATCGTAAATTTCACAAGCATTAAATCAAATGGATAGACTTATGAAATTCGATTATTTAAGCAACGCTACAGCATTGCCATATCTTTATGGTTAATCTGGTTTCGGTAAAATCTGCATTGAGTTGGTTTCTTAAACTGACCTGATAAAAAAAGCCTTTACAACCAATCCGAAAAATAAACAGTTGCCGGCTCTAGTACTGATTGCGTTTTACTGAACTGAGAGTTAGGCTCCACATACGATGTGCTGCGAATAAAAACAGCAAGACAGCTAATGCTCGACTGATTAATTTATGCTTCATTATTTTTCTCTTTAAGGTTCTTTTATCAAACACCGTTGTTTGATTTATACCAGTTTCATTAAGTTTGTGAGCTTGTTGTGTGTAGGAAAAATACTTCAGGGCAAGGCGCTTGATTGAGCAATAGCTGGCTATTGAGATTGAAAGCAACGCTGCCGTGGAGTATTTTACCCCGCACAAGTGGGCAATAATTTAATGAAATTGGTATTACCTAGCTAAACTCGTCGGGTATTTTACAAAGTAACTTAGGAGAAATTATGGTGGAATGAAAATATTTAAACTTTCTCTCTATCTTTATTAAATGAATTGAAAAAATGTTGAGTATGTCGTCAAACAAACTGAAGAGTTAGCATGACTTGCCCAATCACTTGATAGTTTACTTGCTAGCTTTAATAAAAAATAACCGTGTAAATGAAGCTGATTAGCTCCCGTAAAGGATAGACAAACTCTGCCCTTTATAATGCTCAAATCGATTCATAGTTTACTGGATAAACCTTTAGCGAAAATAAGCCCACATTTATGGTGATGATACTTTTTTACTTAGCTATTTATTGAGATACTAGTTAAAGTTCACTTTTTACTGACAGTATAGATCTGATGACAACACTACCCAAAAAGTCTCCTGCTAAACAATTAATAGATAAACATCAAAACCTTACCCATACAGAAAATATTAACGTTATTTCACATGTACAAAGAGCAACGGATGATTGGCACCTTAATACCCTGATGCTTGAAAATGTTGCGGTCCCCTTCAAATACAAACGAAAAAAAATATACAAAAGCTTGCAAGGACAACGGGTAAATATTACTTACTATCCCGCTCAAGAAAAGATCGCTGGTTTTGAAATTGAAGTGATGAATATAGTCCGTATAAAAATAGCTTAATGATTGAAAGTAACACCAATTAAATAATTTTACGCCTTTATCTACTTATGATAATTCACTATAAGTATCTCTTTTAATATTCTCTTTAACGCTTAAAAAGGCGTGTTTTTCACTTATTTCGTCTGAATTTCAAACAACTCTTGACGAATTGTTAGCCATATCCCATAAATAGGATATCGACAATAAAAATGATCACTGTCGAACGTTTATTTAGCTGCAGAAAAAAAATTTACTTTATAAATTTGCTAAATAATTAATTGGAGACTGCAAGAGGATTTATTATGATCTTAAATCATATTTGGGGACTATACGCTCATCCGAAAGATGAATGGCAAACCATTGAAAAGAGACATGAAAGTTTACAGTATAGTTTAATGCATATTTTAGTTGTGGCATTAATTCCCGCTATTTGTGGCTATTACGCTGCAGCTCATATTGGCTGGACGATTGGCGTGGGTGAGCCGATAAAAATTAGTCAAAGTAGCGCACAAATTATGGCAATAGCAATGTATGCAGCTTTAATTGCTGGCGTTTTCTGTCTTGCTTATTTAATTCAATGGATGGCAAAAACCTTTGATTCTAAGCCTACTTTTATTCAAGCCTTAGAATTAGCCGCTTACACAGCAACACCAATGTTGATGGTAGGTATAACGGCATTATATCCGGTACTATGGTTTGTGGCGCTCGCCGGTATGGTCGCGGTTTGCTATTCAGTATATTTACTCTATTCAGGTGTGCCTATTATGATGAATATACCTGAAGAAAAGGGCTTTATTTATTCAAGCTCAGTGGTGACCTGCGGTTTAGTCTTGCTAGTGGGTATTATGGCATTCAGCGTGATAATGTGGAGTATGGGCTTTGGCCCAGAGTATGTTTCTTAACTGGAATGTGCTTTAGTTTAGTAAATTTCAACCAATAAAAAAGGGTGCCTTGGGCCGGGCTATTTACTGAACTTGGAGCGGTTCACTTTTAAGTGAACCGTTTTTTTATACATCCTCCTTATAAACACTAGCCTTCAGATTCGACACCCCACCATAAAACAACAATAAACCGTACGATTAGTACCTACTTTTCAATGGATTAACTTATAAGTGTGGTTTTCATTCTATCATTTGTGTTGCTATAAATAGCATGGCTACATTTGTAACATGCTTTCCTGCTTATGTTATTGAAATATCGATAGTTGCCCACATATATACCTTAGTTATTAATGGGGGTTTTGATGTCAGCAACAAGGGATAACCACTATGTACCGCAATGGTACCAAAATGGTTTTATGGAAGAACGCGACAATGAATTACGCCACCTTAAACGTAAAGTTATCGAACTTCCCAATGGTTCTGTTAAATCTCTAAACTCAAAGAAATGGTTCTCGCCTGCCCAAGCTCTTTACCAAAAAGACCTGTACACGACTTTTTTTGGTACAGAAGTTAACGATGACATTGAGAATAGATTATTTGGTCCTATTGATGATAGTGGCTCTGCCGCTGTTCGTGCATTCTTGACAGATGATCAAGCGGAATGGCATAACAATTTCCAGGATTTTTTCACTTACTTGGATGCTCAAAAGCTACGAACGCCTAAAGGTCTAGACTGGATTAAGAGCAAGTATCCAGCTCTCAGCCAAATTCAACTAATGACTGAGATGCAGGCTTTGAGAATGATTCACTGCACCCTATGGACCGAGGGAGTGCGAGAGCTGGTATCCGCAACTGAATCAGATGTTAAATTTATACTCTCTGACCACCCTGTAACCATTTATAACTATGCTTGTCCACCAGACTCAGAGTTATGTGAGTATCCAAGTGACCCTGACATTGCACTGAAGGGAACTCAAACAATATTCCCTTTAGATAAGAATCGTTGCTTAATTCTAACAAACCTTGAATATGCCAACGCTCCTGATGATGTAAACCCACTAGAGCAACGCACTAATGCAAATAGGGTTCGTCAGAGCATGGTTAGCACCATTGAATTCATTAATAGCCGTCAGCTTACTGGTGATGAAGTTACAAAGATAAATCATATTATCAAAAGTAGAGCTAAGGAATCCGTTGCTGCGGGTAAAGAGGAATGGCTTGAACCGGATAGTCGCGTCGATTTTAACTGGGCTGAGTTAAGGCATGTATTATTACCACCTGGGCATAGTCTTCATAGGTTTGGTGGTGAGACGTTTGCTCAATATGAGGATGGTACTACACATTATCAGGACGCATTTGGTAGGACTACACCGCAACACAACTTCCTCGATAAAGAAACTATTGAGTCTTCTTTGGGACGCAATGACAATTGTGGTTGCGGTAGCGGAAAAAAGTACAAGAAATGTTGCAAAAACATACCTACTGATAAACGCACTACGTGGGATGTTGCTAGCATTCGAGAACGAAACTTAGCATTTTGCAATTGCATTCGGGGTGTACTAAATCTTGATAAAGGTAAAACTTGGGTCGATGTTAGACGTGAATTGTCAAATGAACAAATATCAGAAATTTATGGTTTTTTCGGGTTGTTATGGCCACGAGAAACTAATATATATTCACTTTTACCTAAGTCTGATGGCAAACACCGGGCGTTATATTCAGGACCTTTAGATACTCGGCGACTAGGTATTCATGCTTTACCAATGGCATCAAACTTTGATGAATTTTTAATTGAAAACCCAATTGTAAACCCTAACAATGTAAACCCTGAATACAGTCCTACTGAGTCACCAAGTCAATATAAATATCAAGCATTGAAAGATTTTTCCCTAATGTTGGAGCTTGAACCATATATTGCCCACGGCCTTATAAATCTCATTCCTGATCCTGGACATTTTGACATCCACCTAATGAGGGGAATGATGGAGATGGCTAGAGAAAGAGGGCGCAACGTTACTAGGGTTTGTGAAAGTGACAGGATGCATCATTATAAATTAGCAACGGAAGACTTATTAAACTCGATTCATATGATGCCTCGTAATGTAAAAATCCAGACCATAACAAGTGAGTTTGGGGTGCCAGAGCAATTGGCTATTGAACTAATAGATGCTTTAGAAGCTAACGCTGAAGCTTCTCCATTGACAATGTTACAGTTAGGAGAAAGCGGGCAAATTATTCAATCAAGTATGGGACCCAATTATGAAATGGCCCTTTTTATTGCTCAAACAACGGGTTCAGTTATTGTTACAGATAGTGAAACAAGGTGGACAGAGTTTCAGTCAGCTCAACACAGAATGCAAGGTATGCCTAATTACCCTTGGAACAACATTTATAGTGATTTGAATATCCTTCCAATGGATTATCAAATGGTTCAGGTATTTAATAAGTCTCAAGGGGTTTATGCCCAATTTAGGTCAATTCTTCATGCGGCAGATAAAATGGTATTGGCCAATGAAGAAAATGAATCAAAAATTAGAAGCTTATCAGATCAGGTTCGAGATATTATTGATGAAGTCAGTGCAGATACACTAGTAATGGCTGAACTTAGTATTTTGGCTCCTGAAAGAGGTTTTAAAGATAGTAATGTTCAGAGGCTACTCGTCAGATCTAGTTGCCCTAGTTATGATGACTTTGTTCGTTCAGTCTACTACATCAATGTAGAGCGACAGTAAATTTAAATGAGGGTAACTGGCTGAGTTATTGCTTTTTATTCTAACTTGCAGTTGTTAGCAAGTTTTGAAACAAGCTAAAATTCAAAATATCTTTTGCAGAATAAGTCCTATTGGCCATGCCTATTCTTATTGCAGCGGTAGTTGCAATGTTTGTTTCTTCATTGCTTTCCCCCGTGATAGATTTTTTATTACTCATACAATAATTGAAATAAACCCTCTTAATTTCCAACAATTTTGTCATCCATTCAGGATTATAACCTGCATAGGCATTCCAGCGTTTAGAATTAGTTCCGCTAGTCACGGGGCGCTCAAGCATATTGATGTGTCTACGGAGAATCTGAAACCAATTATCAACCGCATTTAATGATGCCGACTCCATACTATTAATTAGTGCCTCTAAATATTCATCGCTGATAGGGGTGAGTGGCAGTAATGCATCGAAACGTGAGCGAGAATTTGGGCTGACTATCCATTCTGAACGCGTGCCGGGCATGGTTATCCTTGAGTTTATTTGCTCCTGCCACAAAAACCTCATAATTTCGGTCGGGGAACTATCTGGATTTTCTTCTTTTAGTAAATCAAAGCGTCGTTTAAGTTGTTCACCACTTTGTTGATCTAATAGCTTATTTCCACCATTTCGTTCCGTGATTACCTGAAAAGCACTTAACTTATTATTAGTCACCCAGTCGTTAAAAATTGCACCGATACTCAATCGAAAGCCAGCATCGTTGTCTGCAAATAAGTTTATATGTTCACAAGGAGTTAAAAGGTTTTTTAACTGGCTAAAGTGCGCGAGCATGCTATATGTCTGGTGGACTAAAAGCCCTTTAGCCGGTGTTTGAAGAGGAATGTCCTCTTGATTTTGCCCATTTCCTCGTTGGAGTTCGTCGTTATCCAATATGTATTGTGAATAGCGCCTATAGTAGCTTGCTTTCTCAACTTCCTTTTTATCTTTATGCTCACGTTTTATATATTCAGCATCACTATCGAAGTCAAAGTTAACAGTTGCCGCAAACACATAGCCTGTCTCATTGTCTGCTGTAGAAGTATTAACAATTCGGGTAGGCATTGGCATATTAGTATCCCCCCAATTGCTTAAGTAGTGCTGCCTATCGGTACTTAAGTTTAGCTGTTTGCCTTCTAACGCTTCACCTAATTTTCCACTATGATATAGGTCAAATGCCACACATTGTTCATAAAAAAAGTTTATCTTGTCATACAATGTTTTGGGGTTAATTTGGAACTGCTCAATCACTCGGTTGATAATGCCTTTGTTAACTAGGCTTAAGAAAATTGGTTCATTTTGTTCGCGTATATAATGACGTTGTTGTGGATCGATTTTAATACTGAAGCGCGTATTGCAGCTTTTGCACTTTACTCTTTGTGCAGCAGCTTTTTCTTCAAACCTTACATCTTTGGATGGCTTACCTCGCTTACCTGGCTTCTTATCTACATGAGCCCAAGTAGTAGACTTTCTGGTTTTACCATCAAGTTTATATAGCTCGGTATTGGAAAACACCCCTTTGGTAACGTTTTCACATGCTGGCTTAAGAACTCGTTCGGTTCTCCTACCATAGTTATCCACTACAGTGACAAGTTCATAGCGTAGTCCATAGGCATCATTGGGGTTTCCTGTATTAGGGCAACACGGTTCTTTCTGCTTTCCAATATTGTTAATCCGAATTTGCTCATTCGTAAAAGCACGGTTATTTATAAGCTGTGTTGCTTGGCCACATAATTTACATGTCAACATATATTCACTTTTACCATTAATAGGACTCAGCTTATATTCGTTTCCTAATCCTCTCTTGAGTGTCCCATCAGGCTTTTTCTTTGAGTTTTTAGCCGGTACGCCAAAATTATTACATTCAGGGTTCTTGCAAAAATTTAGCTGAACATAATTATTAGAAGTTGGGTGCTTGTAAGCTCTCGGGATTGTAATGGCTTTTGGAGTTCTATGAGGCTTGGACTGTGGGGTTTTCTTTAATGGCTCGACGGATATATCTATCAATTTGAAATAAAGTTCAGCGGCCAACTCTGCATCAATAGTTGCACCATGTTGTGTGCGGCGAGTTAAGTCTATTCCATAACGTTTGCAAGCAGCATCTAGGCTTACTCGTGAAATTCCAAATTTCGATTTTGCTAGTTCCATTGCACATGAAACCTCACTTCCAATATCTGCGACAGTAGAAGGGTGTCCTGCACGATTTAGTTCAGAATTTAAGAATCTAGTATCAAAGGCAGCATTAAATGCGATGATATGTGCGCCGTTAATAAACTTAATGAACTCATTGCTGATATCTTTGAAAGTTGGTTTGCTGACTAGTGACTCATCAGAGATTTGATGAACCTTAAATGCTTTAGATGTCGACTTTTTTCCTTCAGGGTTTAATAGGTGACTAAAAACATTACCAGTTCTAACTCTGCCAACATATTCGATACACGATAATTCAATAACTCTATGCCCCTTTGTAAAAGGCGATAGACCAGTTGTTTCTGTATCAATAAATATGTAGCGAGTATCAATCATCACGTCCCCTCAAATATAGAGTATAGTTTTAGGAGGTGATAATGGGTATAACTATTTGAATGATATTAACTAATTGTACGATATTAATGGGGGATGGTTGAATTTCGAAGACTGTAACCTCTTTATATATAAGGGATGTGGCTGTTTTAATAAATAAAAAAGCCATTCAATTTAATTGAATGGCTCCAAGTTCAGTAAATAGCCCGGCCTTGGGCACCCTTTTTTATTGGTTGAAATTTACTAGTGAATAAGATTAGCTAGCTATTCAGCACCTTCATTATGCATATCAATAATTGAGTCAGCATTTTTATCAGAGTTCTCTTTGCTGATATTATTTCGTAAAGCGTCTAACTTCTCTAAATAATCGATATTGATGTCATTAGTGACATAGTTACCATCAAATACCGATGTATCAAAGGTTTTTATTTCTGGGTTATGTGTACTTACTGCTTGAACAAGATCTTCAATTGTTTGGAAAATAAGCTTGTCCGCGCCAATTAAGTCACAAATATCATCTACGTCTCTACCGTGCGCAATTAATTCATTCGCACTTGGCATATCAATACCGTATACATTAGGGAAACGAACTTCTGGTGCCGCTGAAGCAAAATACACTTTTTTAGCGCCTGAGCTACGTGCCATTTCAATAATTTGCTCTGAAGTGGTACCACGTACTATTGAGTCATCAACTAATAAGACATTTTTTCCTTTAAACTCAGTGCCAATAGCATTCAGTTTTTGACGAACTGATTTTTTACGCTGCTCTTGTCCTGGCATTATAAAGGTTCTACCAATATAACGATTCTTCACAAAACCTTGACGGTAAGGTAATTCAAGTTGATTAGCTATTTGTAGTGCAATATCACATGATGTTTCAGGAATTGGAATAACAACATCGATATCGATATCTTCCCAATCACGTGCTATTTTTTCACCTAGCTTAGTACCCATTTCAACACGGGAAGCATAGACAGACATTTTGTCGATGGTTGAGTCAGGACGAGCGAAGTAAACAAACTCAAAAATACAAGGGTTATACGCTGGATTTTCAGCACATTGTTGGCTGTGAATTTTTCCGTCTTCGGTAAAGAAAATAGCTTCACCTGGCGCAACATCGCGAACAAACTCAAATGAACACGCATCAAGTGCTACCGATTCTGACGAAACCATATACTCAACGCCGTTTTCTGTTTCACGTTTACCAAAAACAAGTGGACGAATACCATTAGGATCACGAAAAGCGACCATCCCGTAACCGACAATAAGGGCTACCGTTGCATAAGCACCACGCACACGTTTATGTACATTAGCGATCGCAGTAAAAACATCCTCAGGAGCTAAGGTCAATTCAATACTCTGTTGAAGCTCATGACCTAGAATATTGAGCAACAGTTCAGAATCAGACGTGGTATTTACATGTCGACGCGCTTCGGTATTTAACCAGTGCTTTAATTCTTCGGCATTAGTTAAATTGCCATTGTGCGCTAAAGATATACCGTAAGGCGAATTAGCATAAAAAGGTTGCGCTTCTGATGAGCTAGACGTACCGGCTGTTGGATAACGAACATGGCCAATACCAATATTTCCCTGTAAACGCAACATATGGCGAGTATGGAAAACATCTTTAACTAAACCATTGGCTTTTCTAAGCCTAAAGGTGTTGTCATGAATAGTTACAATACCGGCAGCATCTTGTCCACGATGCTGTAACACTGTTAATCCGTCGTACAAATATTGACTAACCGGGGTTTTACCGACAATACCAACAATACCACACATGATTTTTTCTCCGTTGAAACTTAGATAATGACTTAAAAACGATACCTAGCAAAAAGACTAAGTTAAAAAACTTGATGACTGTTTAAGATACTCAAAAAACCATTCAACCACTAACCTGAATTCAGGAATAAGCTGTGAACTTTTCCACCAATCACTTGCGGCAGCACCGGTAAAAGCATCCATGAAGAATAGCACAGCACTGATAATTAACACGCCACGTAAGGCTCCAAATACTAGGCCTAAAACACGATCTGTACCTGATAACCCTGTTTTACTGACTAATTGACCAATGAGGTAATTAACCAGGGCGCCAAGCACTAGGGTGGCAATAAATAAGATGGCACTTGCGGCTGCATTTCGTAAGAATTGATCAGAAATATTGGTTAGTAGGTTGGCTAGATTTCCATAAAAGGTACTGGCAATAAAGAATGCGCTGATCCAAATAATAAGGGACACTGCTTCTTTAACGAATCCACGTACTAAGCTAATTAGTGTTGATACGCCTATGATTGCCAAAATGGCATAATCTATCCAAACCATAATTTGAGTTTCTCATTGATTAGAGGCGCGCATTCTACCAGAATAGAATCAATAATGCCTAAACTTTTTATCACTAGGCTCTAGGTTAAAGACCAAAATTGAATCCGCTAGTGCGTAATAAAAGTAATTAATTGGTAGGGTAAAAGCGGGCTATTTTTCCTTTGACATTAGTCAACTTCTGTAATGCAGGAATCTTCTTGATTAATGAGGATTTAAGTAAATCTGGGCCAACAAAAACCTTAGTTAAACTGCCTTGCTTAGTTTTTATCGGTTTAGTGAAAGCGGGATAACCGTTTTGTTTAAGCTTAATTAATAGCTCTTCAACATTTTTTTTATGCTTGAAACTACCGAGCTGAATCACCCAAGCTTCTTTATTGACCGCTTTCTGGGGTTGTTCACCTAAGTTAGGTTTAGTAATGGCTGATGAGCGTTTCTTGGCAGAGCTTTCTTTAGCGATTGATGCTTCTTTAATGACCTTAGCCCTGCTTGCAGGAGTCACTTTACTTTGCTCTGCTATTTGATTACTATTTTCTAGTGATTGATATTCATCATCATTTACTAATAGCGTATCTAACGCCTTTTCATTAAGGATGATCTCAGCTTCTTTTATCACCAACTTATCTTCAGGGAAGGGTTGTTTGGTCATTTTCCCAGTAAACGCTGGCGCTTGCGGAATCGCTTCAAAATCAGTTTGATTTGATTTTTTCTTACCGTCTAAAAGATCCGGTAAAAAGATAATAATCGCTGCAGCGACAATAATAGTGCCAACAAGACGGTTTTGAAACGGTGTAGACAAGTGCAACTCCTCACTTTGGTCAAATAAACTAGCCTTTCCCAGTTAAATCAATTGTTTTCTGATTTCGGCAACGGTGTAAAAAGAGCCAAAAACGAGAATTAAATCTGTTGGTTTGACCTCTTGATTAGCTATTTTAAATGCCTGAGTGACATTGTCAAAGCAATTGATTGAATTAGTAAAACCACTAAGCGATTCTTGCATCAATTCAATGGTTGCCGCCCTAGACACATCAAGCGGCGCAATATACCACTGATCTATAACTTCAGCTAACGGCGCTAAGGTATTGGCAATATCTTTATCGACTAGCATTGCCGTGATGGCAATCACCTTAGTATAGTTTTTTTGTATTTTTAAGGAGGTTAATTGCTTGGCTAAATACCTGCCTGCATGAGGATTATGGCCAACATCAAGCATAATATCGCATTGGCGGGTAAACATTTCTGTTCTGCCGGCAACTTTGGTTTGGCTAATATAATGGTTTACTTTATTTTCAGTTAACTCGATACCTAACCGCTGTAACACCATCAATGCCGTGGCAACATTATCACGGGGAATATGAGGCTCAATAAGGCTGTTTAAAGATAATGCTTGATTACTACTGTTAGCTGAATACTGCCATTGCCACCGCGGTTGCTCACTTGCATCGTTGGTTTGCTCAGCCACGATAAAATCGCGATTCCTTAACTGAATTTTTTCGAGTGCTGCGGCTCTGTTTGTGTCAGCGATACAGTCATTCACATTGATAGCATGATTAATTACCGATTGTGGGCAGTTAACATCACCAATAACAATATCCTGATTTGCACGCATAATACCGGCTTTTTCAAAACCAATTTTTTCACGAGTGTCACCAAGGAAAGCTTGGTGATCAATATCAATGGTAGTGATCACCGCAATATCAGCATCAATAATATTGGTGGCATCTAAACGCCCACCTAGCCCTACTTCTAAAATAATAAAATCAGGCTTAATCTTCATTAAAATGATTAAAGCAGCAAGGGTAGTATATTCGTAATAACTAAGCGATATCTCAGCCCGAGTTTGTTCGATAAGTTCAAACGCATCAATGAAGGCTTGATCGACGACATCTTCTTTGTTAATACGTAATCGTTCGTTAAAGCGCTCAATATGAGGAGATGAATAGACCGCGACGGATAAATGACTATTTGATAAAGCGTCCTTAACTGCAGGCTCACTCATCAAGGCATTTTCTAAAAATGCACAAGTAGTACCCTTACCATTGGTACCGGCAACGGTTATCACTTTGGCAAAACTAAGATCGATGGCTAAGCGTTTTGCAACGATACCAATACGCGCTAGGCCTAAATCTATTTCGCTGCTGTGGATAGTTTCTAAATAAGAAAGCCACTCATTAAGATTTTTACAATCTTGAGAGTGGCTTATTACGTCTGCTGACATTGATAATTCTACTGCTAATGTTTAATAGCTACTATTCTTGAGCAAGCGGACTAGCTTGTCCAGTAAATTTAGCTAACATCCGTGCCAACGTGGTACGCATTTCACGACGATCAACAATCATGTCAATCGCGCCTTTTTCAAGTAAGAACTCACTGCGCTGGAACCCTTCTGGCAGTTTTTCACGTACAGTTTGCTCAATAACCCTTGGGCCGGCAAAACCAATTAAGGCTTTAGGCTCAGCAACATTAATGTCACCTAGCATAGCAAGACTTGCCGATACACCGCCCATTGTAGGATCTGTTAATACCGAAACATACGGCAACCCTTTTTCACTCATTTTCGCTAATGCCGCACTGGTTTTAGCCATTTGCATCAGTGAAAATAATGCTTCTTGCATACGTGCTCCACCACTGGCCGAGAAACAAACAAACGGTAAATCATGCTTTAAGCAATACTCAACGCCAGCCACAAAGCGTGCGCCAACAACTGAAGCCATTGAACCACCTAAAAATGAAAATTCAAAGGCAGCAGCCACTACTGGCATACCGTGCAATTCACCTTTCATTACAACTAGCGCATCTTTTTCACCGGTGTTTTTCTTAGCTGCACTTAAACGGTCTTTATAGCGTTTTGAATCTTTAAATTTCAAGATATCCTGTGCTTCAAACTCTTCACCAAGTTCCATACGGTTATCTTGATCAAGGAAGCTATCAATACGCTTACGCGCACTAATACGCATATGATGATCACATTTAGGACAGACTGAAATCTGTCTATCTAACTCAACTTTATATAGCACAGCATTACATGAAGCACATTTGCTCCAAACGCCTTCAGGAATATTACGCTTTTGGGTAGATTTTGCTTTCGGGAGAATTTTTTCAATCCAGCTCATAATGTTATTTTGCCTATTGCTACGAATATAGATCAACTTTTTACGGTAAATTGTCCTGTAAAAAGCCAACTTTGAAAAGTAATGCTAATTTAACCGTGAATTAGAACACACTTTAACCCATGTTATATATAAAAAACTGGTCGGTCTTGTTGGTATATATAGCATAGCTAACACACTAATTCAGAAATAGAGGCCCAAACGGCCTTTTAGGTAGATTAAAATTCTCGGGATAATCAACTTCGACAAAATATAAACCTTCAGGGGGGGCCGTTACTCCAGCCATACAACGGTTTTTTAATTCGAGTACTTCTTTAATCCACTCGGTAGACTCTTTTGATTGCCCAACACGCATCAAACTGCCAACAATATTCCTTACCATATGATGTAGAAAAGCATTCGCTTTAATATCAACAACAATATATTGTCCTTGCCTACTCACGTGACAGTGCTGAATTGTTCTTACCGGAGAATGAGATTGACAATGTACAGTACGATATGAGGTAAAGTCATGCTTACCGATAAGATGTTGTGCAGCAGTGTGCATTAGCTTTTCATCAAGCGGAAAATGACAATGGCTAATACCATGACTTAAAATCGCTGAACGTAAACGGTTATTATAGATAATATATCGGTATCTGCGGGCTGTAGCGCTAAATCTAGCGTGAAAGCTGTCATCAACTTCTTTCACCCAAGTTACGGCGATATCATCAGGTAAGTGGGTATTTACCCCTAAGGTCCAACCGATATCTTTACGCACTTGGTCGGTTTCAAAATGAACCACTTGATTAGTTGCATTTACGCCGGTATCAGTACGGCCTGCACAAATAACCTCAAGGGGTTCATTCGCTATTTTAGAAAGGGCACGCTCTAACGTTTGTTGAACACTAACAACACTTTTTTGTCGTTGCCAACCACAGTAATTTTTACCATCATATTCGATGCCTAACGCATAACGCATGAAAACCTCTTACAGAGCCACTTATTGAACAATTTAAGTGGCGCATTATCTATGATTTTACGGCGCTATGCCAATTACCCGCTATAATTTACTTAATAAATCTCTCGCTTCAAACTGCTGATGACTATTACCTTGTTTAATTACCTCGTTCAAAATAAGTTCCGCATTATCTTGATCGCCAATTTCAACATAGACTTTAGCCAAATCTAGTTTGGCAACAATACCGTTTTCATCATCATCAACATCAACATTTAATACGCCTTCCGTAAATTCACTGTATTGATTTAAGCCGACATCAATGTTGGCCTCATTGTAGGGTTCATCGACCATAGAAGCGTCTTGACTCTCTGACAGCAGCGAATCTACTGAGACAAAATTGTTTTCTGCTGCTACTTCATTATCACTTTCTTGGAAGCTCACCATGTCGTTAGGATCATCAAAATCATCTAAGGAAATAGCGGCTTGATCGGCATTGTTTTGATTGAAGTCTACAGAGCCTTCAGCAACACTCGATTCCTCTTCGATATTAGCCAATAGCTCATCAAATTCTAAATTGTCTAATTCTTGAATATCACTAATTTCAGATGCTTCTGAAACTGTATTTTTATCATCATCATTACTATCATTCAATAATTCAGCTAGTACATTTTGATCAGAAAAATCTGGGCTTAACTCAACAGTTGGTGCAATAGCTTGTTCACTTAACAGCTCTACAATAGTTTCTTCATCAAACGTTTCAAACTCATCAACATCTAAATCATCGCCTATATCAAATAGTTCATCGTCAAGATTATCACTGGGTTTATCGGTTTCTATGTCCGCAATAAGGGCGTCAATATCAACATCATCATGAATAGGTGTTGCTGATGTATGAGTATCCTCAGAACTTTCTTCGATAACTTCATTTGACTGTTCGCTTTCAATTTCTGCTAACAGTGCATCAATATCGGCATCATCATTAATAGTTTCTTCTGATGAAAGGTTCACATCTGCAGAATTCTGCTCCGATGGCTCACTTGGTTGTTCATTTTCAATTTCGGCTAACAACGTATCAATATCGATATCATCATCAATACTTTCATTCT
>Ga0209292_1003310_pt1 | contig 17813 bp, 13 predicted proteins | sample GOMGulsemesocosm_2_FD_184634 | JGI IMG/M metagenome (GOLD analysis project Ga0209292, IMG submission 184634) | Methane-oxidizing microbial communities from mesocosms in the Gulf of Mexico - GOM9C Gulf of Mexico (SPAdes) (version 2) | ecosystem: Environmental > Aquatic > Marine > Cold seeps... | reverse complement strand
TTCCCTTGTTCAGTCTTCGCATGTTGGTTAACTACCGGAATATGCCAATTAAGGGGATTACTTAAGTTCGCTTGCCAGTATCCAACCAAATTACCGTCCTTTATATAGCTTGTAAGTGGATCTGGTATATTTGTAAGGGTATCTTCAGTGATTGTTAAGGGTTCTAAAGCACTTGTATGGGTCTTTTGATTGTTTGCTAGCGAAGTAAACGATATTGTAGTTAAAGAGAATACGACGATAGCAGCCTTATTAAATTTTGTGATCTTAGTGTTTGGTTTCACAGGACTTCTCATGTTGTTTAACTCATAAATATGTCCGTATATTTAAAATTTTATGATTTATGTACTTAAAGGAAATTTTTAAAATGTTCATTAAACTAAGAATATAACTTATATTGTATAAAATACAACAAGGGATATAAAAAACATACGAAGGTTAAAAGTAAAATCTTTCTTGTTAACAATATTATGGTGTGGTTAACTTTTGCGATGTCCCGTGATTATTGCTTAATCTTAAGTATAACCAGCATAAAAAAAGGGAAATGAATAATTCATTTCCCTTTAGAATAACGATTAGCAGTAAAGGTTACGAATCGTAACCGTCGTTATGAACACTCATTACAGCACGACCTGAAGGATCAGCCATTTTACTAAAGCTTTCATCCCAAGCTAAAGCTTCTTCTGTACTACAGGCAACAGACTTACCGCCTATAACACAATCAGCAGCTGACGCTAACGGGAATTTATCTTCAAAGACACAACGATAGAAGTAAGCTTCTTTGCTATCAGGTGTATTTACTGGAAACTTGAAAGCAGCACTTTCTAATTGTTGATCGGTTACTTGAGTTTCTACATACTCTTTTAAACCATCAATCCAAGAGTAACCTACACCGTCAGAAAATTGTTCTTTTTGACGCCATAAGATTTCTTTTGGAAGATAACCTTCAAAAGACTCCCTTAAAATAGCTTTTTCCATTTTACCATTGCCACACAATTTATCTTCTGGATTAATGCGCATTGCAACGTCCATAAAGTTTTTGTCGAGGAATGGTACACGAGCTTCAATACCCCAAGCAGACATCGATTTGTTTGCACGTAAGCAATCAAATTTATGTAATCTGTCTAGTTTACGGTTAAGTTCTTCATGAAACTCTTGTGCGTTTGGAGCTTTATGGAAATATAAGTAGCCACCAAAAATTTCATCAGCACCTTCACCAGAAAGCACCATTTTAATACCCATGGCTTTAATTTTACGAGCCATTAAGTACATTGGTGTAGAAGCACGGATGGTTGTAACATCATACGTTTCTAGGTGATAGATAACTTCTCTTAGTGCGTCGATACCTTCTTGTTCTGTAAATACTACAGAATGATGAATAGTACCTATACTGTCAGCAACTGTTTGTGCAGCGATTAAATCTGGAGAGCCTTCTAAACCACAAGCAAAAGAATGTACTTTAGGCCACCAGGCTTCTTGTAAATCATTATCTTCTATACGACGTGCCGCAAATTTTTGTGTAATAGATGAGATTAATGATGAATCTAATCCACCTGAAAGTAGAACACCGTATGGTACGTCAGTCATTAAATGGCTTTTAACAGATTCTTCTAATGCTTCACGAATTTTAGTGGTACTAGTGGTGTTGTCTTTAATGGCATCGTATTTTTGCCAGTTACGGTGGTAGTACTTTTGTACTTCACCAACACGGCTATCTAAAATGTGCCCAGGGGGGAATTCACTTACCGTTTTACAAATCGGCATAAGGGCTTTCATTTCTGAAGCTACATAAAAGTTACCGTCAGCATCATAACCTGTGTAAAGCGGGATGATACCAATATGGTCACGCGCTATTAAATAAGAGTTGTCTGTTTCGTTATACAAACAAAAAGCAAACATTCCTTGTAATTTATCTACAAACTCAACGCCAAATTCTTCATAGAGTGGAAGAATAACTTCACAATCTGAACCTGTTTTAAATGTGTAATCGACATTTAATTCAGACGCGAGTTTTTTATGGTTATAAATTTCACCGTTAACGGCTAAAACGTTGGTTTTATCTTGATTGTATAGAGGTTGAGCGCCGTTTTCTGTATCTACAATTGAAAGACGTTCATGGACTAGAATAGCTTTGTCGTTACTATATACACCCGACCAATCTGGTCCACGGTGACGTAATAAGCGAGAATATTCTATTGCTTTTGGGCGTAAAACATCAGCCCCGTTTTTTATATCTAATATACCAAAGATCGAACACATTGAAGCGCTACTCCTTTAAAGTTATGGTTATACAATCGTTTATTGTTTGATTAAACAATATTAAAGACATCTTATTGAGGTTTAATTGAGGTCAGTGAATTTACACGGAAAAAATTAAGAATAATCAGTCACAGGGGGCACTTTGCCATTTTTTGAGAAAAAATCAATATAAATATTGCCAAATGATGAATAAAGGTAAATAGGATAACATCTCAATAAGTGTGTGGGTTTGTTTTCATTCGGAGAAATTCGTTTTTGTTATCAATAATTAAAGATGCCTGATGATTTTCACATTGTTTGTGTATATGATGGGGCGGTTATCTATACAACAATAAAAGACAGGTATGTTAATTCATGTTAATAGTGAAAAAAATGGTTGTGACCGCAGCCTTTGCATTATGTAGTTTCAGCATTAACGCTAATGCCATTTCAGTTGAAGAAAAGCGCATTGCTAAAGCAAATATGGTCATGCCCATTGTAGCTTTTGCATTATCTGAACGTGTCAGTTTATTTGAAAAACAAGTCGCTAAAGCTCGAAACTTAACCGTGTTAAGTCAGCTTTCTATACGTCATGGTAAAGGCATATGGAAAGATGCGAAAAAATATTATCAAAATACTGATCGTTATGACGATCGTCCTTTGTATTGGTCAAGACTTAAAATGGCCAAAGCTATAAAAAATACTAAAGCATATAAAAAATCTTTACCTGATCAACAGTCAAGACTTATGTGGCAATTTGAGCTTTATTCAAGAGGAAAAACAGATATAAATTTTGATAAGAAAACGGATAAAAAAATCCTTATTACTGGCTTTGATCCGTTTTTACTCGATCGCAATATAAAACAAAGTAATCCATCAGGTGTTAGCTCTATCGTATTTGACGACTTAGTGATTAGTGTTGATGGTAAAAGCGCTGAGATCGAAACGTTAATTTTGCCGGTACGTTTTGAAGACTTTGATCAAGGCATGGTTGAAGAATTATTAACACCGTTTTACCGTTATGGTGCTGTTGATATGATAATAACGGTTAGCATGGGTAGGAACAGTTTTGATTTAGAGCGTTTTCCAGGGTTAAGACGTAGCGCTAATGCCCCAGACAATTTAAATATAAAAACTGGTGCAAACAAAACAAACCCTTTAAGACCACTTCTAGCTAACAAGCCACTTAATGGTGCTGAGTATCTCGAATTTACTTTGCCAGCACAGCAAATGATGAAGGCGCATGGTTTATTTCCTGTTAAAGACAATAGAATTGTTTCTACTCTTACTTCTACATTTGAAGCACGAAGTTTACAAGATCTTAAGAGTGAAACCTCAGTAAAGGGTTCTGGAGGAGGATATTTATCTAATGAAGTGTCGTACAGAAGTTTGTTATTGCGCGATTTAAATAGCCCTGTATTACCTGTTGGCCATGTACATACACCGAGTGTTAAAGGACATGATGAAAAGAAACTTAAACTGATAGTGAAGCAACTTAAGGCAATAATTACTGAAGCTGTTAAAACACTTTAATTGAATATTTTTGTTAGTTGTCTCGTCCTAAATATACGTTGACGGCTTTAATGAAAGGTAAATCAATAAAAAAGGTAACTATTCAGTACTTAAATAATACACCACCGAGAACACCGAAACTCGGCGCTGAACAGAGAAAACATAGCGATATACTTTTTTCTCATTGTTCTCTGTGATCTCTGTGGTACGTTTTATTCTTTTTAGCTGAATAGTTACTAAAAAAGAGACTTTATTAGTCTCTTTTTTATTTTTAGGTCACTAAATTTTTAATAGAAGCGTTATACCAATCCTACTAACTATGTGATCATTTCTACTTGGCAAAATCACCAATTACTTCGTTATTTATTTAATAATTAGAGCAACTAGTTATTAAAATAAATGCCTTGTGTTTGGTGATTTTTTCTACGTATAAAATAGTTCACTTAACTTAATGGAACTGGTATTAATTAATCGCTATTTTAAGTTTTTGACCAGGTTGTAGGTATTCTTTCCTTGTTAAGCGGTTGAGCTTTTCAATGTCTTTGATCTTTACATCAAATTTAGTTGCAATGCGTGCAAAGGAGTCACCACGTTTAACTTTATAAATAATGGTTTTGTTATTTGTGCTACTTGAACTGCTACCAGGAAAGATAACAAGCTTTTGACGCAATTTAAGAGTTGATTTTATTGATATATCGTTCCATTTAGCCACTTGCTTAGAAGATACGTTATAGGCTCTACTTATGTCCCACAAAGAATCACCTGATTTAACAATATGTGTGATCTTTGTCGCTTGAGAGTTACTTGAGCCTCCCCCTATAGCTGCTAGGGCTTCTTGAGGAACCGTTATATTATTTCCTGAGCCAGAAACTGGGATCAGTAAATGTTTACCTGCACGTATTTGTGAACCACGTATTTTATTTATGCGTTGAATCGATTTAATATCGATTTTAAAGTGTTGAGCAATTTTACCTAAGCTGTCGCCATTTTTTATGGTATATCGGTGCCAAACCATGTGATCTTTTTCAGGAAGTGTATTTAGTTTATTTTGGAAAGCAAGACTCTTATCTTTTGGTAAAATTATTTCTACGGGTATGCTTGGGTCTGTGGCCCATTGTTTAAAACCCGGATTAAGGTTTTTAAACTGACGTAAAGATATTCCTGCCAAATCAGCAGCAACCGATAAATCCATCTGTGAATTAAGTAATGTGCTGGCGACTTTAGCTTTGTTATCAATAGGGTGAAGCTTTACACCTAATTCTTCTGCTCTGTCGATTATATCGATGATGGCAAATAACTTAGGCACATAATCACGGGTTTCTTTTGGTAATTCTAGATCCCAATAGTCAGTAGATTTGTTTAATCGTGCATTTTTACGCATTGTGCGTTGAACACGGCCTTCGCCAGAGTTGTACGCGGCAAGAGCAAGTAGCCAATCGCCCTTAAAGAATTTATTCAGATAGTTTAAATATTTGATGGCGGCTTGAGTTGAAGCCACCACATCTTTCCTGCCGTCATACCACCAGTTTTGTTGTAAACCAAAGTGTTTGCCTGTGTTAGGTACAAACTGCCATAAACCTACTGCATTAGCATGAGATTCAGCGTTGGCATCAAAAGCACTTTCAACAAGTGGTAATAGTGCTATTTCAAGTGGAATGTTGTTTTTTTCTAATTCTTCAATAATGTAATAAAGAAAAGGTTCTGCTCGTTTAAATAATTTATTAAGTGCATATTGATCACGTAAATATTTTTTACGGTGTTTATCAACTTCCCTACTTGGCGGTACATTAAAGGTTAAATTGTCTCTAATGCGATCCCATACCAAATTGTAATCAGCAGGGTTTAATGTTTTTTGTACTACTTTATTAACATATTGGTCAGTTAAATATCCATGAATTTCCGTTGCTGTTGCTGTGTCTATATTTGAAGTAACAACAGCACTCGTTGATTGAGAATCCGTTCTATTGTTTGGCGTTGTTTGGCAACCGGTAAGGATAAAACTTATAACAAGGGGTAAGGAAATATACTTCATGAAAACTACAATTGGCTGAATATGGCGGTAGTTTTACTTATTTAGCGAGTTAATTCAAGATTAGGGAGTGAAAGATGTTAGAACACATCTTTCCAGGCTCTTAATTTAGTAAATGTATCGAGTTTATCCTTTAACGTTGAGTGAGTATGAGATTCAACACTGTTTCTAATGTCTTGATGATGACATCTCAAAAATGGATTAATACGTTTCTCCAAATGAATTGAGCTAGGAATTGTACTTTTATTTTGTTGTCTTACCGTCTCTACATTATTGTAATAATTGATGAGTTCTTCGTTGGTAGGATCTACAGTTAATGCAAACGAAAGGTTCGCTTGGGTATATTCATGAGCACAATACACACGTGTTTTCTCTGGGAGTTGAGATATTTTATTTAAAGAGGTGAACAATTGCTCGCTCGACCCATCAAATATTCGCCCGCAACCAGCAGAAAAAAGTGTATCGCCACAAAAAAAGTTGTCATTAATTAAATATCCCATATGACCCAGAGTATGCCCACCAATATCAAGTACTTGTACCGTTAATGATAAGCCATCGGGATTGAAAACATCAGCGTCATTAACTTTAATGTCACTTACATCTAAGGCTTCCTTAGATGGGCCATATACGGTTAACGGCAAGTCTTTATTTTTACAATATTGAGAAAGCTCTTTGACACCACCAATATGATCTGGATGACGGTGCGTAATTAAAATAGCTCGCAAAGTTAAACTATGTTCTTCAAGATACTTAATACATACCGCTGCATCTCCAGGATCAACTAGTAGTGCACTGGTTTGTTGCTCAATACACCAAATATAATTATCATCAAATGCATTAATACCATTGATAAGTAGTGGAATATTCACGGTAGAAGAATTCATTTTAGCCTAACATCTTGTATACTGATTATATGTCTTATTATAAGCACTTTATATTGATAACGATAGCCATTGCTATTGTAAGTTGATGAGTAGGGAATTAAAACATGAAACCTGCTTTAGCATTTCGTAAGCAAAGCCATCCTAAAAGTTGGAAGCAACTGCCCAATGGGCCTTTAGTACTTGAAACGATTAATCGTGCCTTGCGTCATTGGACACCTCAATTTTTTGGTTATCACCTCCTAAAAATTGGAGCTTTGAGTGGCGAAGTTGATTGTAGTTATTCTCCAATTAAGCATCAGGTTACTATTGGTAAAAAAGCGGAATCTACAGACATTATTTCAGACATTGACGATCTACCTTGTTTAGAGCATAGCGTAGATGTTTGTTTGTTGAGCCACGTATTGGAGTTTACTGGTGATCCACACCACGTTGTACGTGAAGCCAATAGAGTGTTGATACCTAATGGATATCTTGTTATCACCGGCTATAATCCGTTTAGCTTAGCAGGGCTTAACAAGCTTATTCCTTATCGCCGGCAACAGTCCCCTTGGAATGAACGATTCTTCTCATCGATGAGAGTTAAAGATTGGTTGCATTTAATGGGGTATGAGATTTTAGCTGATGACCATTATTTATACTCTTCATTAGGCAGTAATGTCAGTAAAGGGAAGTTATCACAATATTGGTCTCGATTTGCGGGTAAATACTTACCTAAATTGGGCTCGGTATATATAATAGTGGCAAAAAAGCGTATGTTGCCTTTAACACCGATAAAACCAAAGTGGAAATTACGACCTAAATTTTCACCGGTAAAAGTCACTGGAATGAATACACATCACCATAGAATTAAAGTAAACACAAAAGCTAAACTGGATAAATGAATTACCTTATGACGACATATAAAACGATTAACTCGACCGCGTTTGAACACTATCTGAATACGTTACTTAAACCTGAAAAAATTAAAGATTTTTGCCCAAATGGACTACAAATTCAAGGCACTGAAAATATAAGTAAAGTTGTTACAGGCGTAACTGCAACACAAGCCCTTATTGATATTGCCGTTGAACTAAAAGCGGATGCTATATTGGTTCATCACGGTTACTTTTGGAAAAATGAGTCGTATGTAATTAAAGGAATGAAACATAAGCGCATTAAAAGTTTATTAGTTAACGACATCAATCTTTTTGGCTATCACCTTCCATTAGATATACACCCTACATTAGGTAACAATGCTCAATTAGCGAAACTGTTTGGTATTACAATTACTGGGCCGCTTGAAGTGGGGAATGATACGAGTGTTGCGATACGTGGCGAATTTGAACAACCCATAAGCGGTAAAGAGCTTAATCAACGTATTTCTAAAACATTAAACCGAGAATGTTTACATATAGAACCTTTTGCTAACAAGCTCATTAAAACCATTGCTTGGTGTTCAGGTGGCGGACAAAATTATGTTGAACTTGCCGCTGAACAGGGCATAGATGCCTTTATTTCGGGTGAAATATCAGAACAAACCACTCATGTAGCTCGTGAAATGGATATTCACTTTTTTGCTGCTGGCCACCATGCAACAGAACGTTATGGTGTTAAAGCACTAGGGGAGCACTTAGAGCAAAATTTAGGGATTGAAGTACATTTTGTTGATATTGATAATCCCGTTTAGCTTATAACCGGTCCAACAGTAACGCAGACATACTACAAATTAGCTGGCGTAACTTAAGTTCTTTTAACTTAAGTTACTTAGTGAATCAATATGAATATATTTGAGGGTGTTAATCTTTTCCAACACATCAACGTTTAGTACGTCCTGATGTTTTATTCTTTAAGCCACTGTACTAGCGAACCCAAAGATTCATACCAAGCTCTCGTTGTCATTTGTAACGCACTAGGCTTTGGAATAAATGAATGATATGACATTTCACCTCCACGGTTTAAATAGCCAGTAGGGGCGGCGATAGGGTATAAGTTTTGTTGTTCAAAATAGCGATAAGCTCTTGGTATATGGTCTGCATTTGTGATTAGAGCAAAAGTTTTATTTTGTAGTAAATGGGCAATTAATTCTGCTTCTTCTTGAGTGTCTTTAGCCCGTTCTTCGGTAATAATTATACTCTTGGGAATGCCTAAACTGATGGCGGCTTCTTTCAGTTTATAAGCACTTGAATATTCATCTGTTCCGCCATAACCCGTTGTAATAATTTTTGCTTCTGGGTGCATTTGATAGATACGGTGTGCTTCTAATATTCTTTGCAGTGCACATACCTTAAGTTGGGTTAATATCGGTCGTTCTTTATTTGTAACATGGCCACAACCTAATACCACTATATAATCAAGTGGGGCCGTTTGTTGTGTAAAAACGCTATATTGATTTTCATAAGGATGAATTACTGATTTTGAAAACCAAACACTCGAGCTTAAAAACAAAACTACAAAGCCAGATATAAGGGAGATTCGACTCAACTTAGGTTTATATTTAAAAAGAATAATTGCCAGCAATAATAGAATGAGTGAGACGTTTAATGGGGTTAGTAATAAGCCGATAATTTTTTTTAAGGTAAATAAGAACATAGAAAAGGTAAAAGGGTGTTGGTATTTTTGTAATGACATTATAACCGGATAAATAACAATAATGATAAAAAATCATATAGCCGTCTAAAAGTCTATTGCATAATGCTGTGAATTAATGTTTAATACCCGTGTTGAAAATAGAATATTTACTCAACTCTCTATAAGTTTTATTCATTTAAGAGGTTTTGTTAATCACTGTTCTTATTCAATACCAGAAGAGGAGCGTTAGCCAGGTAAATAATATGAGGAAGCCTACATTCCTACGATTATTATGGAGGGGGACTACCGCCGAGAATGAGTATGTTTACGGCGCATACTGTTCGGTCACTAAGGTTGAATCCTTAGGACTGTCACCAAGTTGGTGGAGAGCTTCTGGCTGAGAGAATCATTATCTGATAGCCCTACCTTGGCATCAAATAATTACCCAATCAGTCATGCTCTTCCTTGTATTTTTGGCTTTGTAAAGCTTATTTTAGGGAGAACCTTAGATGTCTACTCAAAATTTAACTATTTCAAAATTCGGCGGCACCAGTGTTGCTGACTATGAAGCAATGCTTCGTTGTGCAAATATAATCAAAAGCGACTCCGCAAATCGTGTGGCTATCGTTTCAGCAAGTTCAGGTGTAACGAATCATCTTGTCCGCTTGGGCCAAGCTCAAGTTTCGATTGAAGAACAAGACGATATAATACAAAAAATTAAAGCTATTCAATTAAATATCACTCAACATTTAGACAAAGAAGATGAGCTAAATGCAACCGTAAATATACTTTTAACACAACTAGCACAATACGCCCAAGAGCAATCGCTAAACCATAGTTTACGTGTGGCAGACGCTATTTTGTCTTATGGAGAGCAATTAAGTTCTACTATTTTTGCAGAAGTGCTGTGTACCATTGGTGTACCTGCAAAAACGTTTGATGTTAGACAAGTTATGAAAACCAATAGCGTATTTGGTAAAGCGGTTGTTGACCTTTCTTTATTAAAAGAGAAAACGACTGAACTACTTAAACCTGCATTGAAAAATCATGTGATTGTTTCTCAGGGCTTTATCGGTCAAAACGAAGCCGGCCAAACAACTACCTTAGGCCGTGGTGGTTCCGACTATAGTGCCGCTTTGCTGGCGGAGGCACTTGATGCAAATGACTTAGCTATTTGGACTGATGTTGTTGGTATATTTACGACAGATCCCCGTATTACTGATCAAGCTCGTGCAATTAAAGAAATTAGCTTTGGTGAAGCGGCTGAAATGGCAACGTTTGGCGCAAAAATATTACATCCTGCGACATTAATACCTGCAATGCGTCAAAACATTCCTGTATTTGTTGGCAGTAGTAAAGCGCCAGAACAGGGCGGAACACGCATTCAAAAAGAAGTGAATTCGAATCCTACTTACCGTTCTATTGCGTTACGACGTGAACAAACATTGGTAACGGTTAAAAGCCCTGAAATGCTACATGCTAGCGGTTTTCTAGCTAAAGTATTTGCTGTATTAGCAAAACATGAGTTGAGTGTTGACTTGATCACCACCAGTGAAATTAGTGTTGCATTAACGTTTGATAATCCTGAAGGTTCTACACAAGCTGTTATTACACAGGCTGTTGTACAAGAATTAGAGCAACTGTGTGAGGTGAAAGTTGAACATGGTTTGTCACTTGTTGCTGTTATTGGTAACAACATTCATACAACAAGTGGTATTGGAACGAATATATTTGATACTGTTGAAGGTGTTAACATTCGGATGATTTGTCAGGGCGCGAGTTCACATAACTTATGTTTTTTAGTACCTGAAAATGATGCGAACAAAGTGGTTGAAAAACTACATGCCTCACTTTTTCCTATTCATTAGAAGTTGCCTTGTCATCAGTTTATATACTCTATTTGAACGTTTTTTATAAAAAAAGATGAATTAATGACTAAATGATTATTTAACTATTGGTTAACAAAGAATATAATGTCATTAATCGCATATGAAAATCGTAAAATTTTCATATGCTTGATAGAAAATTAAGATGACAAGGTGATTAATAATGGAAACTGCAGTGCTACAAGGAGTTAGTTCAATATTATTTGTGTGTATGGGCAACATATGTCGCTCACCCAGCGCGGAAGCTGTGTTTAGACACAAAGCAAAACAGGCTGGATTGTCAGTTAAAATTGATTCTGCTGGTACCGTAGGCTCTCATGCTAGGGAAAAACCTGACCACCGTGCTCAGAAAGCCGGTATGGCACGCGGTTATTCATTCGATAAAATTAAGGCACGAAAAGTCACAGAAAAAGACTTTGAAGATTTTGATATTGTATTGGCGATGGATGAACAAAATGTTCGTCATTTACAAAAAGTAGCTCCAGAACATTTGCAGCATAAAATTCAGTTGTTTTTAGAATATGCTGAAAATTTTGAAGAAACTGATGTACCTGATCCTTATTACGGTGGTGCAAAAGGTTTTCAATTTGTTGTTGATTTGGTGGAAGACGCAAGTGACGGTTTGATCAAAGTGTTAAAGCAATAATTTTCTTAAATTAATTTTGTAAAACTAAAGTGATTAATAATAAAAAACAGAGCCAAAGCTCTGTTTTTTCGTTTTACATACTTGTTATAAACAAAGAACTAACGCTTAGCTTTTACCGCATCAGCTAGAATCGTCAACATAGTTTCACTTTCAGCTAAGTCTACACAGGCGTCAGTAATACTTTGTCCGTATGTTAAACTATCAATAGATTCAACTTTCTGGTTACCTTCAACTAAAAAGCTCTCAATCATTACACCAAAAATAGCGTGTTCCCCTTGTGTTGTTTGTTCTGCAATAGACTTTGCTACATCAATTTGTTTTTTGTGATCTTTATAGCTATTACCGTGGCTACAATCGATCATGATGTTAGTCTTAATATCAGCTTTATCAAGGGATTCGCGAGTCGACTTAATATCTGTTGCATGATAATTAGGTTGTTTACCCCCACGTAAAATTACATGAGCACTTGGATTTCCGTGCGTTTGGTAAATGCACATTTGGCCTTTTTTATCTGGCGAGTACAATACGTGTGGTACGCTTGACGCTTTAATAGCATCAAGTGCTATTTGAATATTACCATCTGTACCATTTTTAAAGCCAACCGGGCAAGAAAGGGCAGAAGCTAGTTCTCTGTGTACTTGGCTTTCAGTGGTTCTAGCGCCAATCGCGCCCCAACTGATCAAGTCAGAAATGTATTGACCTGTTACCATATCTAAAAATTCAGTGCCTGCAGGTAAACCTAACTTATTAATGTCCATTAATAAGTTCCTAGCTAAATTTAAACCACGCGCTACGTTAAACGATTTGTCTAGATTAGGATCGCTGATCAATCCTTTCCACCCGACAGTTGTTCTTGGTTTTTCAAAATATACACGCATTACGATCAAAAGCTCGTTTTGATACTTATCACTTAAAACTTTTAGTTTTTTAGCGTAATCAATAGCCGCGTTGGTATCATGTATTGAGCAGGGGCCGATAACCACTAATAATCGATCGTCATCACCGACGATAATTTTTTCAATAGCTTTTCGACTGTCGACTATAAAATCGGCAGTTTCTTGATCTAATGGAATTTGTTGAGCTAGTTCATCAGGAGAAACTAAATTTTCAATGAGTGTGGTGCGTAACTCGTCAGTTTTAATTGTCATTTTACAGTTCTAAAATAAGGCAACTCATCAAGTGAGTTAGATGAATACATAATTAAATTGTACAGGTAAATGTTAAAAGGCGTTATACCTATTATTCAATATAAGCATATTTGTCTTTATTTAAATAGAACACAGGGTACAGATAACTATACAATTGACGGTGAATGTTCGTTTTATAAAGTTGTTTGTAGGAAAATTGGACAAATATATATTCCCGATCATCTATTTTATAATAAGGCCTTGTGTATATATAAGTAACCTGAGCTACGGATAAGACAATTTGCCCAATAACGCTATTTTAATGCTTTTCGGCGTTGCCTCCATGGATGGAGGTACTTAGCGCTAGCAGGACGCGGAAGCTGTATTTTCACTCCCAATAGCCAGCTATTGGAAAGTAAAAATGCCTTGATAATCAATAAAATTCCGTCACTGGAAGTAAAGGTTAGTTTTATCTTTTAATTTCATTGCGTTACAAAACTCTTATCCAAACCTCAGGTTAAATACACAAGGCCTTTAAGTAACGCGTAACAGATCCTTTGTACTAATTACATAGTAAACTTGAACTGTTAATAGGTTAATCCTTTATGTGATTTTATTATCCTGACAACTATTAGCCCTAAAAGTAACCACGTAATACTTCCTCCTCCTCCTTCTGATTCGTTATTAGTTGAAACTAGAGAGACTGAAACATTGTTTGTTACATTGACAGTGTTGTTGTCTGCATCGGTAATGGTAAGAGATACTGTGTACGAACCAGCCGTTGAAAATGTATGAGTTGGGCTTGCATCGGTACTGGTATTTGTATCACCAAAATTCCATAAGTATTGATAAGGTTCGTTACCACCCGTTACTGTGCTGGTTAATGAAATAGACAGATTATTGGTAGAGTGTATGAATGTACCATTTAATTGATCCCCTTTAGATACAAATACAGTTGCTGAACTACTGTCTGTTGCTTGAGATATTACTTCTAATTGAAATCCAACTTCAGGTAAATTTAAACCAGATTCAGGCTGTTCCGACGAGCTGTAATCATTAGTATCTATAAATATTGAGTTATTAGTACGAGTGCTGTCGTTGGGATACCATGATTGTTGATATAAACTAAATGCCGCATCTCTAAGCTGGAGCTCTGTAGGAGAAATAACATCACCACTTCTAATTAAGTTTTGATCAGCATCTATCACACCAATTAATACTTCACCTGCGTGTTGGCTAGAATTATTATCATCGATATTTTCATTTTTTAACCACACTAATATTCCAGGATCATAGCCCAAAGATGAAAGTTCTGAATCGGTAGATGAATGATTTCTTAATTGCACATAATAATTTTGATCCTTACCTTCCACGGTATTACTTATACGATTAAATCCGGCAAGAGTTACCGAATCAGTTGTTTCTGCACCATTTGTGAATGTGGTGTTTGAGCCACTAGTTACCGTAATATCATCAATAACAAAACCATAACCACCTTCTGCCTGATCTGTTATATATTCAATTTCAAAGGTAACGGTTTGATTACTGAAGTTTGTTAGATCGAAAGTTAATTCAACCCAACCATCTGTTGATGCCCCGGCAATGCTAGTCGATTGTCCACTAATATAATTCCTGAGGAGGAAATGATGCGGATTGGAGAAAGTTGTATGGTTACCTGATAATACTTGGTTGTTTGCTTTAACTAATACATAATCCCAATCTTTTTCTATATCCCATCGTGCTTTCATACGTAAGGTATTGGTAGATAAGCCTACTGTGGTTGTGAAAGAAAGCTTGTTCTCTAATTCATGGCCACGGTTTGAATAATATTGATAACTCCCTGAATATGGAGCACCAAATTCAATAGGTGTATTGGGAAGCGTAACTTTGATTTGGTTTATACCGCCCGAGTGATCGGTAGCCGGTATAAGACTGATAGTTTCTTCTGAAAAATCTGTAAAATTCAACACTTGCTGATTGATCCAACTACCATTGTAACGTGTTTGCAAATATTCCTTAGCGTAAGGACTAAATGAAACGGGTGATGTTCCCCTTGGACTACCAACCCAACTTCCCGAAGCCATAACTGACCAAGCCCCTACAGGAGAGTCTATAGTTGAAATATTGGTATCGTATTCATCAGGTAAACCTAGATCGTGCCCAAATTCATGTACAACAACACCCGGTGAAGAATCTATAGGGGTTATGGTATAACCATATATTTTGGTAGATGAACCAGGAACACTGAGAGGTTGATTATTATTGTCAAAAACAAAAAAACGATGAGACCAAATAGCATCAGTACCTAACGAACCACCTCCAGCTTCTTCACCAATACCTGAATGAAAGATCATTATATGATCAACAATACCGTCTGGTTCATGGATGTTGCCATCTTGGTCTATATCAAAAAAGTCACTTTTATCGTAATCGTCTAAATCAATATTGTGATCGGCTATGGCTTTAGTTATTGCTTCTATTACCAGTTCACCTACTTTTTCATCATTATCATCGTCATTATTTTCACCGTAATAAGCGGCGTTATTTTGTGCGGTGATCCAACCAAAAGTATTGCCCGTAAATGAAAGGCCATTACCCGATTCACTTTGATAGTACTGATACGCTGATTGTATGTTTTGACCTGTAGGGCCGTCAAAGCCATCTGTTGAAAATAGTAAGTCATTATAATGTTGTACTGAATAATCATTGTAAAACATATCAGTGTCTTTACTCGACAAACCATTGTTGTTGTACTTTAAATCTTGGAAATCAACCATAATAGCTAACACTTTAACTGTTGTGTCAGCAACTTCTTGAGCATTACTTGTAGAACTCGATTTTGAAGGTTGGTTTTTAGACGTGCTTTGAGTTTGGCTCATTTTAGCTAATGTATTTTTATGGCTGTTTAATACAAAAGCGGCCATATCGCCTTTTAAATGACGATTGAGGCTATTACCTTCCATAATATAACGCTCAAGGGCTTGTTGTTTGTCTTGTTCACTCGCACCTAGAGGGATTTCACCTCTTTTTTCTAACCAATATATAATTCGTTCTTTATTGATTAATCCCATATCTTGTGTTTTTGATAATGTACTTTGTACTGCGTAGCTTGGTGAGATGGATAACACTGATATTATGGTCACTATTAAAGAAAAGTTACGCATTTGTGTTATCTCCCTTATCAATTGGTTGTTTTGTTGGTTTGCATTTAGGAGAACGTTTATTTTTGATATATTGATTGATTATTTTGTTAATTTCTTCAGGGCTCATGTCGCTATTAATTTTATTTTCTTTTAATAACATTTTTTTTAATTGTTCTTTATTTTGTATCAACGGGGTAGTTGCTTTTTTACAGGGAGAAGGAAAGGTGACTTTTTGACTTATATTATTATTTGGAGACGACGTTGTTTGCTGGCATCCGAAAATTAATGCTAAACAAAACAGAGACAAATTAAAATTATTTAAATGTTTTTTCAAAATAATCCTCAATATTAACTTTATTTTAAACTTAAGTGACAAAATTTTTTAGTGGTGGTTCAAATTAATTATAAACGAATAATCAATTGTTATGCTTAAATTTAAGGCTAAATATAGAGATGATATATCATGTGTACGATTTTCATTCTTCTAATAGGTATAATTTAACCAAACAATTATTTTTTTGATATTTGTTACAAAAAACGCTTTACAAACATTACGACAGTATTTAATATTCGCCTCGTTCTCAAGCAGCAAGCAATTGCAGAGAGAATATCTGGTGAGATGGCTGAGTGGTCGAAAGCACCGGTCTTGAAAACCGGCAAGGGTTTGTAGCCCTTCTAGAGTTCAAATCTCTATCTCACCGCCACATTAAGAATAACCCGCTAACTGAAAAGTTAGCGGGTTTTTTCGTTCTGGAAGTTAGAAAAGAAAATTGGGAATAGGGTTTGTAGCGCTAATCCTATTTGTAGAGTTCAAATTGATGACTCACTGCCAAATAAATATGAAATATTAAGCCGTTTATATACACTTTTTTATTTTATTAAACGACAAAATATATTTTTATAGCAAACAATATAGGAACTGTTTATATATACAGTTCGCGTGTTTTCTCACTTTAAGCGGAAAGAAGGAAATATTCTCGCTATCATGGATTAAAAGATAGAATATTTGCATGTTTTGAATAGAAAGTTAAGAAATGTTTTCTTTTGATACAATATTTATTATTAAAATTTAATAAGTTGAAGTTAACCTAAGTATTTAGTACTGTTTATTTCAAATAATTAACGTAGTTGGAACTTTGTGGGTTAAACAAGGATTATTTCCAGCTAATAAGCTGTTATATGCATTAAACGAAGTAGGGTGCTCTTGCTAATAGTAATCCAAGAATTGTTTACTTTTACAAACGCTGCTTTCGAGTTTTTCGCTATTGTACTTTACGGCAGTCCACTAATAGCTAAGCCCTATTGGTGTCAGTAGCATCGTAGATCTTAGACGCATTATTTCGGTTAAACATTAGTGGGTAGCTCAAAAGGCATAGTTCATTTAACACTACCGTCTTTTACTAGTTGTGTTAGTATTTAAGTTAAATTATTCAGGCATATAACAAGCAATTCAACAGGACTAAAAACAGTTGGTTCTTGCTCGTGCCTCGCTATTTTAACCAACAATTTTTAGCCTGTTAATTGGGCGTTATATGCAATTCACGTAGGATTGTTGGTTTGGCTAGCGGTATTTCAATAAACGGTTACTTTTAGATGCGCTGCTTTCGAGTTTTTCGCTATTATAGTTTACGGCAGTCCACTAATAGCTAAGCTCTATTTATTAAAGTTGCATAGTAAATCTTAGTCGCATTATTTCGGTTAAATATTGGTGGGTAGCTCAAAAGGCGTAGTTCATTTATCACTACCGTCTTTTACTTTTAACTTCAGTATTTTATGTTACAGTAATCAGCATATAACAAGGCGT
>Ga0209292_1003309_pt1 | contig 17818 bp, 18 predicted proteins | sample GOMGulsemesocosm_2_FD_184634 | JGI IMG/M metagenome (GOLD analysis project Ga0209292, IMG submission 184634) | Methane-oxidizing microbial communities from mesocosms in the Gulf of Mexico - GOM9C Gulf of Mexico (SPAdes) (version 2) | ecosystem: Environmental > Aquatic > Marine > Cold seeps... | reverse complement strand
TATATCTCGGCCAATAAACTCAACATAAATGTTGAGAATAGTTTGGGTTTATCTTGAATGTCTGTTAAACGTAAAATATTGATATACCCTTTTCCATTTTCGTCAATTCGTGTTAAATCATTTACATCGAATGATTTTTCTCCGAAGAACAAATCACCTCCTTGTTGTTCAATTTCAATTATTTTTCGAAGTATAGCCCCTGTAGAAGAAGTTGAAATCCTTCCGTATTCTTCTTGGAATTCTTCTTTTCCAACTCCTGTTGCAAATTGCAATACTTTTTTAAAGTCTTTTAAATCTAATAAGCCTAATTGGTTGTCATCACAATATTTAAAAATCACAGAAATAATTCCTGCTTGAGTTTCCGTAACATCTAAAATACGAGATAATAGCACTGGTCCAAATTCAGAAACTGTAGCACGCATTCGTACACCACCTTGTTCAGATAAAGTTAAAATTTCAACTGGAAAATTTGATGCGTTAAATGGAATTCCAATTTTTTCATGACGCTCGTCAATTTTAGGATGTCCAGTACTAGCTTGTGCAATACCGCTTAAATCCCCTTTCATGTCCATTAATAGTACAGGGATTCCTTTTTCAGAAAGGTTTTCAGCTAAAACTTGTAAAGATTTTGTTTTACCAGTACCAGTAGCTCCAGCTATTAATCCATGACGGTTTAAAGTTTTTAAAGGAATTTTTACAAAAGCATTTGTTAATGCTTCTCCTTCTAGCATAGCAGCACCAAGAGTAATATAATCTCCTTTAGTAGTATAACCAGAATTTATATGATTAAAGAACTTTTCCGAGTCAGTCATTTTAATAAAATTTTGATAAAAATAGTCAATATCAAATTAAAAATGAGGCTTAAATAAAATGATAATTTAAAAAGAAGCATGAAATTATGTAGGAGATGATTATTTCTTGTTTATTCTATTTTAGAGTATCTTTGCAAAATATATGCAGAAAGATATTAAAGGATTGGTTGGTAAAGGAGAAATGCTTCCGTTAATGGAGGAGTTTTACACTATACAAGGAGAAGGGTTTTACAAAGGAACAGCAGCTTATTTTATTAGAATAGGTGGTTGTGATGTTGGATGCCATTGGTGTGATGTGAAAGAAAGCTGGGATGCGAATTTACACCCTCCAACTAATACGATTCAAATTGCAGAAAATGCTGCTAAGTATTCTGATACAATTGTGGTAACTGGAGGCGAGCCGTTAATGTGGAATATGAAACCTTTGACAGATGCTTTAAAAGCAAATGGGTTAAAAACACATATTGAAACTTCTGGGGCTTATAAATTATCAGGAGAGTGGGACTGGATTTGTTTATCACCTAAAAAAACAAAATTGCCTACCCAAGAAGTGCATGATGCTGCGCATGAATTAAAAGTGATTATCTATAATAAGAATGACTTTAAGTTTGCTGAAGAACAAGCTGCAAAAGTGAATGATGATTGTATGCTGTTTATGCAGCCAGAATGGAGTAAGAAAGATGAAATGATTCCGTTAATGGTCGAGTATGTAATGAAAAATCCGAAATGGAAAATGTCATTACAAACTCATAAATACATGAATATACCATAAGCTTGGCTATTAATTATTGGCTATAGTAAGTCTTGCAAGAAAATCATAATGTTCGCCTTCCTGAATTAACTCACATTCTAAACCGTTAGCGTGACAAGCGTTTTGTAAAGTATTGAAATCAAGGTATAGCCAATCAAAAGTTTCAGATTTTTCTCCTTTATAAGACATGGTAAATTCTACCTCACCATAATATTCATCAGGATTTACCCAAAAACCACCTTCTTCATCTTGTTCAAACATATAAGAAATGTCTGAAGAATCCAGTAAAATTTGACCATTAGTATTTAGTAGACTTTTTAAATGTTGTAAAAATAGATTGATTCGTTCTACTTTACCACAAATTCCAATACCATTCATTAATAGTAAAAGTGTATCGTAGGTTTCTTTTACTTCAAAAAGATTTTTATGAAAAGCATTATGAACACCTCTAAGTTTGGCGACTTCTGAGGCTCCTTTAGAAATATCGATAGCATCTACAACTAGTTTTTTTGTATTTTGTAAATACAAACTATGGCTTCCGCTTCCGCAACCAATATCTAGTACTTTTCCTTTGCAGAGTGTTAATGCTTTCTGTTCTATGACAGGCATTTCATCATAGGATCGGAACAGGTATTTTGATGGCAATTCATCTTCTTCAGAAATAGTAGATTCTGTAATGATGTCTTCAGAATAATTTCCGTTGTAGTAATCTAATAATGCATTACCTAAAATATCACTCATAGTAGTATCTTTGCGTCTTTAATAGTATAATTTATCTGTGATGAAAGAATTTTTAGAAGAGCTTCCAAAACTAGCCAAAGATACACATATCGCTAATAAAAAGTTTTTTACAAAGCTAAAAAAACATCCACCTAAAAATTTAGATTATATCATGCAAGATTTGCATGATGAAGAATTTGAAAATACGGATTGTCTTACTTGTGGAAACTGCTGTAAAACAACAAGCCCTATTTTTACAGATAAAGATATTGAGAGAGTTGCAAAGCATCTTAAAATGAAGCAGCCTCAATTCATTAAACAATATTTGAGAGTTGATGAAGATGATTTTCATGTACTACAATCATCTCCCTGTACTTTTTTAGCAGATGATAATTATTGTATGATTTATGATGTACGTCCAAAAGCATGTAAGGAATACCCACATACTAATAGAAGGAAGTTTCAGAATATATTAGATGTCACATTGAATAATGTAGAGATTTGTCCGGCAGTATATAATATTGTTGAGCAGATGAAAAAGAATATAAAAGTAAGATGATTTAAGTTTGCTCTAATTCTTGAATTTTGTCTAGTTATTATGATATAAATTCATTGATTTTTGCTAACTTAGTATGTCTAATTTTATTTCTTGTACTTGTGTTAGTTGTTGGTCATAGAGGTTGCAGGGGCTTAGAGCCAGAAAATACTTTGGTGTCATTTAAGAAGGCAATTAAGTTAGGCGTTCAGGCTATTGAGCTTGATATTGTCGTGTCCGGAGATTATCAAATAGTTGTTTCACATGAGCCATTTATGTCGCAAACATATTGTTTAAAACCAGATGGAACAGAATTGACTAGTGACGAAGATCAAAAGTATAATCTTTATCAAATGCCTTATCAAGAAATCAAACAGTTTGATTGTGGCTTAAAAGTACATCCTAGATTTTTAAACCAAAAAAAACAAACGGCCTATAAACCATTGTTGAGTGAAGTTATAGAGTCTTGTGAGGTTTTTACAAAAAACAATTCATTTTCATCAATTACATATATTATAGAAATTAAGAGTAATTCAGCATATTATGATGTGTTTTACCCAAAACCTAAAGAGTATGTATCCTTAGTTTTACGAACAATATCTCAATACGATTTTAAAGACCGAATTGTATTGAAATCATTTGATGTTGCTATTTTAAATGAAATTAAAAAACAGCAGCCTGAAATAAAAGTGTCTTTATTGATAAATAGAGAAGAAGTTATCTCGGATAAATTACAGCAGTTAAATTTTACACCAGAAATATTAGGTCCTTATTATAAACTGTTAAGTAAAGATATAGTTGTTAAATACCAGAATTTAAGGTTTCTGATATATACATGGACCATCAATGAAATGCATGATATTGAACGAATAGAATCCTATGGTGTAGACGGGATTATTACAGATTATCCTAATAGATTTGTGGAGGTATTAGTATAGTAAATACTGTTTTCTCATTTGGTCATATTCTTGTAGGCCTTCTAGCCACGATTGTCTAATCTCTTTTTGGTTCGCGCCATTTACAATTTGTTGTTGTAGTGTTTTAGTTCCAGCTAACTTGGTGAAAAAGTTATTGAAAAATGTTTCTTTATCTGAAGATAGGTTATATGCATTTGAAAGCCATTCTAAGTTTAATAAGTTAAGCTTAATAGTTTTTCTTAAGTCTTCACCATAACAAACTTTGTTTTCATGTTTAGGATATTTAGCTCCTTCGTTTGGCTTTGGAACAAAGTTAAAATCAGTTTTTGGTAAATATGGTGCTCCGTAAATTTGAAATTGCATTTCAGTACCTCTACCAACACTAACAGTTGTTCCTTCAAAAAAGCATAAACTTGGGTATAAGTTTATGGCTACATCATTAGGTAAATTAGGCGATGGTTTTATTGGTAAGCTATAGGCAGTTTGCTTGTTGTAATTTTTACATTTGATAACTGTTATGTCACATTGTATTCCGTTATTCAACCATTTTTCTCCATTAATCATTTGTGCGTATTCCCCAATAGTCATTCCGTGAACAACAGGTATTGGATGCATTCCAACGAAACTTTTATGAGCTGATTCTAAAATAGGGCCGTCTGTATAGTGTCCATTTGGGTTAGGTCTGTCTAGAATTAGTATTGGAATGTTGTTTTCTGCACAAGCTTCCATAACATAGTGCAATGAGGATATATATGTATAAAATCGTGCTCCGACATCTTGTATGTCGAAAACAATAATATCCAAACCATTTAATTGATCAACAGAAGGTTTTTTGTTTTTTCCGTAAATTGAAATAATATCAATCCCAGTTTTAGGGTCTTTCCCGTTGGTAACATGTTCGCCGGCATCTGCTTTTCCTCTAAAACCGTGTTCAGGAGCAAAGACTTTTTGAACATCAATATTCAATGAAACCAAGGAATCCACTATATGTGTATAGTTGTTCTCTTTAAATATAACACTCGTTTGATTTGCTACAACGCCAATACGTTTGTTTTTGAGTAGTGGTAAGTAGCTGTTTAACCGATTAGCGCCTACTATAATTGGTTTTTCTTGAGTAGAAGAAATTTCATCAATTTGTGTATTAGTAGCGCTTTGTGTTTCCTTTTTTTGAGACTGACAACTTCCTAAAGAAAAAAGGAGGGCTAAAACGATAAAAAATGTATTTTTGGTATTCACTAAATGAGATTTACGTATTGAATTTTGAATTATTTATAGCCAAACGAATTATAGCTGCTAAACAGTATAAAAGTAGTGTATCCTCTCCAATAATAAAAATTGCTGTACTAGCAATTGCTTTGGGAATGATAATGATGCTTGTTGCCGTAGCTGCTGGAGTAGGTTTGCAGCAAAAGATTCAGGAAAAAGTAGCTGCCTTTAATGGGCATATTATCATATCAAAATATGATAATAACGCCTCAGAAGTTTCTGCTAAACCCATAGCGTTACACCAAGACTTTTATCCGGAATTCAAAACAGTTTCAGGAATTAAATATGTGCAGGCCATCGCTAATAAAGCTGGGATTATACGTACAGAAAATGATTTTGAAGGAATTAACTTAAAAGGAGTTGGCACGGATTATAATTGGAGTTATTTTGAAGAATATTTAGTTGCGGGAAGACTTCCGGGTGTTAGTGATGAGAAAGAAAACTCAGAATTACTTATTTCTGAGTACCTAGCAAATAGATTAGGTTTCGAATTGGGTTCAACTGTCGTAACTCACTTTTTTAAAGAAAATTCTAATAAGATACCTAATACTAGAAATTTTAAGGTTGTAGGGATTTATAATTCTGGATTTCAAGATTTTGATAAAACAATTATGATTGCAGATATTCGTCATATACAACGGATGAATAAGTGGAACAGGAATTCAGAGGGGAAATATGATGAAGTAGGAGGGTTTGAAGTTTTTTTAGATGATTTTTCTGAAATTGATTTAAAAGGAAAAGAGGTGTATCAAAACACTGATTCATTTTTAAATGTATCAACTATAAAAGAGAAGTATTACACTATTTTTGAATGGATTAAAATGTTTGACTTTAATATTTATGTAATTATTGGAGTTATGATTTTGATTTCGGTGATTAATATGAGTGTAATGTTGTTGGTGTTAATTTTAGAAAAAACAAAACTAATTGGAATTTTAAAAGCATTAGGAGGTGATAATTGGAGTATTAGGAAAATATTTTTATATAATGCCTCTTATATAGTAGTAATAGGCTTGTTTTGGGGTAATTTAATAGGCTTGGGATTTTTGTTTCTTCAAAAATATTTTAAGTTATTTCCTTTGGACCCAAACAATTATTATGTCACAGAGGTTCCAGTGTATCTTAATTTTTGGTATATTATAGCATTGAATGTAGGTACTTTTGTGTTGTGTTTTGTATTGCTTTTAATACCGTCACAGATAATTACAAAAATATCTCCTATAAAGGCTATTCGTTTTGAATAGTGAAAGCAAGTAATGTTGGTGCGTTACTAAATAACTTTTTACTATTTTTGCAGTCGCAAAAAAGATTAAATCAATGGAGTACGCAAAAAACATACTAGAAACTATAGGGAATACTCCTTTGGTTAAAATAAATAAAATCACTGCAGAGTTACCATGTTTGGTGCTGTCGAAATACGAAACATTTAACCCAGGAAATTCTGTTAAGGATAGAATGGCGTTAACTATGATTGAAGATGCAGAAGCTGATGGACGTTTAAAACCTGGAGGGACAATAATAGAAGGTACTTCGGGAAATACAGGAATGGGCTTAGCTTTGGCGGCAATTGTAAAAGGATACAAGTGTATTTTTGTGCTTTCGGATAAACAATCTAAAGAAAAAATGGATATTCTTGAGGCTGTAGGAGCTGAGGTTGTTGTTTGTCCGACAGCTGTTGAGCCTACTGATCCACGTTCATATTATTCAGTATCAAAAAGATTAGCTGAGGAAACACCAAATTCATGGTATGTAAATCAGTATGATAACCCAAGTAATGCCAAGGCGCATTACCAAAGCACAGGTCCGGAAATTTGGAAACAAACCGATGGGAAAATAACTCATTTTGTTGTAGGAGTTGGTACTGGAGGAACAATTTCTGGAGTAGGGAAATATTTAAAAGAACAAAATCCAAATATTAAAATTTGGGGAATTGATACTTATGGTTCTGTATTTAAAAAATACCATGAAACGGGTATTTTTGATGAGAATGAAATATACCCTTATGTAACAGAAGGAATTGGGGAAGATATCCTTCCAAAGAATGTAAATTTTGATATTATTGATGGGTTTACAAAAGTAACTGATAAAGATGCTGCAGTGTATACACAGCGTTTAGCAAAAGAAGAAGGAATGTTTTTAGGTAACTCTGCCGGAGCTGCTGTAAAAGGATTGTTACAATTAAAAGAAAACTTTACAAAAGATGATGTGGTTGTGGTGTTGTTTCATGATCATGGAAGTAGGTATGTAGGAAAAATGTTCAACAACGATTGGATGCGAAAAATGGGGTATATTGATTAATTCAGTATAACTTCTAACTTATATATAATGAAAGCCTTACTTTTTAAACAAGTAGGGCTTTTTGCTTTTGTCATACTGTCCCGATAGTTATCAGGATGTTGAAGTTAATATTGATAATAGAAAAGATGAAATATTTCGACTAGCTCAATATAACGTTAATTTTACTTTTCAGATGGCCTCTTTTATTATTCATAAGGAACTATGAGTATAGGGATTTTTGATAACTCAATAATTTCTCTTGTTACGGAACCTACAAATGCTTTGTACAGAAAATTATGTTTATGGTGTCCTGTAATAATCATATCGATATTTAATTTTTTCGACTCTAGAATAATCATTTCAATAGTCGCTCCTTGAACAAGTAGTCCTTCTGCATCAATTTTTTTTATAGTGAGTTCTTTAGTGAGTTCTTGAAGTTGTCTGTGTTCTTCTCTTAACTCATGAGCTCTACTATCTCGTATATATTGTGGTCCTACTTGATAACCTACAAAGTCAGGGTCTGGAGCAGCAATATGTACAAGCCAAACTTTTGAGTCAAATGCTTTTGCTAACTCGTATGCTTTATCAATTAGCAAAGCGGTTTTAATATCAAAATCTACGGAGACTAAAATGTTTTTCATGATTCACTGTTTTTCACAAGTGCATATATTATGCTAACTAAAGTTAGTGTTTTTAAGTTTGAAAGACAAGTTTTTTTTGCATAACTAAAGTCTGTCATAAAATGTTAGTTGCAGAGTTTTAAGGAAATTATTTGATTTGGTAAAAAGGATGATTTAGAGTAATTGAATGCAGCATAGTGATTTGTGATGTGTTTTATAAAATTTCTTTGGGAATAATTTTTCTAGTCCAAGTTTTTATACGTTTAAATTTGGTTACTTCATTGTCAGGGTTGTAGTCTAAAGTTGTTTTCCAAGAATTTTCAGGTTTGAATTCTTCTTCAATTCCTTTTAAAACACTTAAGGCAATCTTATTGGAGTTAATAATAACCATACATTCAGTATTTAAATTAGCGCTTCTTGGGTCAAGGTTGAATGTTCCAATAACTGTTGTTTTTCCATCAATAACCATTGATTTGGCATGTAGTCCGAAAATTGGCTTGTAATTTAATTTTTCTTGTAATTCCCCAGTCATAATCTTGGTTCTTACGGCAGCATCTGGTCGAAATTCATAAATTTCTACCCCTGTTTTTAATAATTCTTGTCTATTTGATTGGTAGCTGCTAAAAGCTTCTAAATTATCTGTTGAAGCAATACTATTCGTTAGTATTCTAATTTTGACACCTCGTTGCACCGCCTTCTCAAATAAATTTTGACTTAATTCAGTAGTGATTAAATAAGGTGTTTGGATATCTATGGATAATTTAGCATTTTTCACCAAATTTATAAGTGTACTAGTTGAAATACCACCGCCTCTTAAACCGTTAGTTCCATCATTCTTACCAGGGATGTCGGAAACAAAGTTAACGTCATCTAGCCAAACCAAATCACCAGAGACTTTTATCGATTTAAAAGTGGTAGATAATTTTTCTATTCTCTCTCGAATTTGTGGCCAAAAATTATCGGGATTGCAGGCGTATTCATGAAGCTGTTTAAACTTATCAGAATCGTTTTTGAGTTCATAGGTTTCATCTGTTATGTCAGTAATTTTCACACTTAATGAGTTGTTCCAGAATTCATCAAAAGAGCTTTTTACGTTCCTAGTTTCTTTACCTAATAAAAGTACATCTCTGTCTCTAAAATTATATTTATGATTATAATCAAAATATTCATCAGCAATATTTCGCCCTCCAGTGATGACTACTTTGTCATCTACTATAAAAGTTTTATTATGCATTCGTTGGTTTGCGGATCTAAAATCTGTAGATATTTTTTTTATTTTATTGAAGATATTCTTTCCTAAATTAAGACCTGGATTATATACTTTAATAGCAATGTTCTTGTGCGAATCAAGTGTTAGTATATCTTGTAGGTCAGCATCTACCATAATGTCATCTACAAGAATTCTTACTTTAACTCCTCTGTCAGCAGCTCTAACTAAGTAGTCACAGGCTATGAGGCCGATGTTATCGGTTGAAAAAATAAAATACTGAATATCAATAGTTTTTTCAGCATATTCACTTAGCCATGCTCTAGCTACCATCGAGTTACTACCGTTCTCTAAAACATATACACCCGTTTTAGATTTCATCAGTGAAGAAAAATCTTCAAGTTCTTTTGATAGACTGATGCTGTCATTTCTATGAATACTTGTGCAAAAATTGGTTTCTTTCTGTGAGGTTTCATTTTTTGATTGGGAACATGATGCTAATACTACAATAATTACTATATGATAATATTTAAGAATGAATGATTTAGGCATTTTAATTGAAGTTCAATGGTTGAGTTTAATATATTTAATGCTTTTACACATAGGTAAACGAAATTAGACGATTTTATATGAAAGTCAAAATGTTATTTGTTAATAGGTTATAGTAAAAGTTCTTTGGTTTTTGTAACTTAGAAAAATGCAAGAAGATTTTCTACACTACATCTGGCAATATCAAAAATTAATAACTACTGCATTAAAAACAATTCAAGGAAATAGACTTCAAATAATTTCTGTAGGAGAGCACAATACTAATTCTGGTCCAGATTTTTATAATTCTAGAATATTAATAGGTGCTCAGGAGTGGGCAGGAACGGTAGAAATTCATTTAAAAGCATCTGATTGGTTTGTGCACAAGCATCAAGATGATATTGCGTATAATAATGTAATACTTCATGTAGTATGGGAAAATGATGTAGCTATTTTTGATGTAAATCAAAACAAATTAGAAACATTGGTGTTGAAAGATATAGTTAATGAAACTTTATTACATAATTATAAACAATTGCTTCAGCGTAAAAACTGGATTAATTGCGAAACTCAAATTCATAGTATAGATGAGTTCACCTTGTCTTTTTGGAAAGAAAAGTTGCTAGTTCAGCGTTTACAACGTAAGGCAAATGAATTGCAATATAAGTTGTTGTGTTTGGAAAATAATTGGGAAACCTTATTGTATCAAATGCTGGCTAAAAATTTCGGTTTAAAAATAAATGCTTCGGAATTTCAGTTGCTTGCTCAAAACATTTCGTTTGTAGTATTTAAAAAAGAACTGTCCAGTCAATTAAGTTTAGAGGCATTATTGTACGGACAAAGTAATTTATTGGAAGAATCAATGCAGGATACTTATTATCAAAGTTTACAAAAGGAGTATTTGTATTTGAAACAAAAATATCAATTGCAAGATTCGTTAGTTAAGCTTCAGTTTTTCCGTCTGAGACCTTCGAGTTTTCCGACAATACGATTGTCGCAATTTTCAGAGTTATATTGCAATCAAAAAAGTTTATTCTCAAAAGTAATATCGGCAAAAACAATTTCTGTTATTTATGAATTGTTCTCAGTTTCCGCATCGGTGTATTGGGATGAACATTATACTTTCGGAAAAAAGTCAACAAAACGGAAAAAGCAGTTAAGTAAGTCATTTATTGATTTAATTGTTTTGAACACGATAATTCCTTTAAAATTTACGTATGCAAAAAGTGTAGGGAAGGAAAATATTGAAGAGTTGTTGCGGTTATACGAATCAATTAAACCAGAGAAGAATACTGTTCTTACAAAATTTAAAGGGTTAAAGTTAAAGGTAAAATCGTCGTCGGATAGTCAATCGCTAATTGAGTTGAAAACGCATTATTGTAATCAGCACAAATGTTTGCATTGTGAAATAGGAAATAAATTATTGAATCCTTCTTAAAAATGACTAATTTGCATCGTAATTATGAGTTTTATTAAAGAGACAAAATACTTTTTTGAGAAACACGGTTTTGCGGTATCTTCACGATTAGCAGACCGCCTAGGAATACGTGCTAAAAATGTACGCTTATTTTTTATTTATTTAACGTTTGCAACTCTAGGAGTCTCTTTTGCAATTTATTTGACGGTTGCTTTCCTTTTAAAACTTAAAGACTTGGTGTACACCAAAAGAACCTCAGTATTTGATTTGTAATATGGTGATTATTTTTAAATCGAAATTTCGGATTGCCTTACTATTAGTAATAAGTATTTTATTAATAGGCGTTTTTGGCTATCGGTTTATAGCAGATTACAGTTGGATAGATGCCCTGTACATGACCGTAATTACAATTTCAACGGTTGGTTTTTCTGAAGTGGCTCCATTGAGTAATATTGCAAAGTTGTTTACTGTCGGGTTAATTTCGGCAAGTGTATTGACTTTAGCTTATTCATTATCTATAATTACAGAATATTTGATGGATAAAAATTCTTTTGAACAATTTAAAAACAGAAAAATGAAAAAGAAAATTGATAAACTTTCAAATCATATCATTATCTGTGGTTTTGGAAGAAATGGTAAACAAGCTGCTCAGAAATTATCATTATATAAAAGACCTTATGTGGTTATTGAAAAGGATAAAGACCTTATTGAAAAATATGATGACGATATATTGTTTGTTCATGGGAACGCAAATGAGGACGAAGTGCTTCTAGAGTCAGGAATTAAAAATGCCCATAGTATTATTGTGGCTTTGCCAAATGATGCAGATAATTTGTTTGTGGTGCTTTCAGCAAGACAAATAAATAATGATATAGGTATTATTAGTAGAGCATCTCAAGAATCTTCTTATAAAAAATTAAAATTAGCTGGAGCCAACAATGTTATTATGCCAGATAAAATTGGTGGGGATCATATGGCTTCTTTGGTAGTTATGCCTGATTTAGTTGAATTTTTGGATAATTTATCAATTATAGATGATAATAAAGTGAATGTTGAGGAGGTGGCAGTAGAGGCTATAACATCAAATGGTGGTTTGCAAACTATAAAGGATTTAGATTTTAGAAATAAAACAGGTTGTAGTATCATCGGGTATAAAACCCCAGATCGTGAGTATATCATTAATCCTGAGGCTAATACTGTTTTGCATCCTAAATCGAAGTTAATTGTGTTGGGGAGATCAGAGCAAATTTTAGCTTTAAACAAAATGTTTGACATATAACATTAATACTGTTTTTAACAACAAAAATTTTAGATTGCGTTTTTTTTTCGCCATCTTGCTGCACCAAAAAAAACTTAACAACTAATTAATCAACAAAAAACAAAATGAGGACACGATTTCTTTCATTAATATTAACAATACTACCCTTTTTAACTTTTGCTCAAGATACTACTGAAAAGGCATTAACTATTGATCAAAAAATAGACGCGTTTTTCAGGCCAATAGCAGATGCTGTTGGAAGTGTAATTTTTTACTCAGTATCATTTGGTGATAAATCAGTGCCGGTGGTATTGATTGTATTGATATTAGGAGCATTATTTTTTACAGTATATTTTAAGTTCGCAAATTTCACATTGATTAAAACAGCTATTAAGGTTGTTAGGGGTGATTATGATAAAATTGACCATCATACGGTAGATGTGGCTGAAGGAGATTCAACTCCTGGAGGTGATATTTTTGAGACTATAGCTGTGGAAAGTGCAGAAGGAGAGGTTACTCATTTTCAAGCCTTAACTGCGGCATTATCTGCAACGGTAGGTTTAGGAAATATTGCTGGGGTTGCAGTTGCAGTTGCAGTTGGAGGTCCAGGGGCTACATTTTGGATGATATTAGCTGGTTTCTTAGGAATGGCGTCTAAATTTACGGAATGTACTTTAGGAGTAAAATATAGAGAAGTAATGGAAGACGGTACTGTGCATGGTGGTCCGATGTATTACTTGAAAACAGGATTAGCAGAAATGGGGATGGCTGGCTTAGGAAAAGTCTTGGCTGTGTTTTTTGCTATTATGTGTGTCGGTGGTTCTTTCGGTGGAGGAAACATGTTTCAGGCAAATCAAGCAGCTGCACAATTAGTAGAGCGTTTTGGAATTGAAAGTGGTGCTGCCGGATTAATATTCGGTATTGTTATGGCTGCAATTGTTGGAGTTGTAATTATAGGAGGAATTAAAAGAATTGGTTCGGTAACTGAAAAAGTAGTTCCTTTTATGGCTGCAATTTATGTCGGTGCTGCATTAATTATTATAGCAATGAATTATAGCCTTGTGCCACAGGCGTTCGGAATGATTATTGACGGAGCGTTTAGTCCTAGTGCTGCTTTAGGTGGTGTTTTAGGAGTGTTGATTGTCGGGTTTCAAAGAGCTGCTTTTTCAAATGAAGCTGGAGTTGGTTCCGCTGCAATTGCGCATTCGGCTGTAAAAACAAAATACGCTGCTTCAGAAGGTATTGTTGCCTTGTTAGAGCCATTTATTGATACGGTTGTAATTTGTACAATGACGGCTTTGGTTATTGTAATCACAAATATTGATGGAGGATTCTTTGAATATGGGCAAACAGGGATTCAAGGTGTAGAGTTAACAACAAGAGCTTTTGACTCTGCAATTCCAGGGTTCTCATGGGTGTTAACTATAGCTGTAGTGTTATTTGCGATATCTACAATGTTATCATGGTCGTACTATGGTTTGCAGGCTTGGAAATTTTTATTCGGAAAAAGTAAAATGGTAGATATTGTTTATAAAGTATTGTTTTTATTATTCGTAATTTTAGGAGCGTCTATAAGTTTAGGAGCCGTAATTGACTTCTCTGATGCAATGATATTCGCAATGGTTTTCCCTAATGTAATTGGGTTGGTTTTATTGTCGCCTAAGGTACGTGATGAGCTTAAATTGTTTAAGGACAAAATAGCTTCAGTGAAATAAATAAAAATTCAATGAAAAATATTAAATCCCACTTCGTGTTTACAAAAGAACAACGTAGTGGGGTTTTTGTTTTGTTGGTGCTTATTATTGTGTTTCAGTGTGTTTATTTTTTTGCGGATCTTACGACTGATGAATTTAAAGATGTTGATCAACAAAAAATAGCTGCTTTTCAAAAGGAAATAGATAGTTTGGGGTTACTTAAACAGTCAGATAAGTATGAGGTACGTCCATATAATCCTAATTTTATAACGGACTATAAAGGTTATGTTTTAGGAATGTCTGTTGCCGAAATTGATCGCCTGCATAATTTCAGAAAATTCAATAAATATGTAAATTCTGCAAAAGAGTTTCAAAAAATAACTCAGGTTTCAGATTCACTTCTATTAGTAATGAGTCCTAAGTTTAAATTTCCGGATTGGGTAACTAAAAAGAATATATCTAATAGGTATTCTTCGTCATATCAAAAAGACTTGAACAAAGCTGAAGCGAAAGATATTCATAAAGCAACGAATTTGGAGTACAAGCTTGCTTATAGGGTTGTTAATTTCCGAAAGAAACTTAATGGGTTCCTTTCCTTTGATCAATTAAATGATGTGTATGATTTATCAGAAGAAGATATTAAAAAAGTTAAGCAGAAATTTGTATTGAAAACTATCCCGAATATTAAAAAAATAAACATTAATTTAGCCAGCGCTTCAGAATTAGCATCGCTAGTGTATATAAGTGAGTATACTGCTGCTAATATAGTTGATGAGCGAATGTTAAGAGAGGGTTTTAATAATTTAGATGAGTTAAAGTATGTAGCTCATTTCCCTATTGAAAAATTAGATCGAATAAAATTATATTTAACTATAAATTAAATCCAAAAATGATAGACAAAAGATACTTTACTGAAGAACACCAACTTTTTAGAGAAAGTCTACAAGATTTTTTAAAAAAGGAAGTTGTTCCGCATATAGATAAATGGGAGAAGACTGGGGCGGTTGAGCGATTTATATGGAAGAAGTTTGGTGACATGGGGTATTTCGGTTTAGCGACTCCTGAAGAATACGGTGGGTTGAATTTAGATTTGTTTTATACTGTAATCTTCTTAGAGGAGATGCAAAAAATTAACTCAAGTGGATTTGCGGCAAACATGTGGGCGCATGCGTACTTGGCTATGACGCATTTGAATAAAGAAGGAGATCACGAGATAAAAAAGAAGTATTTAGAGCCAAGTGCTTTAGGTGATAAAATTGGTTGTTTGTGTATTACGGAGCCTTTTGGAGGGTCTGATGTGGCAGGAATGCGTACCACGGCTGTTAAAAAAGGAGATACTTATGTAATTAATGGTTCAAAGACTTTTATTACTAATGGTATATATAGTGATTACTTAGTAGTGGCTGCTAAAACAGCTCCTGAATTAGGGGGTAAGGGAATGAGTATATTTGTAATGGATAGAGATACTCCTGGTATTTCTGCTACAAAGTTGGATAAATTAGGATGGAGAGCTTCTGATACGGCTGAAATCGCTTTTGACAACGTTACAATTCCTGCAGCTAATTTAATGGGAGAAGAGAACCAAGGGTTTCCATATATTATGCAGCATTTTGCTTTAGAGCGTTTAATTATGGCAATTAATTCACATGCAAGAGCTGAATATGCAATTGATTATGCGGTACAGTATATGTCTGAACGTTCTGCTTTTGGGAAAACTATAAATAGTTTCCAGGTATTGCGTCATAAAATAGCGGATGCTTCTACTCAAATGGAGTTGTGTAAGGAGTTTAATTATTCTGTAGCTAAACGTTTGAATGATGGTGAGTATGTTGTTAAGGAGGCCACAATGTCAAAATTAGCTTCTACAAAAATGGCTGATGAGGTTATATATGAGTGCTTACAGTTATTAGGTGGTTATGGGTATATGGAAGAATATCCTATGGCGCGTTTGTTAAGAGATAGTCGTTTAGGGCCTATTGGTGGAGGAACATCAGAGATTCTTAAGGAGATTATAGCTAAACTTGTTATTGATAAAAAAGAATATAAACCAGCAACTTAATAGTTGTTGTAGAAAAGAATATAGAGCGAAGCAAAATAATTATTAATTATTGCTAGTTAATTACTAATTAATAATTACTTTTGCCAGCTGAACGCTAAAAGAAGGGAGGTTAAGACTTATGTTAATTATACCAATTAAAGACGGAGAAAACATTGATAGAGCTTTAAAGCGCTACAAGAGAAAATTTGATCGTACTGGAACGAAGAAGTCACTTAGAGAAAGAAGATATTTCGCTAAGCCTTCTATCGAGAATAGAGCTAAAATGAAAAAAGCTCAGTACATTCAAGGATTAAGAGATCAGGAAGAAATCTAATCTCATTAAGAATATTTTAAAACCGTTTAGTACCTTTGGTGTTAAACGGTTTTTTTATGTCTCAATTTTCGGCTTATGTCAATTACCTTTCTCTTGAAAAAAAATGCTCTTCACACACGGTTTTAGCATATACAAAAGATTTAGAGTCGTTTTCGAGTTTTTGTTTACAGGAATACGATTCGGGAATAATAAAAGATTGTGTGTATCCTCAAATTAGAAATTGGATAGTTGTGTTATTGGAGAGCAGGGTTAGTAACAGGACGGTTAATAGAAAGGTGGCTTCTTTAAAGAGTTATTATAGGTTTCTGTTAAAAGTTGAGTTGATTAAGGTTTCTCCGTTAGTGAAGCATAAAGCGTTAAAGGTTTCTAAAAAGGTGCAAATTCCATTTTCAGTAAATGAAATGGAGAAAGTTTTGGGAGAAGTTGAGTTTGAAGATTCTTACGAAGGGGAGCGAGATAGATTTATGATTGAATTGTTTTATGCTACAGGGATTCGAAAAGCAGAGCTTATTGGGTTGGTTTTGAAAGATGTTGATTTAGGTGCTAAAACAATTAAAGTGTTAGGAAAGAGGAATAAGGAGCGAATAATTCCATTAACAAGTGCTTTGGTTGAAAACTTGAAGCGGTATTTGAAGGAAAGAAAAAGGTTAACTATTGAGACTGAAACAGATAGTTTGTTTTTGACGAAGAGGGGTGCTAAAATTTATGATTCTCTTGTGTATCGCGTAATAAATTTGTACTTTAGTAGGGCATCTTCGAAACTAAAAAAGAGCCCGCATGTATTACGACATACCTTTGCGACTCATTTATTAAACGAAGGAGCTGATTTAAATGCGGTTAAAGAGTTACTTGGTCATACAAGTCTTGCAGCTACGCAAATATACGTACATAATAGTATGGCAAAGCTGAAAGAAGTGTATAGTAAATCTCATCCGCGAAACGTTAAAACCTAATACTCACTTTTAAAGCTTAAAGAATATGAAAGTAAACACGCAATCGGTAAATTTTGTAGCAGACCAAGCATTGGTAGATTTTGTACAGAAGAAAATGGATAGATTAGATCAGTTTTTTGATAAGGTCATCTGTGCAGATATATATTTAAAGGTAGAGAATAAGAGTGAAAAAGATAATAAAATTTTTGAAGCTAAAATAACTGTTCCTGGAGATTCGTATATTGTAAAGAAACAATGTAAATCATTTGAAGAAGGGGCAGATTTGGCTTCTCAATCATTAGAAAGGTTGTTGAAAAAACGAAAAGAAAAATTAAGAGCACATGCTTAGAAAAAAAAGCTAAAAATAGTTTTGTAAAAAAGAATAATTACATACATTTGCAGTCCGCTAGAAATAGCGGGCTTTTTATTTTTTTAAAAGCCGATGTAGCTCAGCTGGCTAGAGCAGCTGATTTGTAATCAGCAGGTCGGAGGTTCGAGTCCTCTCATCGGCT
>Ga0209292_1003306_pt1 | contig 17824 bp, 15 predicted proteins | sample GOMGulsemesocosm_2_FD_184634 | JGI IMG/M metagenome (GOLD analysis project Ga0209292, IMG submission 184634) | Methane-oxidizing microbial communities from mesocosms in the Gulf of Mexico - GOM9C Gulf of Mexico (SPAdes) (version 2) | ecosystem: Environmental > Aquatic > Marine > Cold seeps... | reverse complement strand
TGATAAACAGCGTAAAGACTATGAAGAACATTTGGAAGTAGATTTTTCTTTTGAAATTAATAACGTTGCTCGTTTTCGTGTGAATGCATTTAATCAACACCGTGGTCCAGCTGCCACGTTTCGTACCATTCCCAGTGATATAAAAACGATGGCCGAGTTAAGCGTGCCAGATATTCTGCATGATCTAGTTAACTTACCACGTGGTTTAGTATTGGTGACTGGGCCGACTGGCTCTGGTAAATCGACCACACTGGCGGCGATGGTCGATCATATTAATGAGCACCAGCATAAGCATATTTTGACTATCGAAGATCCGATTGAATTTGTACACCAAAATAAGAAAAGCCTGATTAATCAGCGTGAAGTATTTCGTGATACCAAGAGCTTTAATGCCGCATTACGTTCATCATTACGTGAAGATCCAGATGTTATTTTAGTGGGTGAAATGCGTGATTTAGAAACCATTCGTTTGGCATTAACAGCGGCTGAAACGGGACACTTGGTCTTTGGTACATTACATACTACCTCGGCAGCAAAAACCATTGACCGTATTGTTGATGTATTCCCAGGGCAAGAGAAAGACATGGTTCGTTCGATGTTATCTGAATCATTACGTGCGGTAATTTCTCAGACATTATTAAAACGTACTGGGGGCGGTCGAGTTGCGGCACATGAGATCATGTTAGGTACACCAGCTATTCGTAATTTGATCCGCGAAGATAAAGTGGCGCAGATGTATTCCGTGATCCAAACGGGTATGATGCATGGTATGCAAACACTGGATCAGTCGTTACGTGAATTGGTTAATATGGGTATTGTTACTAGCGAAGAAGCGCGCATTCGAGCCGTTGATCAACAAAGTTTTTAAGGATGAATAACATGGGGATGCTACCACAACTCTTTAGTGCGATGAAAAAGCTTACTGGCTCTGATATGTATATCTCGGCGGGTATTGCACCGACAGTGAAAGTTCACGGCTCATTACGTGCGCTCTCGGAACATAAATTAACGGCAGAGCAATCATTAGCATTAGTGAAAGAAGCTATGTCTGAGGATGAATATGCCTCTTTCTGTCGCACCAAAGAATCTAATTTTGGTATTTTTATGCCGGATATTGGTCGTTTCCGTGTAAGTGCATTCTGGCAATTAGAAAAAGCCGGTATGGTGATCCGCCGTATTGAAACCGAAATACCGGCAATGGATGAATTATACCTGCCACCAATATTAAAACACACAGCGCTAGAGAAGCGTGGTTTAGTGTTGGTTGTTGGTGCAACGGGTTCTGGTAAATCTACCACACAAGCAGCGATGGTGGGTTATCGTAACCAAAACTCATCAGGCCATATCTTAACGATTGAAGATCCGATTGAGTTTGTTCATGAACATGCCAGTTGTATTGTTACTCAACGTGAAGTCGGTATTGATACCGAATCTTTTGAAGATGCGCTGAAGAGTTCATTACGTCAAGCGCCGGATGTGATCCTGATTGGTGAAATCCGCTCGCAAGAAACCATGGAGTTTGCCTTGGCGTTTGCAGAAACGGGGCACTTATGTATGGCAACATTGCATGCAACCAATGCCAATCAAGCTATCGATCGTATTTTGCACTTAGTACCAAAAGAGAAACATGCTCAGTTGTTATATGATTTGTCGCTAAATTTAAACGCCATTGTGGCGCAGCAATTAATCCCCGTACAAGGTGGTACAAGCCGACGTGGTGCATTCGAAATTTTATTGAACACACCATTGGTCAGTGAGCTGATCCGCAAAAATGAACTGCATAAAATTAAAGAAGTGATGACAAAGTCAGGCGAACTGGGAATGCAAACCTTCGATCAAGCGTTATTATCACTTTATAATACCAATATGATCAGTTATACCGAGGCTTTACATCACGCTGACTCACCAAATGATTTACGCTTAATGATTAAGTTAAATCAAGGCCAAGCAGGCAGTGATAGTATGCTTGATGGGGTGACGATTGAAGCTTTGTAATAGCAAGGTAATGAAGTATCGTACTATAATCCTAACCGTATAATAGTAAACATCAGTTTAAAAGAAGTAAGGAAGAGTTATGTTAATCGTGGTATCACCGGCTAAAACACTCGATTTTGAGACGCCGTCTATAGTCGAGCAGTATAGCCAAGCTGACTTAATCGCAGATTCGGCTGAATTGATTGATGTTTGTCGTCAACTAACGCCAGTGGACCTATCATCATTAATGAAAATCAGTGATAAGTTAGCCGGATTAAATACCGCACGTTTTACCGAGTGGTCTGCAGAATTTACGCCTGAGAATGCCAAGCAAGCTGTGTTTGCCTTTAAAGGTGATGTGTATACAGGCTTGGACGCGGAAACCTTTACGGCTGACGATATGGCGTTTGCGCAGCAGCATTTTCGCATCTTATCGGGTTTATATGGTTTGTTACGACCGCTTGATTTGATTAAAGCATACCGCTTAGAAATGGGCACTAAACTTGCCAATGGACGTGGCACTAACTTGTATCAGTTCTGGGGCGATATCATCACCGATAAAGTCAATGAAACACTCGCAGCGCAAGGCGATAAAGTATTAATTAACTTAGCGTCAAATGAGTACTTTAAAGCGGTACAAAAGAAACGTTTAAAAGGGCGTGTTATTACTCCGGTATTTAAAGACTGCAAAGCGGGTAAATTCAAGATCATCAGTTTTTATGCTAAAAAAGCACGTGGTTTAATGGCGCGTTACATTATTGAAAATCAATTGACTGATGTGTCACAACTCACTGCGTTTGATACTGATGGTTATTACTATTGTGATGCAGAATCAACGGATGTTGAATTGGTGTTTAAACGAGATGAAATCTTTAAATAACGAAATAGTATTATGTAAGCGTATTTAGATGCTAAAGCAGCGTTAATAAAAAAGGATATTCATTGATGAATATCCTTTTTTGTATCTACGGTTAACGACTTTGGTGGGTCGTTTTAGGGATTAATCCCAGCCGTTATTTTTCTTTCGACGGAAGCGGATTGATGGGATTATTAACCCAGCAATTAAGCCTGCCGCAAGAATTAATGCACCCAGAATGATGAAACGATGTTGTTCGTCTTCTTCTTTTGTATCGAGGCGTGTTGATAGTTGTTCATTTTCGTCACGTAAGCGTACTGCTTCTGCCGTTAACGCCGTATTTTCAGCGGTTAATGACGCAATATTATTCGCCTGTGTTGCAATATCCGCTTCTTTACTGACGAGCTCATCACGGTTCGCATTTGTTAACTCTGCCATTGCAGCTGAGTTTTTATTGCTAATTTTTGCCAACGCTTCTTTAGTTTTGGCAAGCTCAGCTTGTAGCTTTGGTGTACGTACTTTTAAACTGACTTGGCGAGAAAGTGATGTAACATTAATCCAAGCTGTTTTGTTTTTGCTGGTGGTGATCTGTGCAAAATTAGCGTCTGCATTGGTTTGCAAGTAGGTTACAGCTTCACCGGCTTTTATCGTACCAATAATACGATATTGAGTACCTGGACCTGAGTGCATAAATATAGACACGTCATCACTAATATAACGTGTTTCTTTTGCCACACTCGATAAGCTAATGAGTGTTAGCAATGATGCTAAAATGAGTTGTTTAATCTTCACAAGTTGTCCCGTAGACGAAATATTCTGGTAGGCATAATAAATATAAAATCGAATTTCGACAAGCCTCAGATGATGTTTTCCCACCATAAAATTGAAATTTAGTGGATTTAAAAAAAAGGCCATCAAAAAATTGATGGCCTTTTCATAATTTTATAATCAATTACAGGACAAAGATAGCCTCTAAAATCTTGTAGAAGATAATGGCAAGTATTGCACCTGCAGGTAGTGTAACAACCCAAGACACAACGATCGTTCTAACGACGTTGAGATTCAGTGCTGCAATACCACGTGCCATACCTACACCTAACACAGCGCCTACGAGCGTTTGTGTTGTAGAGATAGGTAAACCTGAACCAGAGGCAATAACGACTGTTGTCGCTGTCGCTAGCTGTGCTGCAAAGCCACGGCTTGGTGTTAACTCTGTAATACCAGTACCGATAGTTGACATCACCTTGTGGCCCATAGTCGCTAGACCAACCACGATGCCGAAACCACCTAGTGGTAAGATCCACCATGCTAGCTCAGCTTTTTCGGCTATTTCGCCACCATTTTGCACAATTGATACAACCGCTGCTAATGGACCAATCGCATTGGCTACATCGTTAGAGCCGTGGGCAAATGCCATTGCACAAGCAGTAATGATCATTAAGATACCAAATACTTTCTCTACATTAGAGAAATGCATGTCTTTGTCATTGGTTGGGCTGTAGTTTTGTTTGCTGATATAAATGGCACCAGCAATAGCAACCAGTAGACTGATTATTGCAGAAGCGGCTAAAGATTCACCTGTGGTTAAATGTAAACCAACATGTTTTAGGCCTTTCTTAATTGTTACCATCGCAATAACAAATGTCGTTAATGCCATGTAGAAAGGCACGTAACGTTTTGCATTAGAAAGTGGATCTTTGGTATCAAAAATGAGTTTTTGAATACTCATAAAGGTGATGTAAGCGATGACACCGGAAAGTACAGGTGTCAGGACCCAACTGCCCACAATACCGCTGGCTTTATCCCACTGTACGGCTTCTGGACCAACACTGACAACTGCAAAACCGATGATAGCACCAATAATTGAGTGTGTTGTTGATACTGGCCAGCCAAAGACTGATGCGATCATTAACCAAGTACCTGCTGCAAGTAGTGCAGCGATCATACCAAATGCTAATGCATCAGGGCGGCCTTGCTCTTTAAATACCGCAAGGTCGACAATACCTTTACGTACGGTATCGGTTACTTCACCACCGGCTAGATAAGCACCCGCAAATTCAAAAATGATAGCGATAAAGATCGCTTGTTTTACGGTCAGTGACTTAGTACCTACAGAGGTTCCCATTGCGTTTGCTACGTCATTGGCACCAATGCCCCATGCCATATAAAGGCCGAAGACAGCCGCAAGAAACAGTAGATAAGGACCGTATGCTTGAATGATTTCCATTATTTATATACCTATAGTGATCTTAATTACGCGCTAGCATTAGTTCGAGACGTGCGCCAACAGTTTCAGCTTGGTCTGCTAATCCGCCAACCCATTCTAAGATTTTGTAAAGGAACATAACATCAATTGGATTGTAGTTATTTTCAATTTTACGTAGTTTTTGACGTAGTACGATTTGCATTGAATCTGTATCATCTTCGATACAGTCCAGTTCGTTGATCATGTTTTCAACGAGATCGACTTCGCGGCCTTTAAAGCCTGTTTCTAGTAACTCATCGAGTTCATTAATGGCTTTTTTAGCCTGTGCGGTTGCATCAATGCAACGCTTTAGATACAGCGTAAAATCATCAGCGATTTCTGCAGGTAATTGTAGGTTTCGACCGATGACACGACCGGCAATGTCTTTCGCGCGATTGGCGATCTTATCTTGCTGAGTAAGCAGGTCTAACATATCGGTACGATCGACAGGCATAAAGATACCACGGGGTAACTTCAGACGAATTTCACGTTTTAATACGTCAGCATCTCTTTCACATTGAGAAATTTGCTGGCGGATTGTTTCCGCTTTATCCCAGTCTTGTTGTGCTGTAGCAGTAAAGAATGGAACTAACAATTCACAAGTCTCATGCACTTTCGTGATGTGTTCTTGTAACGGTGTAATCGGCGACTTAGCAAAAAGTCCTAAAATAGTATTTACTGGCATAGCCATAATCCATGTATGTGACAATAAGATGACACTTTTGAAGATGTCGGGAATGTTAAACCACTCTCACGAGTTTGCAATATAAAAATTGCCTTATTGATGATTGAATTAGGCCAAAATCAATATTTTTTTGTTTTTTAGGGAAATCTTATTCGCGAATTCAAGATTTAACCTTAGACAGATTTTAAAATAATTGGTAAATTTTATACTTTAAAGTGTTAGATATTTTTCTGTATCTAGCATTATTTTTATCGTTGATGAGTCTAGCGAGGCCGGATGAGTACGGAAGTTGAAATAAAATTTGTTACTAAACCACAGGTTAAATCACAATTAGCCGTGTTATTAGCGGATTATGTGATAATCGAGCAGGCTGTTAAGCCTTTATCTAATACTTATTTTGATACCACGACATCTCAATTTCGTCAGTTTGATTTTGGTTTGCGCACACGTAAAAGTTTAAATTTCGCTGAGCAAACGATTAAGACCGCAGGTATTGTTCGTGGTGGATTACATCAGCGTCCAGAATATAATTTACCATTAGAAGGCGATTTTCCGACCTTGGGTGACTTTCCGACTGAAATTTGGCCTGAAAATACCGACGTTGCCCAGTTACAAACGGATCTAGTGGATTTATTCACCACTGATTTTGAACGTACCATGTGGCATATCAAGTTGCCGAACGAGGCGGAAGTCGAAGTGGTTTTCGATCAGGGGATGGCGCGTAGTGGTGAACAAAGCTATCCAATCTGTGAAATTGAATTGGAATTAGTACGCGGTGATATTGTCGATTTGTTTACTTTAGCACAGGAGATCACGCAACTGGGTAATGTCCGTTTGGGTAATGTCAGTAAAGCCAAACGAGGTTATCAACTTGCCGGTTTATATACCCCTAAAATTAAACCCTTGGTGCTAAAAATGCCAATATTGGAAACTGAAAATTTAGGGGATATATTTTTAACGACATTGACTCAAAGTTATGCGCATTGGCAGCATCATGAGCAACAGTATTTAGAAACCCAAGATATTAAGGCTTTGGTGGAGGTGGTATCAGCGGTCGCCTTGATCCAACAAACGTTACTCAGTTATGTGAACATACTGCCTGACATCGTGCTCAAGCAAACTGAATTGGTTTGGCTGCAACAGCAGTTGGCGGCGGTAGACAGTGCGTCACAATTACAGCAAGTGATGACCAATAATCGACAGTTCATTCGTAAGTTCCCTGAATATAAACGTATAACCAAAGAATTACAGGCATTACAGCAGAGCTATATTGATTTTTCGGACATTGAAGCGCTATTTAATACCTCAAGGTACGCCAGTATTATGCTGTCTGTTAGTCAGCTACTGAGCCAAGGTTTAAGCAGTGTAAAACTTGATAGTGCCAATGTAGTTGCGTTTGCTAATACACATCTAGAAGCCAGCTGGCAGAGCGTACTTGATTCGTCATTGTCAGCGCCACAACTTGATGCGGATGCGTACTTGGTATTACAGGCTAAATTAAAGCAAAATTTATTAATAGGGCATTGTTTCAGCCACCATTATTCAGCTGATAAGCGTGATAAATTCCGCTTGCCTTGGCAGGATATATTACAGGGTATTGATGATTTAGCGGTATTGCAGGTACTCATGGGCGTTGCAAAACAACAGCCAGAAGCAATTGCTAAACAAATCGACAAGGTGTTAGTGCGTAAACAACGTTCGTTATTGGATGCACTAGAGCAAACGCGTCATCAAGCATTAACGATGCGACCGTATTGGTTGGAAGGATAAAAATAAACAATCAGTGGCTATGAATGTCACCGATTGTTGCTCATTTGTTCGCTATCAACGCGTCGCTATTAATTTGAGAATCTGACGAGGTCTTCAATAACCAATTTCTTAATTTCTAACTGTTGTTCTGGTTGTAAGCCATATTTTGCCGCCAGCTCAACATAGTCTTGGTTATTTAATGATACGGTTAAACGTGGCCTTTTTGGCCGCTTATTAATGGTTAAACCAAGAATATCCCGGATCTGTTCTGATGGGCTTAAATTATTATCTAATGCCGCTTTCCGGATCTTATATTGGATTTTTTCGTCCATATCAAATGCGACTTGCACTGCTTTCATCGCTTTTTGTGAGGATTGCCATTTTTCCGGTAATTCACGTGATTTAACCATCTTCAATCTGCCTTGTACTGTATTTATGCTATTGGCCAGTATCCTGTAATACTGTCATTACCAAGCTGTACGGTCAAGTACACATCAGTATCGCCGTTATTAAGCACCATTATATCGATTAACTTATTTTCTTTGGCATCATGTAAATGATAAAACTCAAACTGTTGACCTGGGTTTTCATCGGCATATTGCGAAGGTGCTGCTGTTCTGAAATCTGTTCTATGGTGATAACCGACAGTGGCAATATCTTGCTGGTAATAACGGTCTGCATGCCAATCGCCTAACGAAACAGGCTGCAAGCTAGGCAACTCAGTAAAGCCTTCTTCAAATACATCACTAAATAAGTCTAAATCAAACAACTGTGATACTTCTTCACGCGTGAGCTCAAGGCTTAACTGGAAGTTGTTATGGTCGTGACCAGGTAGTGATAACCAAACATAAGTTTGTTGCTCACCTTGCAGTTTAAAGCGCGGGTAATGTTGGTGTTCAAATTCAAGTGTCTCAATTGCAATCACTTCAAATTTTTGCTGACGCACTTCACTCGGTAAGGTAAAACTGTCACTAAACTCGATGATATCACCAATAATTAATTTACTGACGTGGTTGAGCTCGCGGGTTGGGGTTTCTGGTGCGGACTTTTTAAATAAATTTTTGAAGAAACTCATCATGGCTCCTAAAGTATTAAGCTATTAGCATATTAAGATATAGCAGAATGACAAATAGGAACAGCACGTGTTACCACGATGACTGCTCCTATTGGGGGCTTAACTAATTAATAAATAGTTAAACTTAGCTGTTTTGTTTGGCTTTTAAACGCTCTAGTACCGAGTTCGCGTTACTTTGCTGTTGGCCAATACCTGCTTCCGCAAGTTTTGCTTTTAATGATTGGTCGCTGCCTTCTGCTTGTAGCTCATCAGCGGCAAGCATACGATCATCAAAGTCTTGTTGTTTTTGCTTAATACGTTCTAACGAATCTTTTGCACTTAACAGTTTTGAATTGCTCGCGCTAAAGTTGTCAGTGATCGCTGATGTTGCTTTTTGTACGCTATCAGTGGTCTTAACCATCGTTAATTGACGTTGGTGCTCCGATAATTGACGTTCACTTTTCTTCACTAAATCTTTTAGCTTTGCTGCGCTGCTTGTGAAGCTGTCTAGATTTTGCTGTTGTTCAGTCACTTCTTGCTCTAGCTGGGCAATTTTCTCTGCCACTTCTAATGCTAGGGTTTCGTTACCGGCATTTAATGCTTGTACTGCATAACCTTCGTGTTCAGTTAGATTGGCTTTTACACGCTCAAGTTCACGGCCTGATTGCATCTGTTTTGCCATTACATCTGTTAAATTGCGCTTCGCATTGGTTAAATGGGTTTGGGCATCGCGAATTTCTTGTTCGAAGATACGCATTGAGTTTGCATCTACAATACCTTCACCTACTTCACGGGCGCCACCACGGATCGCGGTCATAATTTTCTTAAATATGCTCATAAACTTCTCCTTCGAAGTAGGGGTTAAACTAGATAATCTGATAATTCAGTAATAACTTCGAGACTGTTATCACTTAATACAACTAATTCATGCTCTACATCAGCAATGGTTGATTGCACTGCTAATGCACCATATACCACATACATATCATCAATTTTAGCGAATGATGACAGTGGCATTGGGATGTTAAGTTCTAACATCGCTTCTAGCATTTCGACACGTTTTTCTGTTTTAACTTCGTTTTCGCCCCAGAGGTAAGCAATACAAAGAATTTGCTCATCAGTGACAGAAACAAAAATTGGAATTTCTTCACGGCCTTCAACGTCGACACGTAGTACATCAACATCACCTGAAATTGGTGTACAGTCAAATTTATAGCCAGTGTCAGACTTGTCGCCAAGATCATTAAGATAATTTGCAATTTTATGAATGTTCATCTTGTTCCTTTTTTGACATATTATGTCTAAGTGAGATTAACTTTAAGCCCCGAGACATAATATGTCAAGTGGCGTGCAACTTATTTATTATATTTTATATATTAGCACTATCTTATTTTGTCCGATAAATGACCGTAAAGTTCATTGTCGCTAATGACTTAGTTACGTTATAGGACTGAATGTATTAAGTATCATAAATAATCTAAAAACACACAGTATTTACGGTCAGTTCTAGATTAAATTAATAATGCTGTGAGGATGAAGGCAATAGAGAGGTTGATTGCCATGTCCATTGTCGCGACACCTATGTTGTTTTGTAGGTCTACTTCTTTATTAATATCGACGCCATTAAGGATTAACTTTTTAGCGATGATAGCGAGAATAGTAAAAGCCGTTAACATGACCAAGCTAAACACCATCCAAGAACCTAAGGTGGTCATGAGATTGGCGGTATCGTAATAAATATAGTTACTGGCTATCGTCACTGCTATCGCGACTCCAATAAGGTAACCGCCGTGGCGCACGGCAACGGCAATATTATTATCGGTAAAGGCTTGCTGCATGGAGGTGCCAAGATTACCGCGTGAATAGCGGTGCTCACGATAACGGGTCATCAGTAACATTAATGTTTGGGAAATCAAGAAACCACTAAATATAGCGATAAAGGTGATGACTTCTAATCCTTCCGCCCAAACCAGCGTTGAACGAATAATAATGGCCGTGGCGATTGCAGCACAGGCATCGACAATCGCGACCGCTACATTACGTTGCGCAATTTCGGCATTTTTATCCAATTGATTGAGTGATACGCGGTCATGGATCCAGCGTCCTAGCTTTATCAGCACTAACCCAGCCAGACCATAAAGACTCATACCGAGTATTTCGATGGGGAGTGTGGCGGCTTTTTCACCCGTGATAGCACCAGAAAGGACGATACCTAAACCAAAGATGGCCCCGGCTAAACTAATACCAAAGGCAAAATTGTCCCGCTTGGCTAATTCATCAGTGGTATCTATGTTATCGACGGCACCAGTGAAAAATCGCATTGCAGAGAGTAGGGCGAGAGCGATGATGAGGTCGGCGATTAAAAACAGTAACAGATCCGACGATAAGAGCGTTTCAAAAACAGACATTAAAGGTTACCTTATTTTACGATTTTAGCTGCCATAAATTCCCTACTAATGGTAAGTTTACTAGGTTAATTAATATCGGTAAGTAATAGCATGTAAGACATGGTGTGTCTATCTCTCTATTCTTGATATAAATTGTTGAATTAATTGGATCACAAGCCTAATTATATGGATGTCGTTTATGAGTACTGAAGGTCAAATTGTTGATGTATTAGCGGATACAGGTCGGATTTATTGGCAACGTTGGTGCGAGCGTAACGAGAGCGATTTAGCCTTGTTGTCCGCAGAGCAGATAGCGCAAAGCCAGCGGGTCTTTTCGTTAAGTGATTTTATTGCTGAAAGTTGTATTAATAATGCCGATCTATTACGTAATATTTGGCAGTCAGGCTTACTCGCTCAAGCATCACGCACTACGCTAGTAGAGTCGCAATTAGCCGCTAAGCTAGCGGCCTGTGATTCTGAACCGACATTGTTGCGTACCATTCGTCAATTTCGCCGTTTTCATATGTGTATTATTGCGTGGCGAGAATTATTACAAGATGCAACGCTGAGTGAAAGCTTAACCCATACCTCTCATCTTGCTGATTGTTTAATTGAAGGCGCTCTAGAGTGGTTATATCAACTGCAATGTAAAGAACAAGGTACACCCGTTAATCACGAGGGCATTGAGCAGCAGTTAGTGATCTTAGCCATGGGTAAATTAGGCGGCGGTGAACTCAATTTCTCATCCGATATTGATCTTATTTTTACCTATCCTGAAACTGGGGAGACGGTTGGTGCGGGGCGTACAGTTGCGAACCAGAAATTCTTCCAGCGCTTAGGGCAACGATTAATTGCGGCGTTACATCAAGTGACTGCCGATGGTTTTGCTTATCGTGTTGATATGCGTCTGCGCCCGTTTGGTGATTCTGGTCCATTAGTGATGAGCTTTAATGCGTTTGAAGAGTATTACCAAAATCAGGGACGGGACTGGGAACGTTATGCCATGGTGAAAGCCCGGGCTTTGGGTGGTACTGCAGAAACCAGAGTTGAATTAGAAAAAATGCTACGTCCGTTTATCTATCGTCGTTATGTGGATTTTAGTGCGATTGATGCGCTGCGTAATATGAAAGCTATGATTAAAGCTGAAGTTCGCCGTAAGGGATTAAAAGATAATATTAAGTTGGGTAGTGGTGGGATTCGTGAAGTGGAGTTTGTCGCGCAAACCTTCCAACTTATTCGCGGTGGCCGCGAACCGGTATTACAAATTAAATCTTTGTTAGCAACGCTTAAAGTTTTGCAGTCGTTGGGTGAAATATCCGCAGAAAGCTATACCGTGCTTACCGACAGTTATTGTTATTTACGCCAAGTTGAGAATATTCTGCAACAAATTAATGATTCACAAACCCAAACGTTACCGCAATCAGAATTGGACCAATGCCGTTTAATTAGCGTGTTAGGTTATGCTGACTGGGAAAGTTTCTATGTGCATGTCAATCAGGTGATGACGAATATTCATAGTGAGTTTAGTCAGGTGATTGGTGGTGATGACGATGATAATGAAGAATCACAACCCGCGTTAGATTTATGGCATTTAGAACTCTCAACAGAGGAAGCAATCACCTTGCTTGCTGAATATGGTTTAGCTGAACAAGATGCTCAAAATTTTGCTCGAGATTTAAATCATTTTAAAGCTGACTATGCCCGTAAAACAGTCGGACCTCGGGGTCGACAAACCATTGAGAAATTACTTCCTAAACTGTTATTTTCGATCTTAAAAGCAGATGATCCCGTGGCCTTGTTACCGCGTATTATTGCCTTGTTATTCAAAATTTTAAATCGTACTGCGTATTTAGAATTGCTCGCCGAGAATGACTTAGCGTTAACTCAGTTATTACGTTTGTGTGGGGCCAGTTCGATGGTGGCTAAACAGCTATCGAGTCACCCAATTTTATTAGACGAATTGTTAGTGCCATCACACTTATACCATCCAACGCCATTACATGAATATCGTAGTGAGTTACGCCAATTTATGCTGCGTATTCCTGAAGAAGATCACGAACAGCAATTAGAAGCGCTACGCCAATATAAACAAACCCAATTGTTACGTATTGCAGCCGCAGATATTGGTGGTGAGTTAGCTTTAATGAAGGTGAGCGACCACCTAACATGGTTAGCGGAAGCGGTGATTGATAATGTGGTCAACTTAGCTTGGCAACAATTAGAAGAGAAACATGGCGTTCCCCACAATGTGGTTGAGACGGGTGAAAAAGGGTTTGCGGTTGTCGCCTATGGCAAGCTAGGTGGTATCGAATTAGGTTATGGTTCGGACTTAGATCTGGTGTTTATCCATAATTGTGAAGCCGCAGGTATGACCAACGGTGCAAAGGTGATCGACAGTCGTCAATTTTATTTACGCTTAGCACAACGTATTATTCATATCTTTAGTACGCGTACTAACACCGGTATCTTGTATGAAGTCGACATGCGTTTACGCCCATCGGGTAGTTCAGGGGTTCTTGCTTGTCCGGTATCTCGATTCTTAGATTATCAATGTAAAGAAGCATGGACCTGGGAGCACCAATCCTTAGTGCGCACCCGTATCGTTTATGGTGATAAGTTGATTAACAGTCGTTTTACCGAGGTTAAACGCAGTATTATTGCTAAACCGAGGGATACCACAGAGCTGAAAAAGCAAGTAGTTGAGATGCGCTTGAAAATGCGTGAACACTTGTTAAAAGCCAATGCCGATCAGTTTGATATTAAGCAGTCAGAAGGCGGTATTACCGATATCGAATTCATGATGCAGTATATTGTATTGAATCATGCAGCGCAGATACCCAAGCTGCAGCTGTGGCCTGATAATGTGCGCATTATTAGCCGTTGTGTGGCTGAAGGACTTATTACCGAAGAATTGGGTATTAGCTTAACCTCAAGCTATTGCCAAATGCGTGATGAGATCCATCGCCTTAATTTATTAGGTAAAAAGGGCATTGTTGCGAATACCGCGTTTGTGGCACAGCGGAAAGTGGTGACTGATTATTGGCAACAGTTGTTTGCGGTCTAATAAGCGAAATTTATAATTAAAAAAGCGATTGATACGAGGAGTATATTACCTTTATCAATCGCTTTTTTAGTTTCACTACAGCGTTTTTGTTTTGTTAGCTGCTTACTTATACCAGCTTATTTATATAAGCTCGGCTCACCTTCCGGGCGTGTTTTAAAGCGACGGTGTAACCACATGTATTGTGGTATTTGCTCTAATACAGACTTCTCACATTCTTTATTACAGATAGTGGCATCTTCAACTTCGTCACCGGTAGGGAAGTTTTCTAATGGCGCGCGAATGGTTAACTTATAACGGCCATCTGGCAGGCGACAAGAAGACGCTGGGTAGGTTTTGGTGTTTTTACCAGAGGCGAAAAGCGTGGTACCCGTAATGGTACAGGCTTTTTCAACCGCAAAAAATGGCACAAACACGCTTCGGCGACGACCATAATCATGATCGGGTGCATACCATAATGGCTCGCCTTCATCGAGTACGCGTAACATGCTTTTGATATCACGGCGGTCAAGCAGGCCTTTATTTGAGAGTGTGCGACCACGGCATTGTAGGTATTCCATCAATGGATTTTTATTTGGGCGATAGATTGCATGGGCTGGTCGTAATAAACCAAAAATACGAGCAGACATTTCCAGTGATAAAAAGTGACCGCCTAGTATTAGCATACCATTACCGTCAACCTTTGCTTGGTCGATGTGCTCTTGACCTTCGATAACCATATTTTGCTTAATACGCCAATCTGGCCAGAACCAAGCATTGGCAGTATCAACAACCGCTAAACCCGTATAGGCAAAATTTTCTTTTGCGAGCGCGTTAATTTCGCTGGCAGATTTTTCAGGGAAACTTAAAGCCAGATTTTGCTGTGCTGTTTTTAGACGACCAGGTAATATTTTAGCGACCAAACGGCCTAAAGTACGACCAAATGCGTTTTGCGCTGCATTCGGTAACAAAGAAATAAACCATAAAAAAGTGGCAGCGAACAATAATGGCCAGTTTTTGGGGTGTAAAAAACTGAGTTTAAATTGGGTGTTTTCTTTAGTCACCATCGGCTTGGTGGTTTTAATTTTATCTGTCATGAAAAATTCTCATTAATACGAGTTAACGCTATGTGCATTTATAAGTGATTGATAATCATATGTGAATAGATGCATGTTGAGCTGGTACATGCGATTTTAGATATAAAAAAGACGACTCTGGTGGTCGCCTTATTATTCTGTATTAAGTTTTAATTTAGTATTTTGCTTCTAACCCAGCATTAACTAAATTAATATCTTCAGCGTTCAAGGTACCAGCGGCTTGTTTTAACTGTAACATACTAATGATGTAGTTATAACGTGATGCGGATAATGATTGCTTTGATTGATATAAACTTTTCGTTGCGTTTAACACGTCAATAATTGTACGTGTACCAACACCAAAACCAGCTTCTGTTGCCTCTAATGCACTTTCAGATGATTTAACTGTTTGCTCATAGGCTTTAATCGAACTTAACCCCGCTGTCACGTTGTTGTAATAAGTACGAATTTGAGTTTGTACTTCACGGCTTGCTTTGGTTAATTGTTCTTGGCTGGCTGTTACTTGATAAACAGCTTGTTTTTCTGCTGACGTGACTGCGCCACCTGTGTATAGCGGCATGCTAAATTCGATGCCGACGTTACCTGACGATATCGTACTTTCGGCATTTGTACCACCCAGGTTATCATCGCCGTAACTAGTATATTTAGCGCCAGCATTTGCAACTAGGTTTAGTGACATGTTGTCTGCTGAACCCGCTAGATCAACGTTACCTTCTGCAATTTGCTTGGCAATACGTTGGATCTGAATTGATAAGTTTTGGTTATTGGCTGTATCTAACCAGTTACTACGTTGACCGTTTGGCGCTGTAGGGCTAAAACGTTCAGTATTCAGTGGTGAAATATCGGTATGAATTAAACCGGTAATTTCGGTTAGTGATTCGTAGCTATTTGCTAAGGTATTTTCAGCGTTAATTACTTCTGCTACTGATAAATCAAATGTTGATTGTGCTTCTAAAACGTCAGTTTTATCTGTTAGGCCTACATTGTAACGTTGTGTGGTTTGTTCTAACTGACGCTCTACCGCTTCTTTATTACGGTTAGAGAATTCTAAAGTATCGTTGGCTGTCAATACGCTGAAGTACGCATCTGAAACACGTAAAATAAGACCTTGTAACTCGGCCTGTACGGCAAGTTCACTTTGTTCTGCTTGTTTAGCTGCTTGGCTAACATTAATGAAATTACTTTCTTCATATAATGATTGCGTTAGACCAATGCCTACAGTACCAGTTAAGGCATTGCCATTTTGAGTTCCGGTCGTTGTTTGTGTATCGCTAGTGATACCGTAACCTAGGTCAGCGCTTAAACCAATTTGTGGTAAGTTTGCTGCTTCTTGTTCAGTAATTCTTTCTAGTGCTGCATCGCGATTTGCTTGCGCTTCTAAATATAGTGGGTCTTTGGTCAGGGCTTGTTCAAATATTTGTTGTAAATTATCTGCACTTGCTGAGTTTGCAAAAAATGCTAGACCGCAGGCTAGAAGAATCTTATTAAACTTCATTGGTGGTTACCTTAGTGTAAATAGTTGCCGTTATGAATTCGCATAACAATAAGTAATGATAACTGCTTAGTCAAATTAATAATTATCCAAATAGAGATAGTTAAATTAATCGGATGCTTTTAATTTTATACTAGGTGTTATCTCGAAGCTCGAGTTTTAAACGTTGAATCAATGCCAAATATGGCATTATTAGTATATTTACTAGGTATCATCCCTAAACCCTAGCAACCAACATGGTATTCACCGTAGCTAGTTATTATCAGTATATTTTAGGATATGTAAATGAAAAGTCGAAAGTTAAAAATAGAATCAGAGTATGATATTACGGATATTGAGATCATAAACAAGCAGCAGGTTTTTAATGGTTTCTTTAAAATAAACACCTATACCTTTAAACATAGGTTGTTTTCTGGTGATTGGAGTGGTGAAATCACCCGTGAAGTTTTTGAACGTGGTAACGCTGCAGCTGTCATACCTTATGATGCCGCGCGTGATGAGGTGGTATTGATCGAACAGATCCGAATTCCAGCGATTGAATCCTGTACACAACCTTGGTTATTGGAACTCGTGGCTGGCATGATCGATAAACAAGGTGAAGATTCTGCAGAGGTGGTTAGAAGAGAAGCCGAAGAGGAAGCAGGGTTAACTCTTGGTCGTTGTGATTTTATTATGCAGTTTTTTGCTAGCCCTGGTGGCACGAGTGAGGCGATAGACTTGTATGTCGGCGAGGTCGATAGTAGCACTGCTGAAGGTGTTCATGGTTTAGCATGCGAAGGTGAAGATATTCGAGTACATGTGGTGAGCCGTGAAACTGCTTATAATATGGTGCAAACAGGGCGAATAAATAACGCATCGACTATTATTGGTATCCAGTGGTTACAATTGAATTTTGAAAGATTGCAAAAGTCTTGGCTCTAGGGCTACAATGCTTGACACACTTTAGGCTAAGTTGTTTGAATACCTCATTATGTTAGCGGTTTCTTATTCGAAATCGTGGAAGTGTGTGCTGGGCGGCAGATTTATCACGTCCTATTAGGTATCCTTTAATAGTCTTAAGGATCTTTCAATCAGACTTACTGATACGTCGTTATAATCAGTGTAGTTATTATTCGACATTACTAGGCAACATATAAAGGATAAGGGTTAAAGATTATTGTGGGCGCGGACATTTCTAAATTAACAGCAAAGCATAACGTCATTAATTTATTACAAGTGACGGATACTCATTTGTTTGCAACTGCT
>Ga0209292_1003305_pt1 | contig 17824 bp, 18 predicted proteins | sample GOMGulsemesocosm_2_FD_184634 | JGI IMG/M metagenome (GOLD analysis project Ga0209292, IMG submission 184634) | Methane-oxidizing microbial communities from mesocosms in the Gulf of Mexico - GOM9C Gulf of Mexico (SPAdes) (version 2) | ecosystem: Environmental > Aquatic > Marine > Cold seeps... | reverse complement strand
CAAGAACATGGACAGGCCGCGGTGATCGGTTGTGTCAGGATCGGTGCGCGCAAGCATGGTCATCACATGGGTGCGGGCGGCATGGGTGATCCAAGTTTTATTGCCGTTGACGGTGTACTCTTCCCCTTCAAGCGTGGCACGGGTGCGCAAAGATCCAAGGTCAGAACCGGTGTTTGGTTCGGTGAAAACCGCAGTGGGCAGAATCTCACCCGAAGCGATTTTGGGCAACCATTGGGCCTTCTGGTCCTCTGTGCCGCCACAGATAATCAGTTCTGCTGCGATCTCTGACCGGGTCCCGAGGGAACCAACGCCGATATACCCGCGCGAAAGTTCTTCAGACACCACCACCATTGAGGCTTTCGATAGGCCAAAGCCGCCGTGTTCTTCCGGAATCGTCAAGCCAAAGACACCCATTTCAGCCAAATTGTCGATGATTTCCATTGGGATGAGTTCATCTTTTAGATGCCAGTCGTGGGCGTTGGGCACAACTTGGTCATCGGCAAAACGGCGGAATTGATCGCGGATCATTTCAAGCTCGTCATCAAGACCCGTCGCGCCAAACACCGCAACGCCTTGTTGTTCTTGCATCAGCTCAACTAAACGCATGCGTGCAGCCTGGCTGTTGCCATGGGTGGCAAGGGTTCGGATGGCGGGCGTGCCAAGCGCTTGCATGTCTGGGCCCTCAAATCCCATGTCTTGTAGGCGGGCGACCTCGGTTTGGCTCATCGGTATGCCGCCGTGGATTTGCGACAGGTATTCGCCAAATGCGATTTGATGGATAAGCTGTTCAGTCTCGCCGAATTTTCCATCTGCAGCTAGGCGCTCGGCCCAAGCCTGCATTTGTGTCAGCGCCTCGGAATATGTGGCGAACCAAGACAATGCATGTGCAGCATGTTGATGTTCTTCCAGCAGGGCGCCACTGACACGATCACCGTCAACCACCAGATTGCGAACCTTTGTGCGGGCGGTTTCCAGCACGGATTGCACGGGGGAAACGGCTTCTTTTGTTAGGGAAAGAAGGTCGGGAAGAAGGATTGTGTCCTGCATGGCGGGCCTCATCAGATCAGCATTGCCCCGGTTGGGGAGTCCCTGTTGTGATTAATCATTTTGCAGGTGCAGCGCAACTAAAATGCGGCAATGCGGCAATTTTTGAACAAAAATAACAAACTCGATTTTGTGCTGGCCATGGGAGATCAGGCTTGTAGGGTCGGATTTAACGATGTGGAGGGGCGGCATGATCGCGGAAATCGGAATGGAGATGTTGCTGATCGCGGCGGGAATCACCTTATTCGCGGGCGTGGTCAAAGGAGCGGTTGGCTTTGCCATGCCGACGATCATGATTTCCGGCATCAGTTCCATTTTGCCTGCTGAGGTCGCGCTATCGATGCTGATCTTACCGACGGTGATGACCAATGTGACCCAAGCCCTGCGGCAGGGATGGCGCGAGGCTTGGGTTTCGGTGAAACGGTTCAAGGTCTATCTGATGGTTGGCGGGGTGTTTCTTGTCATGGGGGCGCAGTTGGTGTCGTATTTACCGCCCCATGTCTTGTTGTTGATCATTGGCCTGCCGTTGACGGGATTTGCGCTGATGCAACTGCTTGGTATGACCTTCCAAATAGCACCTGCGAACCGTTTGAAGGCGGAGGCGATGATTGCCTCTGTCGCGGGGTTCATTGGTGGGATGTCCGGTGTTTGGGGCCCGCCGACCGTCGCCTATCTGACCGCGACAAACACGCCGAAAAAAGAACATGTGCGGGTGCAGGGGGCGATCTATGGGCTGGGTGCCGTGGCGCTTTTTCTGGTGCATTTGCAGACCGGAATCATATCCGCAAGAACCCTGCCGACCTCTGCCCTGATGTTGCTGCCCGCAGGCATTGGGATGCTGATTGGCTTCATGATCCAAGACAGGTTGGATCAGGCGAAATTTAAGAAGGCAACGCTGCTGGTGCTGGTGGTGGCCGGGCTGAACTTGGTGCGGCGTGGGATGATGGGATAGGATATAATTTTACAAAGAGCCCATTCAGTGGAAGTGGTCCTCAAAGTAGTTTCCACCCGGCAAGCCCATCAACAAAAAGGCCGCCTCCCGATTCAATCGGGGGCGGCCTTTTTATTTGGTGTCTGACCGGGTTTACCCGATGGCGACGGCCTTCACATCGTCGTCGATGTAGGCTTCATACTGGGCGAAGTTCTCGGAGAACATGGAGACCAGTTTGGCCGCTTGGCGGTCATAGCTTTCTGGGTCGTCCCAAGTGCGGCGTGGGTTCAGCAACAGATCTGCAACGCCGGGTACGGCAACAGGCACTTCAAAACCGAAGTTGTCGTCTTTGCGGAATTCCACATCAGCGAGAGAGCCGTCAAGTGCCGCTGTCAAAAGTGCACGTGTTGCGCGGATCGGCATGCGTGAACCGGTACCATAAGCGCCACCTGTCCAGCCGGTGTTGACCAGCCAGCAAGTTGCACCATGAGTCGCGATTTTTTCACGCAACAGGTTGCCGTAAACTTCCGGACGACGGGGCATGAAGGGTGCGCCGAAACAGGTAGAGAATGTTGGCTCTGGCTCTGTCACGCCCTTCTCTGTGCCGGCAACTTTTGAAGTGAAGCCGGACAGGAAGTGATACATTGCCTGCGCTGGTGTCAAGCGCGCGATGGGCGGCAGAACACCGAAGGCATCACATGTCAGCATGATGATGTTTTTCGGATGGCCACCCAGTGAATTGTCAGACGCGTTAGAGATATAGTCCAGCGGATAGGCGCAACGCATGTTGGCGGTCAGGCTATCGTTATCAAAATCCAGTTCGCGGGTGTCTTTATCCCAGACCATATTCTCAATCACGGTGCCGAATTTAGACGTGGTCGCGTGGATTTCAGGTTCAGCCTCGGCAGACAGGTTGATGGTCTTGGCGTAACAGCCGCCTTCAAAGTTGAAGATACCTTTGTCGGACCACCCATGTTCATCATCACCGATCAGCACGCGAGCTGGATCAGCAGATAGAGTGGTCTTACCGGTGCCAGAGAGACCAAAGAAGACAGCCGCATCAACCGGGTTGCCTTTTGCGTGGTTGGCGGAACAGTGCATTGGCATGATGCCTTTTGCAGGCAATAAATAGTTGAGCAGAGAGAAGACAGATTTTTTGTTCTCACCCGCATATTCCGTGCCACCGATTAGGATGATCTTTTTGTCAAAGTTCATCGCGATCACTGTTTCGGAACGACACCCGTGTTTTGCCGGGTCCGCATTGAAGCTTGGGCAGTTAATGACGGTGAATTCTGGGGTGAAGTCATCCAGCTCATCCGCAGCGGGGCGGCGCAGCAGGTGGCGGATGAACAGGCCATGCCATGCAAATTCGGTGACCATGCGTACATCAAGGCGATGCGCAGGATCGGCACCACCGAAGAGATCCTGAACGTAATAGTCCTTGCCCTTCATGTGTTCCAGCATGTCAGCGTGCAGCTGATCAAAAGCGGCTGCTTCCATAGGGGCGTTGTTTTCCCACCAGATGCTGTCCTCAACAGATGGTGTGCGCACAACAAATTTATCTTTGGGAGAACGACCAGTGTGTTTGCCGGTTTCAACCAGGAAGGTGCCGCCGTTGCCAAGGTGGCCTTCGCCACGGCCGAGGGCTGCTTCTACCAGTGCTGCTTCGTTCAGGTTGTAATAGACGTTCCCCAGTCCTGAAATGCCCTGATCATCAAGTTTACAGTTAGGGTTGACGCGTCCTGTCATTGGTATGCTCCCGTGTCCGGCTTGCGGAGGAATTACAAAAACCGCCATGTCGGCGGCTGACTCTGCCTTGAGTCGCGGTCTTCTTAACATAGGGGAAATTACGGTGAACAGGACACAGGTGCACAGTTAGCGCAATCAAATGACATATTCGTAAACGAAGGGCTTCAGCAGTGCATAAAATCCCGGCACATCGCTGTTGCTGAGACATTCTTGTCGCGATTTGGCATCGTTCGGAGGATTTTACCGGGTTTAGATACAAAATAGCACGAAATCCGAGGGTGATTCGGAATTAATGGTTGATTCTCTGGGGGCTACCTTAGAAAATGTATATAAAATATGAGCAGAAGCAAAAGGAAGTCCGATGTCCCGAATTGCGCTGGTGGATGACGACAGAAACATTCTGACGTCAGTATCGATTACTTTAGAAGCAGAAGGTTTCGAGGTTGAAACCTACAATGACGGGCAGTCTGCGCTGGATGCGTTTACAAAGCGAATGCCTGATTTGGCGGTGCTTGATATCAAGATGCCTCGTATGGATGGCATGGATCTGTTGCAACGTTTGCGGCCAAAAACCCAAATTCCGATTATCTTCCTAACCTCTAAAGATGATGAGATTGACGAAGTTCTGGGCCTACGTATGGGCGCGGATGACTATGTTAAAAAACCTTTTTCACAACGCCTTCTCGTCGAGCGGATCCGGTCTTTGTTGCGGCGACAAGAAGCGCTGGAACACAATGAAGTTGCGGTGGAGGAAGACCAGAAAGTCATGCAGCGCGGCGAACTCTCTATGGATCCCTTGCGTCATGCCGTTATCTGGAAGGGCCGTGATGTATCGCTGACCGTGACAGAATTTCTGTTGTTACAATCACTGGCGCAACGCCCTGGGTTTGTGAAAAGTCGCGATCAGTTGATGGATGTGGCTTATGATGATCAGGTCTATGTTGATGACCGGACAATCGACAGCCATATCAAACGCCTGCGGAAGAAAATGCGCATGGCGGATGAGAGTTTCTCAGCGATTGAGACGCTATATGGTATCGGATACCGCTACAACGAGGAGTAATCCTGTAACTGATGCCTTGGTTCAGGCACAGAAAATCTGGTGTCTTTGTAGTAGTAAGTATGAGGTGTAATGAATGAAACGGTTTTGCGATACAGAGGCCGGGGAATGACGTTGTCGTCATGGTACAGATCGCGCAAGGCGACCCGCACGAGGCAGCCAGACGTCGTTCTTGGTGAAGACTGGGTCGGCCTAGATGGGGCCGTGGATGATGACGTACTGATCCGGCGCAACCGCCGCAGTGTGCTTTCGCTGAACCGTTCTCCGCTTGCACGTAAGATTATTACCTTTAATTTGATGGCCTTGATTTTTTTGGTGGCCGGGGTGCTGTTTCTGAATCCGTTTCGCGACAGCCTTGTGTTGCAGCGCGAAACTGGGTTGCGCGAAGAAGCTGAGTTGATCGCAGATGTCTTTGAGGTGCAGGTGGCTTTTGAAAGCTCTCTGTACAATACTCTGCCGACAGCAGTGCTGAATGATCTGTCTGGAGAGCTGAATCCGACAGGTTTTCTTGAGCCAGCCCAAATCCAACGAACCCTTTCTAGCTTGGCCCTTCCGATAGGGGTCGAGACTTTTGTTTTTTCAACGGACGGGGCATTCTTAGCCTCAGCGCGGGGCGAAAAACCACGTGTTTTTGATCCGGTGGGTAGGGCTGCCGGGAAACACACCTCCACTGTGATCACGGATTCGCTGAATTCTGTCTGGGATTTGCTGTCCGGTGTTTTGGGCCCAGATGTGGAAAATATTGCCCATAATCCGTTGCAAAATGCGCAAGAACTAATTGATCAGACTGTGGTTTCTGGCGCAATGAGCAGAACTTGGCGCAATGATAAAGATGGCACAAGTTTTGCCGTTTCGACGCCGGTTTTGGTGCAGGGTCAGGTTGTCGGATTGCTTGCTGTGCTAAGTGCGGCCGGTGAAATCGACGAGTTGGTCCGTCAGGAACGTGAACAGGTTCTGCAGATCTTTGTGATCGCGATTCTCGTGTCGATTGTACTTAGCTTGGTCCTAGCTTCGACCATGGCGAATCCGCTGTCTGACCTTGCCGCAGCAGCAGAGCTGGGGCGCGATAAAGATGCCCGCAAGATCAATCCGGGACGGATACGCATCCCAGATTTGACGGCGCGCCCGGATGAGATCGGGCGTTTGTCTGGCGCTTTACGGGGCATGGTTGCGGCTCTTTATGACCGGATTGATGCCAACGAACAATTTGCAGCGGACGTTGCACATGAGATAAAAAACCCGCTGGCATCTTTGCGTTCGGCGGTGGGCACCTTGCGCATCGCGACGAAAGATGAACACCGGGTGCGCCTGCATGATGTTATTGAACATGATGTGCGCCGCCTTGACCGATTGGTCAGCGATATTTCAAATGCCTCCCGTTTGGATAGTGAACTGGTGAAGGAAGAGGAAGTGGCATTTAATTTATTAAAAATGCTTACGAATTTGACTAATTACCTTGGCGAAGAAGCTCATCAAAAGGGCATTGAATTTATTGCGGATCTACCTTCCGAAAAGATGATCTTCCATGGGTTGGAAGGCAGGTTGGCACAGGTTTTTGTCAACCTGATAACCAATGCAATTTCCTTTTGCGAGGAAGGTGATGCGATCCGGGTTTGGGTGCGAACACGTGAAAATCGCATCCTGATTGTGGTCGAAGATACAGGGCCAGGCATTCCAAACGGGGCCTTGCAGAAGATCTTTAACCGGTTTTATTCCGAACGACCTGAGGGACAGTTTGGCAATAACTCGGGCCTAGGCCTAGCGATTTCCAAGCAAATCGTTGAGGCCCATGGCGGCGTGATTTGGGCTGAAAACATACGCCCAACGCAAGCTGACATCACCTCTGAACCGCTTGGCGCGCGCTTCGTGGTTGGTTTGCCGGTTTAGAGATGTGTGATGGACCGGGATGAAACAAATACCGCTCCTGCCGAACTGTCTGAAACACTTCACGCAACGGCGGTGGCGGTGAATGGCCGGGCGGTTGTGTTCAAGGGCCCTTCGAAAAGTGGGAAATCATCATATGCGTTGCAGTTGCTTACAATGGGCGCTGTGTTGATTGCTGATGACCGTGTGCGGATGACTCGGCGTGGCGATCACCTGATTGCACATGCACCGGAAATATTAGCCGGGCATGTTGAGGCGCGAGGCGTCGGGATATTGCAGGCTGATTATGTAGAACAGGCAAAAATCGCCGTAATCGTTGACCTGGAGCATATCGAAAAGGACCGGTTGCCGCTTGTTCGCAGTTGCAGCATTCTTGGCGTAGATATACCTTTGCTCTGGCGGGTAGATGCTCCATATTTTCCCGCGGCAATCGTACAATTTCTGAAAGGTGGGCGTGCAGATCTATGATAGAAGATGGAATGCACCAACAGAACGAAAATGATACAGGTCAGCGGCTGGTCTTAGTGACCGGGCCGTCTGGTGCTGGGCGTTCCACCGCGATCAACACGCTTGAAGACATTGGGTTTGAGGCGATTGATAATCTGCCGTTAACCCTTTTGCCACGCCTACTGGATGGGCCGCCGATTGATCATCCGCTGGTGCTGGGCATTGATGCGCGCAACCGTGACTTTTCCACCGCTGCCCTGATTGAAGTGATTGATCAGCTGACCTTGCGATCCGAGATCAAAGCACAGGTGCTGTATCTGGATTGCCGCGATGATGTGCTGCTGCGTCGGTTCTCTGAAACCCGCCGCCGCCATCCTTTGGCGCCCGCTGAAGATCCAGGCCAAGGTATTCAACGTGAAAACGATCTGCTTGGGCCTATTCGCGCCCGCGCAGATATTCTGATAGACACCTCTGAGATGACCCCGCATGAACTCCGCGCTGAGATTGAGCGTTGGTTTGCGCCTGATACCAGCCAAAGGCTTGCGGTGACGGTGCATAGTTTCTCATACAAACGCGGTGTTCCGCGCGGCGTTGATATGGTTTTTGACTGTCGTTTCCTGCGTAACCCGTATTGGGAACCCGGGTTACGTGGTATGAATGGCCAAGATCGTGAGGTGGCAGAGTATGTGGCGCAAGACACACGCTTTGATCTCTTCTTTGACAAAGTCGCCGATTTGTCGCAAATGCTACTGCCGGCCTATATCGAAGAAGGTAAGGCGCATTTATCAATTGGGTTTGGCTGCACAGGTGGGCAGCACAGATCTGTAACGGTCGCGGAAAAGCTTGCGGCGACCTTAACGCAAAACGGTTGGGCGGTTTCGCTGCGTCACCGTGAATTGGAACGTACGGCCAAGGGTGGCGGCCAGACCGGAGTGGAGAAGCAGGGTTGATCGGAATTTTGATCGTAGCGCACGGCGGTTTGGCGCGGGAATATCTGGCAGCGGTAGAACATGTCGTGGGCAAGCAAAGCGGCATGCATGCCATCGCGATTGAGTATGATCATGATCGCGATGCAAAGCGCGCGGAAATCTGTGCGGCTGCGGATGCTGTTGATACGGGGGATGGCGTGGTGATTGTTGTGGATATGTTTGGTGGATCGCCATCAAATCTATCTTTGCCAGCTTGCTGCAGCTCTGATCGCAAGGTGCTATATGGTGCAAACCTGCCGATGCTGTTAAAACTTGCAAAATCCCGGTCCCGACCCTTCGATGTGGCGATTGACAACGCGCTGCAAGCGGGCCGGAAATATATCAATTGTTGCGACGGAATGCGTGCAGGATAAGTGAATATGGCGATTAGAACTCTTAATATCATCAATGAAAAAGGGCTGCATGCCCGTGCCTCTGCCAAATTGGTGGAAGTTGTCGAGGCCCATAAAGGCCGCGCCGATGTACGACGTGACGGCATGGATGCTTCGGGCGATTCCATTATGGGGCTTTTGATGTTGGCAGCTTCAAAAGGAACCTCTATTGAGGTCGAAACCAGCGGCTGCGATAAAGATGCGTTGCTTGATGCGATCGAGGCCTTGGTTGCCAATAAGTTTGGTGAAGATTTTTGATACCTGCCCCCAGAATAGACTGGGGACCTAAGATGAGCGGACAGCGCCTTGACGGATAACAAACAGAATATGCCTGATACAGCGACGACTGCCCGCGACAGTCAGGCCGAAGCCTATGATGGTCGCCGTCTTTCCTATGCCAATACCTTTACCAATCCGTGGAAAATCTGTGCGATCCGTGTTCTGGAATGGCTGACCGGCAAGGCTGTTTTGCTGTATAGAATCCGTAAGTTTGAAAAATCCGGTGTGCCTTTTGGCCAAGCGTTTTTCACCAAGGGTCTGGAAGCAATGAATATTGAGGTCCTAACCCCGGCAGAGCAACGCGTCCATATCCCGGCAACGGGGCCGTTGATTGTTGTTGCAAACCATCCCGGTGGCCTCGTTGATGGTTTGGTCATGGCGGAACTGATTGGCGAAGTGCGCACGGATTACAAAATCCTGACGCGTTCCCTGCTAACAGGTGTGGCAGAGATTGAGCATTTCATGCTGCCGGTGGCTTTCCCACATGAAGAAAATTCAGTGCGTAAAAACCTTGATATGCGTAAAGAATCGATGCGACATCTCAAAGACGGCGGCGTGATTATCCTATTCCCAGCTGGGCAGGTTGCAGCGTCTAAAACCTTCTTTGGTGACGCTGTGGAAGCCGATTGGAATCCCTTTACGGCTAAAATGATCCAACGTTCGGGTGCGACAGTGTTACCAATTTTCTTCCCGGGCCAGAACTCGCGTCTCTACCAAATCGCAAACCTGCTGTCGGCGACCTTCCGGCAGGGGCTGTTGTTGCATGAGATTAAACATGCGTTGAACAAGCCGCAAAGCCCAGTGATTGGCGCGCCAATCGCACATGATGACATGCAGGATTGGTTCGCCAAGCCACGTGAATTTATGGCATGGTTGCGTCTGAAAACACTGAATTTGGGCCAAAAATAAGCACGGCCCTAGCGGGCCGATGCATTTTTATTGAGTAACCTCAGCGGGTTGGAACCGGGGTTTCGCCACAATAATCATAAAACCCACGGCCAGTTTTGCGGCCAAGCCAGCCTGCTTCGACGTATTTTGTCAGCAGTGGGCAGGGGCGATATTTTGTGTCTGCCAAGCCATCATGCAGCACGTTCATAATTGCCAAGCACGTATCAAGGCCGATGAAATCTGCCAGTTCCAGCGGGCCCATTGGATGGTTGGTGCCAAGCTTCATTGCGCTGTCGATTGACGACACATTCCCAACGCCTTCATACAAAGTATAAACGGCTTCGTTGATCATCGGCATTAGGATGCGGTTCACGATGAAAGCCGGAAAATCTTCAGCACTGGCCGCGGTCTTGCCAAGCTTTTCAACGACCTCTGCAAGGGCTTTATAGGTTGGCTCATCCGTCGCGATGCCGCGAATAAGTTCGACCAATTGCATAATCGGTACGGGATTCATGAAGTGGAAGCCCATGAATTTTTCTGGGCGATCGGTACCGGCCGCCAAGCGGGTGATTGAGATGGACGAGGTGTTAGAGGTCAAGATTGTGGTGGGCTTCAGGTGTGGTAAAAGTTCTTTAAAAATTGCAACTTTAATTTCTTCACGTTCCGTTGCGGCTTCGATCACCAGATCTGTTTGGCCGAGATCAGCGAGCGTCAGCGTGGTGGAAATGCGCCCCATGGCACCATCACGATCAGCGGCTGTAATCTTTTCACGTTGAACCTGACGATCCATATTCTTGCCGATCAAATCGACGGCATTGGTTAGGCTGTCCTCGGAAATGTCGTTGATAACAACATCATAACCCGCAAGCGCAAACACATGTGCAATGCCGTTGCCCATTTGACCCGCACCAACAATACCAACCGACTGAATATCCATATTCTGACCTTTCATCACGGCCACCTGCAGCCTGCCAGACCATAGGCCCGGCGGGGAAGGTGGCGCAAGAGGGTGAACGAAAGGTAAAGCGTTTTTGGCTAATTTGTCGCTTAGGAACTTGGAAACCTTCTAGGGGCAAATGTTGTCTTGGGTGAGTCGTATAGAAGTGAGGTGGGTGAAAATGGCCTATGAAAATTTGAGTGAATCCCTGCTGGATTATTATCCATGCCGGTATGGGAAATCGAAACTGTTGTTCCGTGGACCAAAACGCAAGCTGGATCAGCCCTATGTGGCCTATCTGGGCGGTACAAAAACCTATGGGAAATTTATTGAGAAGCCATATTCTGACATCGTTGAAGAATTAAGCGGCACGATGTCGGTGAATCTTGGCTGCGTGAATGCCGGGATTGATGTCTATGCCCATGATCAAGCGATTCTTGATATCTGCCATAACGCAGAACTGACCGTGGTTCAGGTGCTGGGCGCACAGAATATGTCGAACCGGTTTTATTCCGTTCATCCGCGTCGCAATGACCGGTTTGTACGGGCGTCTACCCTATTGCAGACGATCTACCGTGAAGTGGATTTCACGGAATATAACTTCACGCGCCATTTGTTGACGGGGCTGAAAACCCTGTCTCCGGATCGGTTTGAAATCGTACGTCGTGAATTGAAAGAGGCTTGGGTTGCCCGGATGAAGAACCTTCTGTCACAAATTGAGGGGAAGAAGCTTCTGGTCTGGTTGTCTGAACTTACACCCGAGGATGAAGATGAAAACCTCGAAGGTCATGGGGATGCACCTCTGTTTGTTGATCGAGAGATGATCAACGCGCTAGAAGTGTATTACGACGGGTATCTGGAAATTGTACCACCTGCGGATATGATGTCCGGCGATATTGATGGCATGGTGATTTCGCCGATGGAAGAACCTGCGGCGAATGAATTGATGTCTGTCATCGGTCATCAGGAAGTAGCGCAGGTTGTCAGTGATGCCGTCACGGACCTTTTACAACAAAAAGGCCCGCGCAATCGGCGGGCCCTTTAAAGAATGATTGGTTAGCGTATTCGCTGCGGTATTAGAGCTTTTCAGTCAGCTCTGGTACTGCGGTGAACAGATCGGCAACCAGACCGTAATCAGCAACCTGGAAGATAGGCGCTTCTTCGTCTTTGTTGATTGCAACGATGACCTTTGAGTCTTTCATGCCAGCAAGGTGCTGAATGGCGCCAGAGATGCCAACGGCAACGTAAAGGTCCGGTGCAACAACTTTACCAGTTTGACCAACCTGCCAGTCGTTTGGCGCATAGCCAGAATCAACCGCAGCGCGGGATGCACCAACAGCCGCATTCAGCTTGTCTGCCAGTTTCTCGATCAGTGCGAAGTCCTCTTCAGAACCAACACCACGACCACCAGAAACAACAACACCCGCAGATGTCAGCTCAGGACGGTCAGATGTCGCAACCTTGTCTTCAACCCATTCAGACAGGCCAGCATTGCCAGCTGCTGCGATGGATTCAACAGAAGCGGAGCCACCTTCGCCAGCCGCATCAAAAGTAGATGTACGGATGGAGACGATTTTCTTCGCGTCAGAAGATTTCACAGTCTGAATTGCGTTACCGGCATAGATTGGGCGCTCAAATGTGTTTGCATCAACAACAGCAGATACGTCAGAGATCACCATCACATCCAGCAGCGCCGCTGCGCGTGGCAGGACGTTTTTTGCAGCAGATGTTGCAGGGGCTACGATGTGATCATAGTCACCAGCAAGGGACACCAGAAGGTCAGCCATAGGTTCAGCCAGACCGTTGCCATAAGCGGCATCGTCAGCACAAAGAACTTTAGCAACACCATCAAGTTTCGCAGCCGCTTCAGCCGCACCACCGCAACCAGCGCCGGCACAAAGAACGGTTACATCACCCATGGCTTTCGCCGCGGTCAAAGCTTTTGCAGTTGCATCAACAGCGAGTTCGCCGCCAACAACTTCAGCCAAAAGAAGAACAGCCATTATACAACTCCCGCTTCTTTAAGTTTCGCGATCAGCTCATCAACAGAACCAACGATTTCACCCGCTTTGCGTGTTTCCGGCTCAGTGGTCGAAATAATCTCAAGGCGCGGTGTTACATCAACGCCGTAATCAGCTGCTGTCTTCTCGTCCAGCGGCTTTCTCTTGGCTTTCATGATGTTTGGCAGAGACGCATAACGTGGCTCGTTCAGGCGCAGGTCAACGGTGATAACGCTTGGCATTTTCACTTTGATGGTCTGCAGGCCGCCGTCAACTTCGCGGGTCACAACAGCGTGGTCGCCGTCGATGTCCAGCTCAGATGCGAAAGCACCCTGTGACCAACCCAGAAGGGCTGACAACATTTGACCGGTTGCGTTCATGTCATTGTCGATGGCTTGTTTGCCGGCCAGAACGATGCCTGGCTGCTCTTCGTCAACGATCGCTTTGAGGATCTTTGCAACAGCAAGCGGTTCGATGTCTTGGTGAACATCATCAGCAGCAATCACGAGGATCGCGCGATCCGCACCCATAGCGAGAGCCGTGCGCAGGGTTTCCTGGGCTTGCTTCACGCCGATGGAAACAGCAACAACTTCTTCAGCTTTGCCCGCTTCTCTCAGACGGATCGCCTGTTCAACTGCGATTTCGTCGAAAGGATTCATCGACATTTTGACATTGGCGAGATCAACACCGCTTCCGTCCGCTTTCACACGAACTTTCACGTTATAATCGATCACGCGTTTAACAGGTACCAGGACCTTCATGGGCGTGTTTCTCCTCAAAATTTGGTGTCACACCGGACACCACTCAAAGCTCTCCTGCATGTGTTAGCGATTCTGCGGCGCGGAAAACAGGTCAAAATCGACGCAACACGGCGTTTGCCGTCGCGTTTTCGAAACTTTATTGCCTACCGGTTGGCACCAGGCACCCAAAGCACGTCACTGTTACCGTTACCATTTGCCACGCGGGCGGCAACAAAGAACCAATCGGATAGGCGATTCAGATATTTGATCACGCTTGGGTTCACAGATTCGGTCTCTGACAGCTCAACCGCGCAACGTTCCGCGCGCCGTGCAACAGTACGACAAATATGCAGATGTGCGGCAAGGGCGGAACCACCGGGTAAGACAAAGCTGCGCAGCGGTGTCAGGGTTTTGTTCATCACATCAATTTCTGCTTCCAACCGATCGACTTGGGCCGCAGTGGCGCGCAGAGGTGGATATTCGGCCTTGGCGTCGCTTTCCATATCGGGGCGACAAAGATCAGCACCTAGATCAAACAGATCGTTCTGGATCATCGCAAGCTGCGCATCCATTTCGTCACGGGCCTGAAGTCGGGCCACGCCGACTGTGGCGTTGAGTTCATCAGTCGTGCCATAGGCGGTGACGCGCAGGGAATGTTTCGCCACACGATCGCCATTGCCAAGGGCGGTGTCACCCTTGTCGCCGGTGCGGGTGTAGATTTTGTTTAGAACAACCAAGATTTAACTTCCTATACCACTGCGAAGGGCGATGAAAAGCAAGATCAGAGCGACGGCGATCGCCTGTAAAATGATCCTCCAACGCATCAGCTTGTTTGAGTATTTTGTGTTGAATTTGCCGCCACGGGCGAAGCCGCCAATGCCGACCATTAAGACGATGAGCGTGGCCAAAATGGCCAATGCCACCAATATGAAAAGTGGGTCCTGAAGCATGGTATTCCTTTCCTCTTGCCGCGTTGGTTTAGCTGGAAACGATCAAAAAGCGAAGTGACATTGCGTCGCCCATCAGATCCGATGGGGGGTCCCGTTATAGATTAACGCGGCGCGCGCTGTGTATGCATAACATGTGCATACGATGTGCATAGGTTGTGCATACAATATTTAGCCCTTTCTGGCCAGCCAATCAAAGCCGCGTGTTGGTAAGATACGTTTGGAAATTCCCATAAAATAGGTTGGCATGGTGACGTAATAACGTGGTCGCGGACGGCGGCTTTCGAGCGCATGAATTAGCTTTTTGGTGACCGCTTCAGGGGGTAGTTCGAACGTATCGGGCGGGCCATCATCTGCGTAAAGACGTGGGATCACCCGGTTTTCATAGTCGTCTTTGCGGGCTGAATTCTTCCAATCGATCCAACGTTCAAACGGGCCTTGTGAGTTTTTGCGGATCTTTGTGGTGATGGGGCCGGGTTCGATCAGCACGATGTCGATTCCCGTGCCCCGCATCTCAAGGCGCAGGGTATCGTTTAGGCCCTCCATGGCGAATTTTGTGGCATTATAGGCCCCACGATAACGCAATGCGGTGAAGCCAAGTACAGAAGAACATTGAATAATTCTGCCATGACCTTGCTGCCGCATTATCGGAATGACCCGGCGGGTTAGATCATGGACGCCAAAGAAGTTGCTTTCAAATATCTGGCGCAAAGCCCCACGTGGCAGGTCTTCTACAGCGCCAGGAATTGCGTGCGCACCGTTGTTAAACACCGCATCAAGTGTGCCGCCGGTTTCCGCCAGGACCTCCGCCAAACCGCTTTCGATGCTGGCCTCATCTTCGTAATCAATGCGCGGGCTGGAAAACCCTTCGGCTTTTAGGCGGGTGCAGTCGGCTTCTTTGCGACAACTGGCAAAGACCTGCCAACCCCGCGCGCGCAATCCGTGGGCTGCGTCATAGCCGATACCGGAAGAACAGCCTGTGATTAAAATGGATTTTGTCATGTGGTTTACCCGAAGCCTGCGAAATATGTCGCCAGGCTAGGGAAGTTCCATGCCGTAATCAACGATTGATCGCATCAACGCCGGTCATTTTGAATTTTGCTGGAAAGCCATTGATAGAAAACAATTTTGCGCGTTGTTGAGCGCCTGTGGACGAGGCCAATCGCTCTGTGGGATGGGTCATGGGGCGTCGGAACTTTGAATGTGAATCATGGGGCGGATATATGATGGAAAGTCCGAATGGGCATATTCACGAACCACAAGAGCGTCTTCTTGGGCGACGAGACGTTCTTCAAGTTGCAATAGATTTGATTGTAAAATACGGGTTGCCTCTTGTGATGCAACGTCAGGTGCCGTCGCTATAGATTCTGCAACTTTTTCGATCCCCGGTTGTCCGGCTGGATGTTCTGATTTTTCGCCTGTCATAACAAGGACGCCTGCCATGACAATAAGAAGCGCTACAGTCCATTTGATCATACTAAATATCCTTAAATATCGACTATAAATTCTTTGATCGCCAATATGGTTCCCTAGAGGTGAACTGTCGCGGGGAATGATATTGCTATTTACCTCGTACGAGGCAGTTTGTGTCCCTTTACCAGCCGTGATCTGGCGGGTATCAGTTGACCATGAGCGATCTTATTAATGACGAGCCAGAGCTGCCCGAAGACGGGCCGAATGAAAGTGCTGAACCGCTGCGCCGGGCCATTGGCGACCGGTATTTGACCTATGCATTAAGCACTATTATGCACCGTGCGCTGCCAGATGCGCGTGATGGGCTGAAGCCTGTGCATCGGCGAATCCTATATGCGATGAGTCGGCTAAAGCTGACCTCCAATGGCGGCTTCCTGAAGTCTGCGAAGATTAGTGGCGACACCATGGGGGATTTTCACCCGCATGGGGACGTTGCTATTTATGACGCAATGGCACGTCTCGCACAGGATTTCTCGGTGCGGTATCCGTTGGTGGATGGTCAAGGTAACTTCGGCAACATCGACGGCGATAACCCGGCTGCTTCACGCTATACAGAAGCGCGGATGACCAAGGTTGCTGAGGCAATGTTGGAAGGTCTGACTGAGGATTCAGTTGATTTTCGTGATAACTATGATGGCCGCCTGACGGAACCTGCGGTTCTGCCTGCGACCTTCCCGAATCTGTTGGCAAATGGATCCAGCGGTATTGCTGTTGGCATGGCGACCAATATTCCACCCCATAATATCGTGGAGCTTTGCGATGCTTGCCTGCATCTGATCAAAACGCCGGATGTGCGCGATGAAACCCTGACCAACTATGTGCCGGGCCCTGACTTCCCGACCGGTGGCGTGATTGTTGAACCACGTGAAAGCATCATTGAGACCTATAAAACTGGGCGCGGCGCATTTCGTCTGCGCTGTAAATGGGAGGTTGAGGATCTAGGCCGCGGCACGTGGCAGATTGTTGTCACAGAGATCCCTTATCAGGTTCAGAAATCCAAATTGATCGAGAAGATCGCTGAAGCGATTCAGTTGAAGAAAATCCCAATCTTGGGTGATGTGCGTGATGAAAGTGCAGAAGATATCCGTTTGGTGTTGGAGCCAAAATCCAAGAATGTGCAGCCAGAAGTTCTGATGAACATGCTGTACCGAAGTTCGGATCTGGAAATTCGCTTTAACCTGAATATGAACGTGCTGATTGATGGTGTGACGCCGAAGGTCTGCTCACTGAAAGAAGTTCTGCGCGCCTTCCTTGATCACCGTCGTGAAGTGTTACAACGGCGGTCCCGATATCGGTTGGAACGGATTGATCATCGTCTTGATGTTCTGAAGGGGTATATCGTTGCCTTCCTGAACCTTGATCGTGTGATCGAAATTATCCGTAATGAAGATGAACCAAAAGCTGTGATGCTGAAGGAAGATTGGGGCGGTGGGGTTTACCTGAACGACACCCAAGCCGAAGCGATCCTGAACATGCGCCTGCGCTCTCTGCGTCGTCTGGAAGAGGCAGAGCTGAAGCGTGAGCACGAAGCTTTGTTGGTGGAACGCAAGGGGCTGGAAGAACTTCTGGCGGATGAGGGCCTGCAGTGGGGCAAAATTTCAGATCAGATGAAAGAGACGAAGAAGACCTTTGGTAAAGCCTATGAGGGCGGCGCGCGGCGTACGCAATTCTCTGAGGCGGTCGAGGTTGAAGACGTGCCGATCGAGGCAATGATTGAGCGCGAGCCGATCACAGTTGTCTGTTCCGAAATGGGTTGGGTACGCGCGATGAGCGGCCATATCTCGTTGGATCGCGAATTGAAGTATAAAGACGGCGATGGGCCGCGCTTTATCTTCCACGCAGAAACCACGGATCGCCTGTTGGTCTTTGGTTCAAATGGGCGGTTCTATACGATTTCGGCGTCGACCTTGCCAGGTGGACGTGGGATGGGCGAACCATTGCGTTTGATGGTGGATCTGCCGAATGAAGCGGAAATTATTTCCTTCTTTATCCACCAGCCGGATCGCAAATTGCTTGTGGCCTCGACTGCAGGCGACGGATTTGTTGTGCCTGAAAGTGACGTGATTGCTCAGACACGGACAGGCA
>Ga0209292_1003303_pt1 | contig 17832 bp, 12 predicted proteins | sample GOMGulsemesocosm_2_FD_184634 | JGI IMG/M metagenome (GOLD analysis project Ga0209292, IMG submission 184634) | Methane-oxidizing microbial communities from mesocosms in the Gulf of Mexico - GOM9C Gulf of Mexico (SPAdes) (version 2) | ecosystem: Environmental > Aquatic > Marine > Cold seeps... | reverse complement strand
CTTGAAGTAACCATAATACAATACTCATTAATGAAAATCATTAGCATTAAGATGTAATCGTTAATAATATGATCTAGATAGCTTTATTTTTTATAAAAAAAAGCCACATAAAATGTGGCTAAAAGGAAACAAACAAAATGCGAGTCTGTTATTTCGATATAAATATTTTAGTGTTCGTGTTCTTCTTCAGCACCTACACCTAACCATGTTGCTTTACCTGGCGTAAAGTCTAAGTCAAAATGACCAACGACTTCACCCTCATGTAAATCAACCGTTGTTACTTCTTGGCCGTTAATAATATAAACAAGCTCATGTGCTTTTGAAGCAATAATTAATGGTCTAACATCATCAGCAAGTGCTTCAAATACTGGAATAGTTTGTTCAAGCTCCCAATCATGCTCGGCACTGTATGCGTTTAAAGCACCATTTTTATCAAGTAATAATAAGTGTTCATGATGAGCATCAAAGCCATAACGAGGGAAATAAGTATTCTCATCCGCAGGACGCTCTAGAGGGCTAATACCTTGGTTAACAGGGTCTATCACAAAGATGCCACGTGGCGTTAAGCCCAAAAATGTTGCACTATGCTCGCTACCTTTAATCGTCCAAATTCGCTTACTTTCAGGCACATCTTCTGGATAAGCTATTTTACTATCGGTAAAAGTTGAGCCATCTTGTTGTACGGTTAAAATGCCATCATCACAAGCAAAAGCAATGTAATCTTCATTTTGAAAGCTTCCATGTAAGTCAGTACATTGAGTCTCAAATACTTGTTCTTGATGGAAATGATCTTCATGTGTTTCAAATAAAACCACCTGATCAGGTAAGTCCTCAGTTAGCTCAATAGGGCGATGAACGGTTAATACATAATTACCGCGAATTTCACCTGTTCCGTGCATAAAAGTAGTAAAGTCATGCGAAGCAATAACTCCCTCGCCAGCAATACTCTCATCACTTAATATATTTAGTTGTGCATTAACACCCGTTGCATCGCCATCAAAAAATAGCACTGCTTTATCATCACGAGGTACATAATGCGCAGGTTTAACACCTTGCATAGTAAAGCTAGTTAGTACGGGTTCATCAACATGCTGGTCAAAATGATCGCCATGAGCTTCTTGCCATAAACCACCATCAACAAACTGAATGTTACCAGCACCAGTATCTGCATTTTTTTGTACTGCGATAGCATAACGGTTTTCTGGACTTGCATGTAATGCTGTTGCTGGGTTTTCAATCGTTAACGATTCAACCAAGCTGTTATCTTCTAAATCAAAAATATGAATAACGGCATGTTCTGCATCGGCAATGGCTAAACGACCATGGCCTAACTCTTCATCATGGTCGTGATCGTGACCATCATCCGCTGCAGGAGGCGTAGGTGGTAATTCAGTAATAGTGGTTTCACTATCACCACAACCAACAAGTGCTGTTGTCGCACAGGCTAATAATAAGCTTTTTAACGAGATGATTTTCATGAATGTCCTTTACAATATAAAGTGATGCGCCTAACTATTGAAAGACGCTAAATTAAAATTAAATATGTGACTGATTAATAAATTATTTAGAATGAACCACGAAGGCCTAACGACACTGATCGTCCTGCTAATGGGGTTAAGTCTTTTAAGAAAGACGTATGCACTTGCGCGTATTCATCCGTTAAGTTTATTGCCTTAAGGTATACGGCTAAATTATGCTGACCTAAAGAAAAGTGGTAATTAACGTTGGCATCAACCATGACATAGCTATCTGTAGACGTTTCTAGTGGTGCTGTGTGTGTTTGCTCAAAGTTATGGCTGACAAACAAGTCAGCCGAAATAACTTCGCCTTGATAGCTAAATTCTGTCGCAATACGTGCTGGTGGTGTACGTGGCAACTCTGTGCCTGCATCTAAGCGTGCACGCAGGAAATCGCCTTGTACACGCCAAGTAAATTCATCCGTTACTTGCCACGCAACTTGTGCTTCAAAACCATATAACGAGACATCCTGAGCGGTAAAGATATACAGCGGTAAAGTATGTGCTTCTTCACCGTGATCACCATGGTCGTGTCCACTATGATCATGACCATCACCGGCAGACAAGCCTGTTGCTTGCTCATAGTAGTAATCATCTATTTGGTTATAAAATGCATTGAAGATAAAACCAATATCACCTTTAAATTTACGTAAACTGATATCAATATTATTTGAAGTTTCCATCACAATATCATGGTCTGTTAAACCAAAATGAGGCTCTTCACCATGATCATCATGTAAAGTGAATAAGGCTCCCACTTCATATGAACCGGTACCGATATGTGGACCAAAAGATAATAGTTCTGCAGCTGATGGAGCTCGTTCAGAGTGAGATAATGATAGACCTAGGTTGTAACCATCGGTGAAATCCCAGACTAAACCGGCAGATAAACTTACTGGTGTAAAAACATGCTCTACACCGAAGTTGCGTGTAATTCCCTGTGCTTCATGAGCACCGTGATCATGTTCATCATGTCCCTCTTCTGAGTGATCATCATGTTCGGGTTCAACAACTTCAAGATCGGGTAAACGCACTTTAGCTGCGGTTATTTCAGTACGCTCGATACGCGCACCCAGTTGAAGTAAAAAGTCACCAAAATGACGTTCTTCTATCCATGCTAAACCAAGTGAGTTTGTTTCTGATGGTGGTGTAAACGCTTCAGCGCCAACAGCAGTGAAATCACTCTGTTTATAATGAACACTTAAGCCACCGCGCCAAGCCATAAAGTCTTGATGCAATATCTCAATGCGAGCTTCTAATGATTCATTATCAAAAGTTGTTCCCACAACACCCAACTCAACTTCAGTATGGCGATAATCGGTATAACCCACTTTAGTATTAAGTGATTTTATAACAGTATTATCAAAGCTTAGCTCACTTAGTAACTGCCAGCGATTTTGAGTTAGGTCGGCAAAAACTTCAATGTCTTCATCACCATGGCTATGGCCCGGTATGCCGTATTCTTGCTCTAAGTTTTGATAAGAAAGGCCAATGAAACCATTATTGAGTAAATAACTTGTACCTAAGGTAAAGCCACTTGAATCAGCAGCCGAATTAGCGACTTCATCAACACCATTTTTTTCAGGAATTTGATAATTCTCACTATCGCGATAGAAGCCATCGGCATGTACCGCAAGTTTACCAATACCACTAGTAACAGAGCCTGATGCCAATGTCTGTTCATTATTACTATTGTATTCTGTTAACCATTCCCCTTCAGTTTCTGTACTTCTAGGAATGCTCTGATCAACAATGTTTACAACGCCACCAATAGCACCGCTACCATAAAATAAGGTTGCAGGGCCGCGTAATACCTCAACACGCTCACTGGTTGAAGTTTCGGTAGAAACAGCGTGGTCTGGCCCAACACGTGATGCATCACCAGCATCTAAACCATTTTGGGTTATTAACACTCTAGGCCCGTCCAAACCACGAATTATAGGTGTACCGGCAACACCGCCATGAAAGTTACTGTGAACTCCGACTTCTTTACTTAAAGTATCACCTAAGGTATTGGCTTGACGCATACGTAACGTTTCACCATGTAATACAGTAATAGGTAATGCTGATTCTATATTCGAACTGTGAAAAGGTGTGGCGCTAACATCAATAATTTCTAACGCTGATTTGTCTAATGTAATTGATAAGTCAGGGTTTACATCATCATCTAAAGAGACCGTAATATTTTTATGAACATATGTCTGTGCAGTGATATGTAATTCATAATTGCCTGGTTTTACGTTAAGTTTAAATGTACCTGCACTGTCTGTCTTAGTGGCGTTATTGGTACCCATAACTTTAACAATGACATCACTTAGTAATTGCCCTTTTTCATTAGCAACTTGGCCGGTGATTTGCTCTGCTAATACTTGTGTACCTGAAATAGCAAGGGCAATAGCACTAGCTAACAATGTCAACTTCTTCATAAAATCCACTCAAAAAATAATGTGATAACATAACAATTTTGAGGATGTTATATTATCACATTACCAAAAGCAACATGTGTAAACATAATTTTAACAATTCGTTACACTTCCTCAATTATTGATATTTAAAAAATATATTTACTCAACGATAAATCTCCGATTACATATTGACACACCCATCAATACAAATGATAATCGATCTCATTAACATTTAAAGATGTAGGATCCACATTAATTCATCCCCCTACATTTATTAACTCCTTTATGGGAGTCATCGGAGTTTTCTTGCTTTTCCACAATATTACACATGGCTTACCAGTGCTCTCTCATGCCAGCTACGTGCTTTTACTTAACCTACTTCTGATAGATAGTGCTAATTGTGCTGTACATGAAAATAGTAATGAAATGGACAAGGGTAATACTGATGCGCTGGAGAAAATAGAGGTTGTTGGCCGGGATTCTACAAAAGCGTTAGTATCATCGGGCTTTAAAGTTGATGTCTTATTGACCGAAGAATTTAAAAACTCAAACTATAATATCCTGAAAATTTTACAAAGCTCACCTGGCATTAATGTTAGACAAAGTGGTGGCTTAGGTGCTGAATTTAATTTATCTCTTAATGGTCTTTCGGGTAATCAAATACGTTATTTTATTGATGGTATACCTATGGAGGATTTTGGCTCCGCGTTAACTTTTCCCGCAAACTTAGCCGAACAAATTAAAGTATATAAAGGTGTAGTCCCCATCCACCTTGGTGCTGATGCCTTGGGTGGTGCCATTAATATTATTACCCCCTCTTTTGATCAGGACTTACTCGACCTTTCGTATACCTATGGCTCTTTCAATACCCACAAGGCCGGTATCTTCGCTCATAAAATTTTTGACAATGATGTCTTTGTACGCGTTTCAAGTAATGTTGAGCATTCTGATAATGATTATCAAATGAATAATGTTAATAGCACAGACGAGCTAGGTAATATTACCGGCAGTATGAGTGCTAAACGTTTTCATGACGAATACTCAGCGGCGATGATCAACCTTAAATTTGGTGTGATAAATAGATGGTTTGCTGATGAATTATCAATAGGTATTACGGGCGCAAAAAACCGTAATAACGAACAACATACCACCACGTCAATAAATAACGTTTTTGGCAAACTTAACAGTGAAACTGATACGCAACTGATATCTGCCATCTACAAAAAGAATTTTGATGCCCTAGCTATCTCAGCCTACGTACTTACTGGTAATAATAAGCAGTTGATTAACGATACCTACAATCGAGATTACAATTGGATGGGTGACTACACACTTAAGGCTGATGAATTACAAGGAGAGCTAGGCACAAAGTCCTTATTTACTGTGACTGATGACATATTTCGAGCGAATATTTCTGCGCAATATCAATTGAACAGTGATAGCAGCATACAGCTTAGCCATAGTAATAATTACTTAAAAAAGACCGGTAATGATGAAGTAAACTTAAATAATACCGTTTTTAGTTTACCTAATTGGATAAGGAAATCCGTCACTGGCTTAGCTTTTGATAGCAAGGCACTAGACAAAGAATTGCAATGGAATGTTTTTGCAAAATATTACGATTTTCAAGGTGAAATAAATACCGAGCAATCAATAGATTACAATATTCAAAATGTAAAAAGTGAAGTCAATTTAACTGAGATGGGCTATGGCACATCACTGAGTTACAAAATTCAACCAAATTGGTTAGTCAAAACATCGTATGAACTTGCTTATCGCATGCCTGAAGCAGAAGAGATTTTAGGAACGGGTAAATATGTAAGACCTAATCCTTATTTGAAACCAGAAGAAAGCCATAATGTAAATATTGGCTTATTAACTGATTTTAGCTCATTAAATACCGCACACCGCTTTGAGGCGAATGTTTTTTATCGAAACTCTAGTGATTTTATTCGCTACCTGCCAGACCGCATTATTTACGGTATATATTCTAATTTGCAGGAAGTTGAAACTACCGGCATTGAAGGCTCATATTATCTGCAATTTTATAACAACTACTCACTGAAAATTAATGCAACCTACCAAGATTTAATCAATAAATCGCACGTAGATTATGAAGGTGTAGAGGATCTCAATTACGGAAAACGTATGCCTAATGAACCCTACCTCTTTGCAAATGCCCGTTTAGCGGCAAATTTTGACATTGCCAATAATGACCAACTATCCCTTTTTTGGACGACCTCTTTTGTGTACGAGTTCTTCTTAAACTGGGAAGGCAATGGTGATGAAGATCATAAGTTAAACATTCCATCACAACTCACCCATGACCTCGATATTGAATATAGCTTTTCTGATGGTAACTACAGCATCTCGTTATCTGCACGCAATATATTTGATGCCGAAGTTTTCGATAATTTCAAAATTGAAAAACCTGGTAGAGCCTTCTACCTAAAATTACGATACCTTTATTAACCCTTTAAGGACACTCATGTTTACATTAAAAACAGTAGGCTTGCTCATGGCAACCTTAACGTTAACCGCCTGTGGCAGTAGCGACAGTAACGAAAAAGAAAAAGCAGTAATCCTGCCTCCTGCCGCGGTAGAGCCAGGTCCGTTTACTTTTGCCTTTAAAACGACAGGAGATGAAGAGCCGGAGTATTTAGTTACTCAAGATTCAATAACAACAGATGCCTTAACCGCCGACGACAAAGGTATTGAGCAGCAAGGCTGGAACTATTTCTTCCCTGTTGGTAACACCTTATTTACGGTTGGTTATCAAAACAATGAAGCAACATCATACAAAGTTAATGCGAATAATGAAGTAGCCAAGCTCTCTTCTTTTGAGTTTAGCAATACCTTAGAAATGTTTGGCTCAGTGGATGATAAAGTTTTACTCGCCACCGATGCACCAAGAGATGGTAATCATACTAAACGTACCCTCTACAGTGTAGATGCTGAAACAGGCTTGGTCACCAGTAAAGTCAGCTATAGCATCCATGATGTAGATACTGGCACCAAAGGTGAAGGAACTGTTGGTTATCCAACCGCGTTAATCCAACGGGGTGACCTACTCTTTATCTCTTTTCATAAAATGGATGATGCCGGTAGTTGGGGAACACCTGAAGCTGATAGTGCCTTTGTTGCTATTTACGATTACCCACTCACTGAAGGCGCAACACCAAAAGCGATCATTGCCGATGACAGAACCAGTAACATTGGTGTAAATGGTAATATTGGTTTAATTAAAACAGATAGTGGCGACGTATATAGCATGTCTAACGGCTCTGCTGCTGCTGGCTTTAGCCCGGCCTCGACTAAACCCTCAGCTATTTTACGTATTAACAATAATGAAGAAGTTTTTGATGCTAACTACTTTTTCGATATAGAAGCAGCGACTGATGGTGGTAAAATATTCTGGTTTGATTATGTTGGTGACAATAAAGCAATAGCCCGCATTATTACCGATGACACAGAAGCCGCAGTATGGGGCGCTTATACTAAAAATCAGATTAACCACAAACTTGTCATTATAGATTTAGTCGCCCAAACAGTCACCGATATTGACGGTGTACCATTACACCATAAACGCTGGACTTCACCCGTTGAAATAATGGATGGCAAAGTTTATGTCAGTGTTGAAACGGCTGACTCTGCTTTTGTTTATGAAGTTGATATAGATAGTGCTACCGCAACTAAAGGCGTAGAAATTAAAGGTAAAACGATTAAAGGGTTCTACGACTTGTATCACTAGTCCCCCCTTAAAACTGTAAATGAATCCTTAACGTGACCGTCATCATGTTAAGGGTTTTCTTTGCATAATCTTTCATGAAAATAATTGCCTCAATACTATGAAAAAAAAATTACACCAATGGCATTCTTATAGTGCACTTATCGCTATGATTCCTTTATTTCTCATCTCAATTACTGGCAGTATTTTGGTATTTAAAGTTGAATTAGACACTTTATTAATGCCAGAAAAAATGTCTATTTCTGATGACTCTCCTTCGACAAGAATTTCATTAGATACCTTAATGGCTACCGTAAAAGAGACTTACCCTGAGCATGAAATAGGTAGCTGGGAAATATTTACCGATCACCAAAGAACAGATACTGCATATATCATCGCTCACCAAACTAATGAATGGTCTAAGCTCTATTTAAACCAATATACCGGTAAACTATTATCAAATCCTGTTGGCCTTTCTGATAACTTAACTGACTGGTTGTTAGATTTACACTTTAAGTTATTACTTGATGCTAATGGCATATTTTTAGGCGCTCTGGTATCTATACTTTTATTGTTCATTGGTATTAGTGGCATTATTTTATACCGTAAATTTTGGTTGTACTTTTTTACCTTAAGAGTAAAAGCCGCTACCCGAATATTCTTTAGTGATATCCATAAAATGATTGGTATTGCCAGCTCGCCTATTATCATTATTTTGGCGTTCACTGGTGCTTATTGGAATATTGCTGAAGTTATTCACGAAGTAGAAGAGCATGTAATCAAAACACCACATATAGTGACGAAATCACTGCATAACCAAGATATTTCACTGCAAACCCTTTATGAAAAAACCAGTTATACCATTAATGACTTCGAGGTAACTTACCTGGTAATGCCATATGCTCCCGAAATGCATATAACCTTCTACGGAAAATTGAATACCAGCAACCCGTTAAATAGTAATTATGCTAGTAGCATTAATTATGACAAAAACTCAGCTGACGTTGTGAGTTCTCAGGATGTCAGAAATGCCAGTGTGGCCCACGTTATGGTTGATAGTTTTCGTAAACTACATTTTGGCCATTTTGCCGGCTTAACCAGTAAACTTATTTGGTGCATACTCGGCTTAAGCCCTGTTATTTTAGCTGGCACCGGCCTGTACCTTTTTTGGTTCCGTCATCGCCAAACTCTTAGGAAAGTGAAGCAACAACAAGTTGCTGCTGCCGCTCTTTAAAATAGGGCGCTATATTTAACCACCTTGCGCCTGATCAACTGCACTTACACAAGTCTTAACACCCTTGATATTTCAATTACGGTCATGAAATTGACTTATATGAGTGTTAGAATAACGACAGAATTGACTTTACCTCCCCTACTGAGAATTTTGTGACGCTTCAAGAAAAAAATGTACTACTGTTCGATCTCGATGGCACCTTAGTTGATAGTGCTCCAGATCTTGCTTTAGCGGTTAATAAAACACTGTTAGATTTAGGTAGAGCTGAGTTTGACCAGCACACTATTCATCATTGGGTTGGCAATGGCGCCAAGGTATTAATTGAACGAGCATTATCTGGCTCTGCCGAAATAGATCCACTGTTAGACCCTGCACTTTCTCAAGATGCTTTAGCTATATTTTTAATACATTACCGACAGTGTTTGTGCGTTGAGTCAACATTGTATGATGATGTAAAAGAAGGTCTACTTAGCTTAAAAAATGCAGGTTTTCGCTTAGCGATTATTACCAATAAACCAGCCGTTTTTATCGAACCCATTTTAACGGGTTTAGGTATTAATAACGTCTTTGAATTGTTAATTGGCGGAGATAGCTTGCCAGAGCGGAAACCACACCCAGCACCGTTACATTATGCCTTGGAACAACTTAAGGTTTCTGCCCAGCAGTGTGTGATGATAGGTGACTCTAAAAACGACATCTTAGCCGCCAAAGCAGCAAGCATAGATAGTGTGGGTTTAACTTATGGTTATAACTATGGTGAAGATATCAATCAATACCAGCCACAATGGTGTTTTGATACCTTTGCTGAGCTACTTGCAGCGTTGAAACGTTAACCTACACTTATTCAAACAAAGGCTTTATAAGTTTTTTGCCAAAGCGCTAGGATAGTCGCGCTGCTCGGCTAACGCTATTGCTTTTGCAGTGATTTCAGCTGAAGAGCATTGCTGACTTACGGGAAAGTAATGCTCAGTTAAATAATCGCCTAAGTCTGATGCTTTAACTAATTTACAATCAACAAGATTTTGTAATATTGCATCAGCTGCAGCTAAGGCAGATGATGCTTTAACTATTTCGGTACGCGCATAGTGCTGACCATAAAACGATACATCCGCAGCACGTAAATCCGCATCCTCTCCTGGAATTTGCTGAGCACCAAATAATGGCTTTGCTGCTACCTTGGCTGTATTAAAAGCCGGGATGTACTGGGCAATATGTCCAATTGAGCCTAACGTTCTATTGGTAATTAATTGTTCGGGCCACTGTTTATCAATCTTTTCGATAAAGCGTTTTGCCAATTGTGGCTGGGCACTGTTATTACAACTTGCGACTAGCCCTTGATCAAATAATGTAATGTCTTGGGTCATGCCATGCAGCTGAAAGTAACCATCTGGATAAGGTGTTAATTGTGCCATGCCTTGAGGCGTGCCTCGCTCACCATAAAATACAATCTCAGGCCATAAACCTTGGCATTGGGGCCAATGGGCAACATAAGCAGCTTTAAATTCCACCATACGTTTACGCTTGGCACTGACCATATCATCAATTTCACCACTTTTAAAACCACAAGCATTGATGACATAATCAAAATGATTATGTGCAATGTGCTGACTTTGGTGATGCTGGGTTGATACTTGCCAACCTGATGAATTTTTTTGCGGCGTGATAGCAATAACTTGTTGATTAGTTTGAAGGTGACAACTTGGCAAAGCTTCAATTGCTAAGCTGGCTATTGCAGCAAACCTAAAGGCAGACAAACCGTATTCTTGTACTAGTAATACGGGGAATTTAATACTATCTAAATCGACACTTTGTGCGAAGGTTACTAGCCAATCGCTATCATTTTTTGCAACTTCTGGTGGAGTTACGTCCAGTAAGTCATCAAGTTCCGCACGAGAGAAAAACTTAAAATAATTTTCTGGTTCACCGAGTACCTTATTACCACTATCTTGAGCAACAAGCTCGCTATATCTTGCGCGTAATTTTTCTAAACGCGGTAATAAGTCTGTCGGTTCGCCATGATCCGTTTTGGGCAGTGCAATAAGCGTTGGCCGAATATTAACGCTTTGCGGATAGACTTTAACGGTATCTATTGATTGCTGTAATAAAGTAAGGCATTGCTGATCACAAATTTCACGATATAGGTTACCACCCGCATGTAAGTGGCAAATTGGAGGACCATTAACTAAGCTTGGGCCTTTTTCAATTAGTGTAGAATCTAAACCCAGCTCAGCAAAACGCAGCGCAATAGTAGATCCTGCTACGCCACCGCCAATAATGGCAATTTTGATGTCTGTACTTTGCAAAGGCTGGTGAGTTACTTGCACTTTATTCATAACAATATCGATAAAATGTATTCATGACGTTATTTTACTTGGATGTGACTAACTTTCGTAGGGCTAAGCAGAAATAAAAATTATTCGCATGTGTCTATATTTTTACAGCTGCATACTACAGTTTATTTAGTCGCCGTATTGCCTTACTGCTTGTTGTTGATAATAACCTTCAATACAGCCATTACACACACAGCTTTTGCCTTTAAGTTCATCGGGTACTTTAGCGAGTAATGCTTGAGGCACATTGCTATTCATGCACCAGCAACCACTCTCGGCTTTAACATCGCAGCGATTAATTTTTTGGCATAAAGGGCAAATACTGTCATCATTTTTGTCAGTCATAATATTCAATCTATTTGATTACGGGTGATAAAAAGCTAATAACTTCTAATAGTTTGGTGAATAGTATAGCTTCTACTAGAAAGCCATGTTTTTCAGACATAAAAAACGACCCGTAGGTCGTCTTATTGATTCATTGGCTACCCGTTAAGGACCAGAATGATGAACTAGGCAGAAAATCCATCTGATTTTTTACTACGGACTTTAACCATAAACGCTAGAGCTAAAAGCATAAGTAACACACTTGCTGGCTCCGGTATATTATTAGGAGGACGATTACCATTTTGATTAACCTTTACTACCCCCTCAACTATATCGTTAGCACAAGACATAGCCCAACTAAACGCTAATTGTGAAGCATTTTGAAAGGCATCAATGCCATTAACGTTAAAGCTGAAGCTTATTACATCGAAATTATTATAATTAGAACCTGTATTTTGCCTAAAGATTGACACATCACCACCTAGGTTACCACCAACTTTTTTGTCTGCCATAATTTCTCCTTCTTGAACAGAACTGGAGTTATTATGATATTGTTTAGCGGTTTTTGTGGAGTTAATCTCAGTCAAAGATCCTTTGCCATTCCAGTGACTGCTAGAGTCATAATCATCATATTTTCTAGTGCCATTAGATAATACAAAGGCATAATTAAAAGGAGTATCAGCTCCGTCTGTGCTAATAAGGAGATCACCGAAGACAATATCCTTACGACCTGCTTTATACTGGCCATTGTAATCAACAAAATTAGTGTAAATATCAACAGTAACAAGGTCACCTACTGATTTCACATCCATTTTATTGACTTCATATTTCCATGCGTTACCAGGACTAGAAATAGCATCGTTATGTGCATCATTAATCGTTGTATCAACGAGAAAGTCGGCGGAAAATACATTAGCAGATACACATAGCGCTGCTAACGAGCAAATTTTTAATACAGTTTTAAGTAAAGCCATCTCTAATACGGTACCACTTGCAAATTTATTACTGGGGGAGGCGATTTTCTTAGCGCTTATCGTTCACTCACCCGACCACGAGCAATTATTGTACCATGAATTCAAACTATTCATATCACAATATCTTACATCCATGACCTAGATTAACATTAAAATAAAATTCTTCATTGTAAATTTGTGCAAAGGCCTGAATGATTTCATCGTATATTTCAGATAAAGGTTTATCAACTAAGTGACTATCGGTGTTACAATTTTATTTATACTACCGTGTTGTTATTTTGTTTTGTGATAATTAGCTTCTCGGTAAGACAAATAGGCATTACCATCATAAAACACTTTATTAAAATCGGTATAAAATGAATATAAAGAATAGCTTGTGTGCTTCCCTACTCTCATTACTGTGTATTTCCTCTTTAAGTTTTGCTAACGAAAACCTTGATGCTAGTTATGAGAAAGCGTTAATCGCTTTTCAAAATGATGAGTTTGCTAGTGCCATTATTCACTTAAAAAATGTCATTCAAGAAAAACCAGCGCATATGCCATCTAGGGTTTTAATGGCTCAAATACTTATTACCCAAGGTAATGGTTCTGCCGCAAAAATAGAGCTCGACCGAGCAAGAGATGGCAAGGTTGATGATGACCGATTAATAACCTTGTATGGTCAATCCTATCTCTTACAAAGGAAATATGACGAGGCGCTAAGAGTTGCACAACTAGGTCAACGAAACGAACAAATAGAAAATGAATTATTACTTATCAGAGGACAGGCTTACATTGGCAAAAAGCAATATCAGTTAGCTGATAAAGCGTTTATCACTGCATTGAGTTTACAACCGAAAAATCAACTGGCGTTATTAGGCAGAGCACAAATAGCTTTACATGCCTCAAAAATTGAACAAGCACTAAGCTACATTAATTTAGCTCTTGATAGTATAAAACCCTTTATTAATGGCTGGATAGTAAAGTCAAAGATTTTACACCGTTTAGGCGATCGCCAAGGTGCACTACTTGCTATTGATGAAGCACTAAAAATTAATAGTAAACACTTATCCGCACGTTTAACCAAGGCAATGCTGCATATTGAATTAAAAGAATATCAGCAAGCAATTCCGCACGTTGACTATATTATTGCAGAAATTGACAATGAACCACGAGCTCGTTATTTAGAAGCAATAATCAATGCTAATTTACCCAGTAACGACAAAGAAAAAGAGACTACTGATAACGATAAATTATCAGCAGTCATTGCAACTTTAGCCGCTGTACCACCGGAAGTAATGAAAAACACGCCCGATTATTTTTATTTAGCTGGCTTAACTAATTTTCAATTCGGTAACTTCAATGATGCACATCGATACCTCACTTATTATTTAAATTATATTGAATTTGATATTGATGCTGTGCGCATGTTGGCCAGTATTGAAATAGAGCAAGGTGATTTAAATTCAGCCCGAAGTTTACTAAGTAAAACAAATGTCGCTCGACCTGGAAACCCCGACATTTTGACTCTGTTAGGCTTAACCTATTTACAACTAGAAGAAAGTGCCAAAGCACAGTTTTATTTTAAAAAAGTGGTAGATAGCTATCCTTATTCAACGGTTAGTGTGAGTAATTTAGCGCGCAGTAAAATGCAATCTGGTGATTATGAAGCAGCCATCGACGTATTATCTTCCATTAAAGATAATGAAATAAATGGTACCCAAATTAAGCTTTTATTGATTGATTCATACCAAAACACTCAAAATTACTCCTCTGCTATCGATATTGCTAAAGCGCTAATTGCCAAGTTCCCAGAAAATAGTTTTTTTCAACAACGCATTGGCATGCTCTATGGTTTAAATAGACAGTTACCTGAAGCCCGTACTGCATTTGAAAAATCGCTGGAATTAAGTGATACCAATATTATTGCTATGGTGCATTTAGCGCGTATGGATAATATTGCCGGTGATTTTGATATAGCATTGGCGTTTTTAGAGGCTAAATTAGCTATTTTTGATAAAAACATCCTGTTAATGACTGAAATATCTGACAGTTATTTATTTAAAAAAGATATTGATAATGCCCTAATTTGGATACAAAAATCATATGCACAAGACCCCAATGATTTTTATGTAGTATTAAAGTTAAGTCGTATTTTAGTGAAACAAAATAAACACGATGAAGCAGTTGACTTAATTGATGAGTTTATTGGATTAAACCCTAAACAGCCGCAAGCCTTGCTAACAATTGCCAAGCTATATCAACAACAAAATAAACCCCAACAAGCGGTCTTAGCATTAAGAGATTACGTTGAAAAATCTCGTAGAAAAGCGAATGCTCTTATCGTTCTCGCTAAAGCACAGCTCAACGCAAAAGATAATGCCGGTGCAATTAACTCTTATAAAAGGTCTATGATCGCTGATGACAGATACTTACCGGCCTATTTAGGTTTGGTCAATATCACTATTAAAAACCAAAATGAAGGGTTTTCACTAAGCCTAATAGCATCCATTGCAGATATTACTCAAAGTGATAGTTTACCCTTAGTGCTAAAAGGCGATTTATACCTTGCACTAGGAGACACTAAGCAGTCCATAAAGTTTTATCAAGATGCTTTAGAAAAGTCGGATCAAAAACAAGCAATTCTGGGCTTGTACCGTAGTTACAAACAGCAAAACACACTCAATAAAGCAATAAAGCCATTGAATGATTGGCTAAAAACATACCCTGATGACATGTTAGTCGCTATCGCCCTAGCTGATAGCTACAAAGGTAATGAACAACTACAGAAATCTGCTGACTATTATCAATTATTAATAAAGCAATATGGCCCACTACCTATATTGCTAAATAATGCCGCCAACGTTGAGTTTTCTTTAGGTGATACCGAAAAAGCTAAAAAATATGCTCAACAAGCCTATGGTTACGTGCCTGACAATGTAGTCATTATTGATACACTTGCTTGGATTAAAAGTCGCCTGGGTGAGCACAAACAAGCCATCGCCTTATTTCGTTTAGCCCTTACTAAAGACTTTGATAATGCTGAAGTAAAATATCACATTGCTGTCACGTTATTCGCGCTATCAAGGAAAGTAGAAGCTAAAAAGTACTTAATTGAAGCAATTGACAGTGAACAACAATTCCCTGAAAAAGGTGAAGCGAGTACGCTGCTAAAACAATGGTAAAGGTTAAAAAGATAACGGCTCACAGCATGTTGAAATTTTTACGGTATAACACGGTCTTTTAAGCAAATAACCCACTAAGACTGTAATAAAAATGAATATAAAAAATGTAATTAATTTATCGTTTAACAATATAAGAGCAGTAATAACGAACATCGCGTTGTCGCTATTACTGCTCTTAACTACCAACGCTTATGCTAATCCTAATATTGACGTTGGCCCAGAATTAGAAAAACCTGCACCACCAATCACGGTAATGAATACTCACCAACAACCAGTAACTATCGAACAACTTAGTGGTGACAAAGGATTAATCATATTATTTTTCCGCTCTGCCGATTGGTGCCCATTTTGTAAGCGGCACCTTATTGAATTGAATAACCATGCCGATAAATTCCGAAAATTAGGTTATGGTTTAGCAGCTATTTCTTATGATAATACTGAGATATTAAAAACATTTTCAAAGCATAAAAAGATCAGTTATCCATTATTATCAGATCAACGTGTGAAAACTATGTCGACCTATAATATTGTTAATAATGAATATGCTATCGGTGATGACAATTACGGCATCCCCTATCCAGGTGTAGTGGTCATTGATAATACGGGCAAGGTCGTTGATAAGCATTTTTTCAAAGGCTATAAAAATCGCATCAAGTTTTCAGAGCTATACTTTCAACTAATCAATGATGCCTAACAAGTAACAAAAAGCAGTTAGCCAGCTTAATATGATTGGCAGTTTGTGGTTAATTGTATAAAGCACTATCAACAAAAGCTTGGGTGAGCTGCTGATACAACTGCTCTATTGTGGGTCGTTCATTAATGTGTTCAAACAAGCTCGTATGCACCTCAGCTTTGACCCGCTCCGTTTTATCACAAAGCTGGTAACATAAATTTACCGGCTTTATTATTTCAGCTAGCAGTACATCAATAAGAATAAACGCTTGTGCCAATACTATTTTGCCACCACCCTTTTTTAAAATGACTCGTTGAGCAGTGCCGACAATTTTTTTGCCGTTGATATTAATATTATATTCACCATCACAATAAGAAAATTCTGTCGCATGAGCTTGGCTGATTAAGCCATATTTTCTAAAAAAAACATGTATTACTGCACATAGGTTTTCATAAGCTTGTGTGATTGAATAAGGTGTATCGATTGACCAAAGATAAAGATGGGATAAGTTGATAATGCCGGGACATTGCGGCACAGGTGCACCACCTGTTTTACGGGAATGTAACAACCACTCATTAGCTAATAACCCTGCCTTGAGCACGTCTGATTCAGGCCATTTTTTACCTGCTGGCAATACCAAGGTTGCTTGTTTTACTTGCCAAAGCATCAAACATTGCTTAAGTTCACCCGCTTGAATTTGAGCAATAAGCTGCGTTTCTTTATCAAAGACATTAGCAACAGAGGTTTGTTTATAACACAATAGTTTATTACGGCTCATACTGACTTCTTATGGGGCCTATTCTAAGGCTTTTATATTAACTTCAATGATGATACCTCTACTGACTAACCAAATATATCAACTTAGTGAATACATTTTAGAAAATGATACTTCCAAAATATAACTCTGTATTAGGAAACCAATTGTAAGAGTCACTATAAAAAATATTAATGAGTAACTCACCATATAACAGTTACACATTAGATAGATCCGATTACAAATATTAACACGAAACACCCATCAAATTCCCATCACTCTAGTGTCTAGCTCTGAGTTTTACTGTAGCATATCACTCCATCGCAACATGGTGAAAACGAAGAATAAAATATATATTAATGTCAACACTCAGTAATACCCCTTAGCCTTTATCGATTAAAACAGCCCTTGCGCCTGCTTTTAAAAGCTAATAAAAACTCACTAATGACAGTATTACATTAACGACGAACATTAATATTCAGTACCTTGTTAACTATAGACAAAATAAGGAATTTCCTTAACTTGAGGTTTTCGCTTCTACAAGCTATACCATAAAGACAAGATTACTTTTTGTTTCGGCGCTAGAAAAATCCAACGCAGTACTATTCGCCATTCGCAAGCAGTTAACTAACAACCTTAAGGGTAAAAAATGAAAACAAATATTATTACATTGGCGATCGCCACAACATTAGTGTCATTAACAGCATGTGCTGGTAGCGGGCACAACAAC
>Ga0209292_1003300_pt1 | contig 17836 bp, 16 predicted proteins | sample GOMGulsemesocosm_2_FD_184634 | JGI IMG/M metagenome (GOLD analysis project Ga0209292, IMG submission 184634) | Methane-oxidizing microbial communities from mesocosms in the Gulf of Mexico - GOM9C Gulf of Mexico (SPAdes) (version 2) | ecosystem: Environmental > Aquatic > Marine > Cold seeps... | reverse complement strand
GCATATACACCTAGGTCGTTTTAACAACGCCAAACCACAAATTATCAAAGCGTTTGAACAGTTTAAACAAGAGGTCGACAAAGCTAACTTAAACATTAACTTGTTACTTGGTGCTGAATGCCATATTGGGCCAGAGATAATGCAACTTGTTGCTCAAGATGCCATCCCTTGTTTAGGTGAATATCAAGGTAAGCGTACTTTCTTATTAGAATTCCCACGAACCGATATACCATTTGGCAGCGACAACTTAGTAAAATGGTTATTATCCAAAAATTATTTACCTATTATTGTTCACCCAGAACGTAATGGCACCTTTCTTAAAAATAGAAATAAATTACAAACCTTTATTGATCTTGGTTGCCCTTTGCAAATAACAGCTAGCAGTGTTACCGGTAAATTTGGTGCTGACGTTCAGCAAATGTGTGAAGAACTATTATTAGCAGACCAAGTAAGCGCAATAGCATCTGATTGTCATAATTTAAAAGGTAGAAAACCTGACTTATTAGAAGGTTATGAAAAAGCTGTTGCAACTATAGGTCAAACAAAAGTAGAAAGTTTAGTAAACTCAACTCCAAACGCAATTACTGATAAAAACCGTTATCAATAACATGATAAAAGAAAAAAACACAATAAAAAAAGTTAACTCAAACGTTATCCCAATACTTGGCATTATCATCTGCTTCATTTTTAGCATATGGTCTGCATTATGGTTTGTCACTTCCGTGCTTACTTTACGCCCTGAAACGCTGATCACGCAATGGGAAATACAACCAGAAAAATTAGATACTGAGTTAGCTGATAAAATGATAATTAGACTAAAAAGATCAGTAAAATTAAACCCTATAAATGCTAAAACACACTTACTATTAGCAAAATATTATGAAATATTAAGTAACAACAATCCTGAATATAAAAACTTAGCTGAACAAACATATAAAAATACCATCGAACATCAACCCACCTTAGATTATGCTTGGGCTAGATTAGCTAACTTTTACAGTAAACAAGAAACTATTGATAAAAACAAATTACTATATGCCTTATCAAATTCAATGCTAATAGGTCCTTACGAAAGAGAAAATCAAAAGGTAATAATTCCGCTTATATTCAAACATTGGAATTTGATAGCTGAAAATAAACAGAATACTTATCAAGCCACTAAAATTATCAAGCACGGCTTACATTACGGAACACACTCCAAAATCATTCTTCATTCGGCTAAAAACTATCAGCAACTCGCGGTATTAGCTCCCATGCTAACAAAAAAATGGCATAAAGACTTCGTATATAAACATTTAAAAGAATGAGCTAATGAATAACAAATTACATAAAACAAAAATAAGCGATATTAGTAATACTTTTATCTTCCTATTGGTGTTTACGGTATTCCTGCCTTGGCCGCATGGTGGTGAACTAATTTGGCAATATTTATTTTTTACCGCTTGTTTATTTTTGGTTACAGGTATTTTTTTAATAAAAAACATAACCAATAACAATAATATATTTACTACCTTAACTCATTTAAAAGCCCCATTATCATTACTCGTTATATGGTTGCTTTATCATGCACTTCAAATTATTCCATTACCTATTAGCCTGCTAGATATTACTCATCAGAATTTAAAGAGCAGCACATGGCAAACAATAAGTATTGATCCGAGTGTAACTTTATTCGAACTTATCAAACATACAAGTTATATCACGATTTTTATCTTATCATTGATTTTGCTGAACACTAAAAAACGAATTATTGCTTTGGCGCAAGTTATATTTTTTGGTTCTACCGTTATCGCTTTATACTCTTTAATTAACCATTACACTCAAGGTGAATTTAACCTTATAAACTCACTTCCACCATGGACAATTTCGTGGGACAAAGCAACCCATGGCACCTTTAGTTACCAGAATCATTACGCTTCATTTTTAACACTTACCATCCCTCTTGGTTACGGACTTATATACATTAATATTAAAAATAAATTTAGCCAACATTTCAGAGTAAACAAAACAAGAAAATTAATAGACTTAATGTTATCAATAAATGGCCTTTATATATTAAGTTTAATTGTAATGGTTACCGCATTACTTAAAACAGCATCAAGAGGTGGAACCTCCATCTTTATTCTTAGTATCGTAATCACTTTTATCTGCTTGTTACTCGCACAAAAACAAACTGCTAAAACTATAGTGAAAAAGGTTTTGTTTGGCTTAGTTACGCTATTAGTCATTGTTTTTATGTTAATAGCTAGCGGCATTACAGACTCGCTTACTAACCGATTTGAAACAACAGGCTACAACCCAAATGGCCGTATGTTAATGCAACAGACTGCAATAACCATTATAAGTAAAAGACCAATAGTAGGTACCGGTGCCGGTACTTACCCTATAATACAGCACCAATATAAAGCCGAAGCACTGGGTAATAGTACAATGTCTAAAAGAGCGCATAATGATTATTTAGAGCTATTAGCTAATCAAGGTCTTATTGGGTTTACCTTGCTAGGGTTAGCGACAACCTTACTGTTAATAAAACTATTTAAAGGATTACAAAAGAGAAGGAGAAATACAAAAATAAACTTGTATGGGTTACAGGTTGGGTGTTTTTGTGCTGCTATTGCTATATTACTGCACTCATTGGCCGATTTTAATTTTCACTTGCCGGTGAATGCAGTATATTTCTATTTAATAGTAGCCATTGGTATCAAGAGCCAGCAGATAACTCATTAACGGTAAGGCCAGACTAATATAGATGCTTTAAGGTTATCACTTACTACTTTTAAGAAGAACACCATTAAAAACAAGTAGTAATTTATCACTCTTATTAATTATATAATAATGAGATATGTAGCACATAAGAAAAACAGATACCCACATCACAGTGAACCCAACCCAAATAGAAGGCGAGAAAAAACTCATCAAAGGGAAGATCATTAAGATAAATGGTTGATGCAGAAGATATATAGTAAAACTAGAATCTACAAACTTATTTACTATGGCTGATTTCCTATTCATTAAGTTAAACAAAGCAAGTATAAAAAGAGCAAGCCAAGTACTGTAATGAGTAATTACAATAAAGTTTACATGATAGTTAACACTTGCTAAATCAAGATATATCGCCAACTTTTCTACTAATATCGATATAATTAAAAATAAAGTAACTACTTTCAACTTAAGAATATGTGCGAAGAGCTTTTGGTGCCAATGAAAAACAACACCCATCATGAAAAAAGGCAAATAATATAATAAACTTTTAAATGTAATAAATACAAAAGCTTCAGGTAAGAATTTTCCGAATGCTGGAAGAATAGCGGCGGATATAACAGTAAAACATACCAAAATCATGATTTGGAAGTTTAACTTTTCACTCGTAGGTTTAAATCCATATAACTTAGAAGTAAAAAGAATCGCAACGATATAATAAACAATCAAATTCCCTATAAACCATAAGTGGCCAAGCCATTGCCCGTCAATTATATATACTAAAGGGTTTAATGAATACGTTCTATTTAGACTCAACATGTTCATAATAAAATTAAACGTAAAGCCAATAACCACTAACGGTATAATCAACCTTAAAAGCCGAATCGATATTATTTTTTTGTAGCCATATTTGCAATAAACTAAGCCATAAAAGAAACCGGCAATAATATAAAAAGCTTCCATTCTAAAAGTAGTTAAAAAACTAGAAAAGTAATTTAAAAATTCACTGCCATTTTCAACAGATATTCGCCATGAAGAATCTTGCTCGTATACTAAAGCGGAGTGGTAAATAACCCCCAATGACATAAGAACAGCTCTCGCTAAATCTAAACCATGATAACGTAATTTTTCTGTCATTTTATTTATGTTCTTATATTTTAAGGAGATATAACTAACGCTGTATTACATTCAAAAACTGTAACATTCGAGTTTTGCTGGCCGCAACACTCACCGCTTCAGTACCAGTTTGGGCTATTTTTATAATATTCAACTTTTCGCAGTGCGATTTGAAATTTCCAAACTGCATCATTAAAGCTAGGTTTATTTTTAGTTATGCCTAAAGCAAACTTATCCGCAGCCAAGTAAAACATTAAACCTTTTTTATTTTTAATCATAATAAATACTACCTAGCCTATTTCATTGGTTAATATTTTGACAGTGTGTTTACGGGCTTTCAATGACACCACTCAAATAAGACTTATAAATATAATTAGCCCCTTCGTAAGTCAAATGCCCATAATCAAATAATAATGGCGTATTATCGTTATCAACTTTAACTAAGCATTGCTTGTTTTCACAAAGAAAATCAAACAGTGATAGATATAAGTAATTATTATCAACCATAGCTTTCATTGCCATTTCCGACAAAACAATGTCCTGATTAAATAGCGATAATGCCATATATTTATTATTTACATCAAAGGCAATACGAGTAATCAGTTTAGGTAGGATCTTAGCACCATTAAGCTGGATAACAGGGCCGATAACAACCACTTGTTTAACTCCGTAAGCTTTAAGTGTTTGAGTAATAGCATTGAAATCGGTTAACTCATGTTTATTACGCTGGGCTAAAACGACCATATCAGGAGATGATTTTTTTATTAACTCTACAGCGTAAGCATTAGATTTATCACAAGCCAAAGATTTACTACCCTTAAGATCTAAATTTAACTGCTGGTTGATATCGGGTTTACAGCTCGATGTAGCTACTTGCATCAAGTTATAGTTAACGCTTTGAAAGCCCTGTGCAATAGCTTGAGCGTGAGAGTCGCCCCAAATAAGCACTGTTCTTTTATTTTTATCAACGGCCAAACATGAACTTGCCAACACACTTCTTACCTTATTAACCGCCTCTTTCGAAGAATCGAGAAAATTACATTCTCTTCTAAATGTAATATGCAAGTTATCTTTATAGTCTTTGGATAAATATTTTTTTAAATATAAAAATTTAGGGTCAGATGTCATACTTCGCTGCTCTATATTAGCCCCGTCAGTATTTATGATAATGCTAGACAATAAAATTACACATAGCGCCATATACATAGGTTTGCATTTTAAGTAAGAAATTACGCTACTAAAATCATTTCTAAACTTAATTTTTTCAATGTATTTATTACTGAGAAAACCGAGTAATACCGAGAGAACAAGCCCTAAATAAATAAATACGTCATCAAGTGAATAATAATAAATAGCGACCACAAGCGGCCAATGCCATAGGTAAATAGAATAAGACCAAGCACCTAGTTTTTGAAAGATAACATTGTTAGTAATAACACTATCATTACGCTGAGCTTGCAAAATAAAGAAAGCGCCTAACACAGGGAATAACGCTAAATAACCAGGCCAAGGACTATCCTTTGAAATAAAGAAATAAGAGGCAACAATTAACAGTAAACCTAGCCACTCTAACGGTTTCTTTTTTTGTTCTGGTACGGTCCAAGGATATAAATAAGCAACACCACCAATCATCATTTCCCATGCTCTGGCGGGTAACAGATAATAAGCTGAGTTAGGCAATTTATAGGTGACAAAAATACAAAATATAAAACCTAAAATAGTGCCAACTAACACAGTAGCTTTCATCGCGCCTATAGACATAAACTTGCGCATAACAACCAGCACAAGTGGATAAATTATATAAAATTGCCATTCTGCCGATAATGACCAAGTATGCAACAGCCATTTTTCATGGGAAGAAGCGGCAAAATAACCGGAATCTTGCCAATAAATAATATTAGAAACAAAAGCGAGGCTGCTGGCAACATGATTACCCAAGGCTTTATAATCAATTGAATTTAAGTAAAACCAACCAAAAACAAGTAAGACTAAGCAAAGTGCAGCTAAAGCAGGAATAATACGATTAGCGCGGGCAACATAGAATTTTAAAAGTGAGAAGTTATTTTTCTCTATGCCTCTAAATATTATGCCAGTCATTAAAAAACCTGAAATAACAAAAAATACGTCTACACCGGCAAAGCCGCCAGGTAACCAAGCGGCATTAAAATGAAATAAAACCACTGCGATAACAGCAATAGCTCTTAATCCATTTATATCTGTTCTAAACTGCATAACAATACACTCTATTAATCACTCTTTATTTAACGCTGGCACAAGGTTAAAAACCTACTGCTGCAATAAGTTCTCAACGTTTATTAATAATTTTTTATATTCAGCAGAGTCATTTAAAACGCCTGAAGAAAGTTCACTAGGGTTATTCAACACAGCAAATAACTCTTCTTTATCATTAACTACATACACACCATCTGTATTAGCAAAAGAGCGTGCGGTCGCTAACTGGTGATCGTTTCTGTGCTCACCTAACGCGGCTTTACGAGGAAAAATAACAATCGGTTTTTTCACCCGTAACGCAGTTAAAATTGAGCCCATACCAGCATGTGAAATTATAAAGTCACAATCATTTATATATTGTTCAAATTGCTCTGGCTCTACTGATTGAAAAACGGTCATGTTTTTAGCGCTATACACTGAGCTGCCAACTTGCGCGACTACTTCTTGTTTAGTACCCGACTCACTCACCCAGTCATCAACAATAGATATAAGGCGATCAAAAGGAATTTGTGTACCTACAGTCACTAAAATCATATTACTCGCCCTATATACTTGATACGGTCACCCGCTAAATTTTCCCATTGCGTAAAACAGTTATGTGCTAGGTAAGAGGCTATTTTTCCCGACATAGAAATTTTCTCTGAGTTAGCAATACTGTCTAACCAAACCGTTTTTATACCAAAAAGACGACCTAACAAAATAGTAATTAAACCCGGCAATGCGCCTGTGGTAATAATAACCGTTGGCTTTTCTTTCTTTAAAATTTTAACTATGCCTGAAATAACAGAAAAAACTCGCTGTATTGAATCTCTACTGATATCACCAATAACATAGTAATTATCATCGTCAGATAATTCTGACGCCTTACTATAAGTACAGGCATAAACAACATCAGATGCTTTAAAGGCAGGAATTAACCGACACAATTGCACCCAATGTCCACCGGGAGAAGATAGCGCTAACACTTTATTTTTTGACATTTTTTAGACCAATTATAAATTAACCGTTTAAAATACGGGAATATAAAGCTTCCCACTTAGGTAATATTGTTTTAGAAGAAAAGTGGGCATTGTAATATTGCTTGGCTTTATCTGTTACGTCAGTAGCACTACTATTATCAAGCACGGTACTTAATTTACTGGTAATCGCAGCAATATCACCGGGTTCAACCAAGTAACCTGTTTCCCCTTCAATAATTACCTCAGGAATGCCGCCAACCGGGGTTGAAATAACCGGTATTTCACAGGCCATGGCTTCAATAATAACCATAGGAAGCCCTTCATTATACGAAGGTAATATAAAGGCACTACATTCACTTAATAACTGGGTCTTTTGCTTGGCATCAACCCAACCATGGTTAGTCACAGCGTCACTTAAAGACAGTTCATCAATGAGTGCTTGCACAGCGTCATCTTCACCAGCGCCACATAAATGTAGATGGCAATCACTGCTCACCTGTTTTAGTGCATTAATAAGATCATAAATGCCTTTTCTTTTGATAAAAGCACCTAAAAAAAGAATTTGTCCGGGTATTCTTGCGACATCATATTTTTCAATATCAACATAGTTATTAATTACCATCACTTTTCTAGCGGCTATTTTATCAATATATTCTTGCCAGCTATCAGATAACACCACAAATTCATCAACATTGTTGATTAGCCAAAGAATAAGTTTCTTTTTAAAATCACTGCTTGCTGCGTAATAATCTTTAAATTCAGAGCCATGTAAATGCACAATGCTTTTATGTCTGAATAATTTAGCTAAGGCAACAAAAGTAAGCTTTCTGAAAAAGCTGCCTTTATACGACATATGACAATGTAATATAAGGTCTTTTTCTTTTATACAAAACCAGAGTAATTTGAACGTAGCGCTGATAAACAAAGACAAATCATGCCATTTATTTACCCCTGCGTGCGAGCCTATGCGGGTATGTTGTTTGTTGTTAAATAAACCGTTATCGATATAGCCCTGTATGACAGAATCTATACCACCTTTTTGAACTGTACCTAATGTTATAATATGCATAATTGTTAACTTATTGGAAAGGGATGTTGAAGGGTCTTTTCAGCCCCTTTATATGAAATAATACGACTAGGGTTACCTACGACAATGGCATTATCGGGTATATCTTTAATGACAACGGCATTGGCGCCAATAACGACATTATTACCTATGGTTATACCACCTAAAATACAGGCTCCAGGTCCAACATAAATGTTGTTTAACAGTGTGGGTGCTGCTCCTGTAACATGGCCAATAGTCACACCATGGGTAATAGTTACGTTACTTCCAATTTTAACACCATCACAAAAGGCGGTATTGAATACATGGTAAAGACTAAAACCTACGCCTATATCATGACGAAAGCCAATATCAGAGCAATAAACCCGCTTATAATAATAATGAAACAGCCTTGGAATAAATTTAAGCACGGGATATTTTAAAAAGTGCTTTGATAATCTCATCCAAAACGTAAATTTAAACCCTTTTACAAAAAATAAACTTTTAATAAAAAGGAGAAAACTTACTTTTCCTTGATAACGATATAAGTCTGATTTCACTAAATCAAAAATATTCATAAACTAAACCTATAAGCTTTAAAGTAAATAAAAAAACATACATCTAAGCTGCCTTTCTGAGCTTTTAATGATGCGATCATGCGCTATAAAAGTTAACAAATATGAAATGAATAAAAATTAATTTCATAAGCTCTCAACTATAGAGCCTAAGTGTTTAACGACGCTATCAACAGAATGATTATTAACAAAATAATTATTTGCTTGAGCACCACGCTTTTCCCACAAGGCCTCATCTGTCATTAATTGTTCAACTCTGATTTTCATGTCGTTGATATCTTCAACTCGGTCACAGACTTCATTTCCATCATTATCTCTTGCACCGCAGTCATAAAAAGAAACTGTCGGTATAGAACGAGCCCAAGATTGTAGAAAAGCATTAGGAAAACCTTCCGTATCGGAGGTATTAATCACTAACCGAGCTTGATCATAGTGAGCTTCGATATGGGTAAAAGGCACAAAACCACAAAAAGTTAAATTAGGTAATGCTTGTGCTAACTTTTCAATATTATTGTAAATGTCTTTATCACCCGCGCCACCAATCATTTTAAATTCGTATTGAGGTAATAATTTCAATAACTCGATAAACAGGTGCGGACGTTTGAATTGACGCATGGTAGAAACCCATAAGATGCAGCCTTTTTTATCATTAACTGCATTAGCGGGTGGCTCATAAGCGTTGTTTACAATAATAGAATCCCGAGCAAAGTTCTTTTGCAATAATTTCTGCTGTTCGCTATTTTGCACTATGATTTGCTGAATCCGCTTTAAGCCATACTGAAATAAAAACTTATCTTTTTTATTTTTTAGCTTTGATGAATTGATTGTAAAATCATCATTGTGAGCACCAGAGAAAATAGCTGATTTATTATAGATTTGGCAAAACTTAGCGATAATGCCCGTTAACATACCAGAGCAGCGCTGATAATAAACATCGGCATTGGCACGTTTCATACAACTAACAATGCTTGACATACGTGGATAAAAAAAACGTAATACCGGTAAACCTGCCTCTTGCCGATAAGCGCGATATACCGTTACACCATCAATAACCTCACCGTCTTCTTGGCCGTGATCTAAGCAGATCATTGAGACTTTATAGCCTTGTTTAACGAAGGCCTTTGCTAAAATTGATTGTTGTAATTCAGCGCCACCAACATGTTTAATATTAGGGTCTTGTGCTAATAAAGGGTAAGCTTTAGGTGATACAAAACAAATAGATAGTTGAGCCTGTGTTTTCATTACTGTTAATTCCGTTATTTTCCGTCCACTGAATACATACGTTCAATAAACTTCATTAATTAAAGGTTTCTTAGCCACTGATATAGCGGAACAAGTCGACTTGGTAACATGTTAAGCATTTGTGTTGCTTCATAATTGCTTTGGCCCTTTAAAATAGCGCAGATACTTACTGTCGCCATTAAAATAAAACTGCCGAAAATATAAAACACATTGCTGCCTGCGGAAAATAAAGATAGCGCAAGCACAGGCATTAAATAAGTAGGCAACATATAGCGTGTAAATAATTGTAATTTAGGCCATGAAAACGTTAAGTGAATCGCTCTCATTTTTACTATATAAAGTGAGCCTAACAAAGCTAATAACCAAGCAAGTGCTATGCCCTCTGATTGCAGCTTATCTGCTAAAGCAAAGGCAAAGACTGCAATTAAAAGCGTTTGTAACATGGTCACTCTAAAGCGTTCAAAGGCACTACCTATCATCAAGAGAATGCGACTTGATACCGAGTAAAGCGTTAAAGAGCATGATAATAAACACAATATAAATGCCACGGGCCAAACAGCGGTATATTGCTGACCAGCAACCATATGAATAAGAAATGGTGAAAGTGCAGCAACAGCACAAGCGAGCCAAATAAATACAGGCACACAAAGTAGCCAAACTTGCTTAAAGGCATCATTCATGGCGTCTTGACTATGGCCTTTTTGGGCAGACAAACGGTGACGCATAAAATTACTCACCGGGTTATAAAAAACACTTAGTTGGTTAGCAACCGTTTTGGCGACATAGTAGCCAGCCATAGCAACAGGACCTAATAGCGTAGAAACAAGTATGTTGTCACCCTGGTTTCTGGCGGCATTAAAGTTACTTTCAATATAAAAAGGTAATGCCTGCTTAATTACCCTAGGTAATGAGCTATATGTTTTTTGTAAAAGCCAATCTCTTTGCAGCCATAAACCATAGAGTAAAAAAGGTAGTTGCCCAATGGCTAGGCCGATAAAAATGGCCATTTCAGAAGGTTCTATTAAGTACAGTATCACTACCGCTGCTTTAGCAAAAATATCACTAAAGACCCGTAACAAGCCAAATTTGTCTGCTTTACCGTCGAGTAGAAGAAATAAGCCAGTAACTTGCAATAACATATAGGTCGCAATAGGTAATAAAATCCATTGCACATTCACAATGTCATAATCAGCTAAAACAACTGGTGACCAAAATTCTGCAAATATAATTCCCAGAACAACGATGGCTGTTATTGATAACAAATTACATAAATAACCGGTGCGCATCAATTGATAACCGGCAATAGCATCTTTGGTTAAGGTTTGCGGAACATCTCGCTCCATTAAGGTATTAATGCCAAAACCAAAGAGTGATAACAACACGGGCGCCAACGCAGGAATTAACGCCACATAGGCTAAATGCATTGGTGAAACAATACGGGCTAAGACAGCAAACAATATTAAGGTAAATACCTTACCACTGATATTAATGACGAATAATTTAGAAAGTTGATGCATAAAAATTATTTAGTCGCTGCATTTACATAGCGGCGGTAAACCTTTAATACATTTTGTGTCGCGATGGTAATACTACAATTATTGAGTACCCATGCTTTACTTTTATTTGATAATGCTTCTCTATGCGCTTCAGCTTTCACTAACGTTTGAACAAATGCATCTGCGTTATGCTCATCATTAACCAACCAAGGCTCAACCGCTATGCGTTTAATATCAGAAAAAGAAGTGGTGACAACCGGTGTGCCTACTGTCATGGATTCAAGCGCGGTATTTGGGAAGCCTTCATGGTGTGATGTTAAAAAAGAAACATCAGCTTGCTGTAATATTTCAACAATATCGTTACGATTACCGAGGTAAGATATTTTATCTTTATGAGTTAATTGGTTATAAATACTAATGATTTTAGTTTTGTATTCATCTTTGCTATCGGCTAATTGGTCGCCGATAAAGACGACTCGCCAATCACCATCTAAACTAATTAACTTTTCAGCTACTTGTAGGGCAAGCTCGTGGTTTTTTTGGTGCTTAATCGACGCAACCATCACCGCTAATTTAACCTTGGCATCCGGAAACAACTGCTTTTTTAAATCTACTTGGTATGCTTCAACTCGTGCTGCTACTTTTTCAGCATCGATGCCATTCCATACCACATGAAAGTTTGATTTTTTTATATTGGGGTATTTTCCTATGGCATGCTGACGACCCGCATAACTATTAGCAATAACCGCATCAACTAAATGCCGAGTAAAAAAGTGACCTACCCTTTGGTTAGTATTTAATTTATATTCGTCATTTCTTTCAGAATTGATTAACGGAATATTAAGGCCAATAGCCGCTAACCTTGAAAAGAACTCTGCATCATATAAGTAGGCGTGAATAATATCTGGCTTGATTTTTTTGAACTGCTTACGTAATTCTCGAATAAGCGCTAAATCAAATTTATGACGTTTTTTAAGACAGATAAGGTTAACACCTGTACTTTCTATCTCCGAAGCCCTTGGTGCATTATCGCTGGTCGTAATAATTGTCACGGTATGACCTTGATTAACTAACTCTTTTGACATGTTAATTATTTGTGTTTCAGCACCGCCATATGACAGCGAGCTATTAACTTTAATTATATTCATGCGATTCTTCTTTTTTTGTGTGTTGTTCTAGCATAAGCAACAATTAATGCGATGATAGGAAACAACATCATATTGTCTAAGGTTGGAAAAAATTGACGACCACTAAAAGCAGCCACCATATACGCAACAACACTGCCTAATAAACCATAATAAATAGGGCTATTGAGTAATCGTCCAGCGGCTAGCGCTTTTTTAAATAGAAAGTAGAATGTCAATAAAAACGGTAATAATACAATCAAGCCTGCATCCACTAATAAATTAATGTAAGCGTTATGAGCATGTGACGCTTGAAAAAAGTCACGTGCAAAAATATAGGCGTCGGATTGCACCATACCAAAGAAGCCATAACCAAAAGTAAGTGCTGAGGGTTTATTTAAAAATTCAGCAAAAAGAGGTGCCCACATTAACTCCCAGCGACCATTAGATACTTGATCAAAGTTTACCTCTGACTCACTACCGATAATAAAGCTAATAATAGAGCCTGAAAAAAGCACCAATGCAGACAAGGTGACAAATGCTAATATTAATAACTTACCCGTCGATTTAGAGTTGGCCGTACTAAAAAACAGAACAAATAACAAACTAAAACCTGCCGCCCCTAAAGCTCCTCGAGAACTAGCAAAAAAAAGTGCAAGTAACATTATTGCAAATAAGAAAAAGTAGCGTTTACCTAATTCTAACGCCAAACCAAATGTCACAGGTGCACCAAGCATAATAATGGTCGCCACACTATTATAATGCATACCAAAATAGCCATTAAACACAGCGGCAAGGTTGTTTCGCAGTAATCCTACTGTTTGTACGTTGTAGCTAATTAGAATAGAAAACAACCCAAAAAATAAAAAACTAACCACCAGCATAATTAATACACCAAATATTTCGCGGGGTGTTTTAATGAGTTGCAATATGTAGAGAAAACTAAAAGTAAACAGTAGCCCTTTGATACAATAGGATAATAAAAAACTGAATGATGAGGTGGGAAAGTCACCGGAAAAGCGGATAGCTAGCACGTTATAATTTAGGAATGAACGACCAAACTCAAACATAAACATAACAATATATAAGTAAAAAAACATTGCTGCTTTAATATCACCTTTAGTGCTAAACTTAGTTAAGTTACCACCTTTTAAAAACCAAAAAATCACCAAGCCAACCACAAATAAGTTGAATGGTTTCATACCGGTAATGCCTGCTAAATTATGCGCAAACAATGGCGAATTGGAAAAAGGCATGGCAAGCAAAACAATAAATAAAAAAGGGTGCTTTATTACCACTGACAAAAAGTTAGTTAGTAGCTGGTTCCCTGGTAAAACATGACTCATTTAGTACTACTCATAACATGCATTAATTTACTACCTTTACTATTAATCGTTACTTATTCATTAACATTTAAACTTCATAACCGTGGTTTTATTCGCCGCATTAAAGCGCCTTTATTATAAAAACAACTGTTAATTATAATAAAGGCTGCTATGGTGAACTATGACGAGAATAATAAAACGTAGCGTGTTATAAAGTCATAACGAATACGTTACTTGCTATAGTATTCATCAAACCAGCTAACAAAATTATTAATACCATTTTGTAATTCAGTTTCTGGCTTGAACTTAGTGATATTTTCTAAATCAGTCACATCAGCATAAGTTCTTACTACATCACCGTCTTGCATTGGCATATAATTTTTAACCGCTTTTTTCTCTAAAGCGTTTTCAATACAATTAATAAATGTTTCTAGTTCGACCGGTTGATTATTACCTATGTTAAAGATTTTATACAAAGGTGAACCTTCCGCTGTACTACTTGATGTTTCAACTTGTGGAATAACGTTTTGAATACGAATAACACCTTCAACAATATCGTCAATGTAGGTGAAATCGCGCTGCATTTTTCCGTTATTAAAAACGTTAATCGTGCGGTCATTTTTCACTGCATCTGTAAATAGAAACGGTGCCATATCAGGACGCCCCCACGGCCCGTAAACTGTGAAAAAACGCAAACCTGTAGTCGGTATGTTATATAAGTGACTGTAAGTATGCGCCATTAACTCATTAGACTTTTTAGTGGCAGCATACAAAGAAACAGGATGGTCTACTACGTCATCGGTAGAGAACGGTATTTTTTTGTTTGCGCCGTAAACTGAACTAGATGATGCGTAAACCAAATGTTTAACATCATTATGGCGACAGCCTTCTAATATAGTGGTAAATCCGACAACATTAGAGTCGATATAAGCCATAGGGTTTTCAATAGAGTATCTAACCCCTGCTTGAGCCGCTAAATGAATAACACGTTCAAATTTTTCAGTGGCAAATAAATTAGCAATGCCATCTCTATCAGCTAGATCCATTTTAACAAAAGTAAAATTAGTTAGGTGCTCTATACGTTTTAAACGTGCTAACTTTAAGTTAGGATCATAATAATCGTTTAGATTATCTAAACCGATAACCTCATGACCTTGCTCACATAACCTTTCAGCTACAAAGTTACCAATAAAACCCGCTGCACCTGTTACTAAGTATTTCATTATTTGTTTCTACTCTTGTTACCTTCAACAGAAAGTCCTCTACCAATACAGTAGTAATCAAAGCCTTTCTTTTCCATACGTTCAGGGTCGAACATATTACGCCCATCAAAAACAACAGAATTTGTTAAAGATTCTTTAACAAAATCAAAATCAGGTGCTCTAAATGCTTGCCATTCGGTACAAATAACTAAGGCGTCTGCACCTGTTAAAGCGGCTTCTTTAGTACCCATTAATGCTAAATCTTTACGGTTACCGCATATTCTTTGTGTTTCTTCCATAGCTTCAGGGTCATAAGCCTGTACAGTTGCACCCGCTGCCCATAATGCCTGCATAAGAACTAAACTTGAAGCCTCCCGCATATCATCTGTGTTAGGTTTAAATGACAAGCCCCAAAGTGCAAAAGTTTTACCTTTTAAGTCTGTTCCGAAATGTTTAGTGATATATTGAAATAGTTTATCTTTTTGACGGTAATTTACGGCTTCTACTGCTTTTAATATTTCAGAATCGTAGTCAATTCCGTCTGCAATACGTACTAACGCTTGAACGTCTTTAGGGAAACATGAACCACCGTAACCACAACCTGGGTAAATAAATTGGTAACCAATGCGAGGGTCTGACCCAATTCCGTGGCGTACGTTTTCAATGTCGGCACCTACACGCTCAGCAATGTTTGCCATTTCGTTCATAAAGCTTATTTTAGTAGCTAACATACAGTTTGCTGCATACTTAGTAAGCTCCGCAGATTTAATGTCCATCACGATAATTTTTTCGTGATTTCGGTTAAAGGGTGCGTAAAGTTCGCGCATCAATTCTTCTGCATCAGCACTGTCTGTCCCTACAATAATACGGTCTGGGCGTTTACAGTCAGCTACTGCTGAACCTTCTTTTAAAAATTCTGGGTTTGAAGCTACAGCAAAGGTAGGTGCTTCGGTGTCAGTAAAGCGAGAATTTAATACGGTATTTACTTGGGCTTTTACTTTGTCGGCAGTGCCTACTGGAACGGTAGATTTGTCGATTATAACTTTAGGTGATGTCATGTGTGTTGCAATAGTTTCAGCAACTTTTAACACATACTTTAAGTCGGCAGAGCCGTCTTCATCAGGTGGTGTACCTACGGCAATAAATTGTAATTCACCAAAATTCACACCAAATTCAGCATCAGTAGTAAAATGTAATCGGCCTTCTGCATAGTTTGTTTCTACTAGAGGAGTTAAACCTGGCTCGTAAATTGGGATAATCCCCTTTTTAAGGTTATCAATTTTATCTTGGTCAATGTCAACACAACAAACATCGTGCCCAGCGTCAGCTAATACCGCTGCTTGAACTAAACCTACATATCCTATGCCGTAAAAAGTTACTTTCATTTTAATTCCTACTTATGTTTAAATTTATATTTTTAACGTTGTTTTTATAAACAACCATTGAAATTTTATTGGTTTTACTAAACTTTGCGTAAAAACAAATTGAGAGAGTATTTGATTTACTCTATATTTGATTGTTTTTTTGCCATTTATTGGCTGTTTACTTGGTGAAGCAAGTAAACGTTCCGTAATATAAAGAGCAGCTATTGAAGGCTTCATATATTTCATCGATTTATTATCGATATTTGACTTCATTACTTGCTTACAATTGTCCAGCAAAATGTATAAAGGTACAATAGCCCCCCACTTTTTTGCTATTAATTTTGTTTTTTCTAAATCTGGTTTAAAAACTTCGAGTATTCTATCAGTATCTACTAGATTGTACTTATAAAAGTTCATGTCTTTAAACGCATGAATTGCTTGATGCACCAATGAGTGTTCAGCTGAAAGGGTTCTAACTTTCCTGCTATTAAAACGTGGGTGAGTAATACTCTCAGACCATATTTCGTCTTCATCAATACTGAAAAGTACAGGGTGAACTAATGATGAATGCAGATCGATTACGTCCCCTACGTTACTTTTAGGCACAAAAGAGCTTTCGTATAGGTTGTCAAAAGGATGTTCATTTTTAATTTCTATCGGATCCATGATTGTATTTATTGCTTCTTTAGCTTTGTTCCATTGTTCTTTTTTAACGAGTAAATCTATGTCGTTAGATGTTCTGGGTGACTCTTTTTCATAGAGTACATCTGCATATGCAGCACCTTTTAATAAAATAACGTCTATATTTTCTTTGTTAAATAGTTCTAGTACTTGTTCTAGTTGTCGTTTACTCGCCATCTGTTTAATAACAGCACTTATGGTGTGATTATTTAACAACTGTTTAATCGAGCTATTAAGTTCACTATAAACACCTAACTCAACTGCTTTTTTCTTAAGCAGAGGGATTATCCTGTAATGCACAGCCTTAAACTCTTCTAACTTGTTTAAAGTATTTATTACATCTTGCTTACCTTTAAACCTTACTTCTAAGTCAGTTGTTTGTTTTGCCAAAAACAATAATTTTTCATAAGTATTGTCAGAGTTACAACAATGAACACTCATGCAAACTAATACGCATTTTTGTCGTTGAACGATTTGAAAATTGTGAATAATACAATTTTCGCGTCTAACCATAAGCTCCAATTTCGAATGTATTCAAGATCGAACTTTATGCGCATTTCCATTTTGTCTAAAGTGTCGGTTTCGCCACGCCATCCGTTTACTTGTGCCCATCCGGTAATACCTGGGCGTACTTTGTGGCGCAGCATGTAGTAGTCAACTTGTTTGCGGTAAAGCTCGTTATGTGACACGGCATGAGGCCTTGGCCCTACTACCGACATTTTACCTTGTAGCACATTAATAAACTGCGGTAATTCGTCTAGCGATGTTCTACGTA
>Ga0209292_1003298_pt1 | contig 17853 bp, 13 predicted proteins | sample GOMGulsemesocosm_2_FD_184634 | JGI IMG/M metagenome (GOLD analysis project Ga0209292, IMG submission 184634) | Methane-oxidizing microbial communities from mesocosms in the Gulf of Mexico - GOM9C Gulf of Mexico (SPAdes) (version 2) | ecosystem: Environmental > Aquatic > Marine > Cold seeps... | reverse complement strand
GCACCCCCAGCGCGTTGTCGACGGCTGTGTGGCGACCTAGACCACCAAGGGGGCAATAGTCGTCAGCTACAAGGCGTTGAACTCATCGATGCACTTTGGTCACCTGCGTGGTATGAACACTTTGCTACTGCCCTCAATCGATCTCGAAGAGCGTGGCGAAAACCGTGCATTGTATATTCATCATTTGTACGTGCTTTTAGCCATTTGTTGAGTGTTGCACTGGCCGAATTTGTAGCGGTGCAATTATGGTTTTGGTTATACTTTGGAAACGCGAATTTTGATCGATTGTTTTGTTGTGCAATGCGTTTTGCAGCCCAAATTGATGATCCAACTAAAGGCAGTAATCGTGCGCTTGATTTTGTCTTTAATGGACGCCATGGGTGAGGTTGGATCACCAGGTGTGGAATCTCATGCTTAATTTTTAGGTCGGATCGTAATAGCCCAGCGCCTTCTGCCAGTCGCAATCCGGTATCGGAGATCAATCCAATTAGCCATCGTGCCTCATCGTCTTGTTCATAGCAAAGTGACTGCACTTTTCTTATTTGTGGATTTGGGATGGTTGCACGTACATGTGTGCCGATTTCCCTGTCAAACTGCACTTTTTCGAATGGGTTGTCAGCACTGATGGCGTGTTCGCTAAATGTAAAATTCAGGATTGCACGTATAGTTCCCAGTATTCTGGCCACACTGCTACCCGCCAGTTCTCTACCTACTAAGGTGTCCCGAAACGCATTCGCATCTATCCTTGAGTAATCAGTAACAAGTTTGTCGCCCCGCGATTCCACTAAGTAGTTCACAGCACGTTCCACGGATGCATGAAATGTTTTCGATTTCTTAGCGCCTTTGAGTTCACGATATGCCATCGAAGCTTCTGTCAGAAACACCTGTGGTTCACCAGTAACAAGGGTCACTGCATCCTGTGTTTGGGAAGGGTTAGCAGTGGCAAGATAACGGCTAAAAATGGGGTCTTTATTGGTGCCCATTATAAACCACTGATCATCGAGTTGCTTTGCAAGGTACTGCGCTCTTCTTGTGGCCACAGTGTTTGATCTTGTTCTCAGAGAAAAGCTAATCTTATCAGTTATATAATCATCGCGAAGATGCTTCGGCACTCTACGTACAAAGTAATAAATGCCAGATTTTTTGAATGTGTGATTAAAGGAATTGTTCAACGATTTGTTCTACGGTCGACTCCCGTGGAGAACATTTTCGTTTAATTACAGTATCTTATGGGAGATAAATGGTGCCCAGGAGAGGACTCGAACCTCCACATCCTTGCGAATACTAGCACCTGAAGCTAGCGCGTCTACCAATTCCGCCACCTGGGCAGGTGTCGTGAGGGGGGATTTAGACCTGTGGGCGAGGGGTGTCAATGCGAAAACGCAGGCCTATTGCAGCTTTTTGAGGGAATGGAGAAGACCATCCTATCAGATGGTGATGATGGATCGGGAAATCATCAGAAAATGTTAACATATACTGTGTTTTCTGCGTGCTGCGCTGGTTTGCGTCTTGTTCCGGTGGCGTTGGGGCGTTATTCCAGTTGCAGGAATTTCCCGGAGGATACCCATGACCAAACTTGTCACCATCTTCGGCGGTGCCGGCTTTGTTGGACGCTATATCGCACGTCGTATGGCCAAAGAGGGCTGGCGTGTGCGGGTTGCGGGCCGTCGCCCGAACGAATCTATGCACGTGAAGCCCTATGGCGCGCCTGGTCAGGTCGAGCCGGTTTTTTGCAATATCCGTGACGATCAATCTGTCTCCGCAGCTATGCAAGGTGCGGACGCTGTTGTGAACTGTGTCGGCATTGCGGATCAGCATGGCCCCCAAACCTTTGATGCAGTTCAAGCTGAGGGCGCCGGGCGTATCGCGCGTATTGCTGCTGAAATGGGTGTTGATCGTTTGGTCCACCTGTCTGCGATTGGTGCAAGCACAGATAGCGCGAGCAAATATCTCGTCTCCAAAGCGGACGGCGAGGCTGCCATTCTGGAAAACTTCCATGATGCTGTGATCCTACGTCCATCTGTGATCTTCGGCACCGAAGACGGCTTCTTTAACAAAATTGCCGGCCTGTCTCGGTTTACCCCCGTTATGCCAGTATTTGCGGGCGCGACCTGTTTTCAGCCGGTTTATGTCGATGACGTTGCCAAGGCTGCAGTTGCGGCGATTGTTGGTGGCGCGGCTCCTGGCGTTTACGAACTTGGTGGCAGTGATGTGCTGACCTTCCGTGAAATCATGGATAAGACTTTGGATGTTGCGCATCGTAAGCGCATCATGGTCGGTCTGCCGATGTTTGTGGCGCATATTAAAGCGGGTGCATTGTCTTTGATTGAGACGCTGACGCTTGGTGCGATCCCGAATTTCTTGATGACCCGCGATCAATTGCGCGCCATGGAAAATGATAATGTCGTTGGTGAGCGCGTGAAAACGCTTGCTGATCTGGGGATTGAACCTGTGCGTTTGGATAGTGTTCTGCCAGAATATCTGTGGCGTTTCCGCCCTTCAGGTCAATACGACGAAATTCGCGATTCTGCGGCGAACCTGCGGGGCTGATTACGCCCCGCTAAAGCTGATAAACAACAGTATCACGCCCAATATGATCCGATAGATCACGTAGGGCGTGAAGCTGACGCTGCGCAATAGCCGCATCATCAATGACAGAGCCAGCAGCGCGGCGATGCAAGAAAATGCGGCTGCGATTGCGCCATCTTTTACGGCCTGAATATTGGCCGTTGCTGTTACTTCGACCCCCAGTAAGCTGCCGGCGGCGATGATCGTCGGGATTGACATCAGCATTGAGATTCTAGCCGCATCTTCTCGGGCAAATCCCAGCATGCGCGCGCCTGTGATTGTCGCGCCGGAGCGAGATGTGCCTGGGATCAAAGCGACCGCTTGCCACAACCCCATGGTGATTGCATCGCGTAGGGTCCAATCTTGTGATTTGCGTGATGTTTCGCCTTTTTGGTCGGCGAAATACAGCACGATACCAAAGCCAATCATCGTGATGCCAATAACTGTTGTGGAGCGCATCATGTCATCAAGCCCTGAGAGTTTCAGGATTAGGCCAAAAATAATGGCGGGGATCGTTGCGACAATCAGCAAAAATGCGAGGCTTCGCCCCGGAGTATCAATGCGACCCTGCAGAAGGCGGGGCAGGCCGCAAACAGCTTCCATCACGTCCCTTTTGAAGAAGATCACAACGGCTATCAATGTGCCAATATGCACCGCCACATCAATGACTTGGCCTTGATCTGGAGCGCCGGTTAAAATGGGAAATAAGATCAGGTGGCCTGAAGATGAAACCGGCAGGAATTCGGTAATGCCTTGGATGACGGCAACGAGGAAAAGGTGAAACAGGGTCATATGAATGCTTTTGTGATTCGCTTTCCACAACCTAACTTCCCTCAGATTAAAGGGAAGGATGATAAAAGGTCACTAATGCATACCTAATTTAATACGCCAGCGCATTGAAAGTTTGCATATCCGGTGAAAAAACAATATATAGGTCAGCATTGCTGTCTTTATATATTGTAACGCCAGCGATACAAGGGCGGACCACAGCGGAGAAGAGCCATGGCAGAGAACCCAATGCTTAAGTTTACAGATGTATCACGTGATATGCCTGAAAAGCGTGAAGCGAGCGCACGGAATGAAGATTTCAACGAGATCTATGCGGAGTTCGCACGGGAGAAGGCTGAGGAGCAGGCGAGCCGGTGCAGCCAGTGTGGCGTGCCTTATTGCCAAGACCATTGCCCCCTGCACAACAACATCCCCGATTGGCTGCGTTTGACGGCAACAGGGCGGTTGCGTGAAGCTTATGAGATGTCTCAGGCAACAAATACCTTCCCAGAAATTTGTGGTCGAATTTGCCCGCAGGATCGTCTGTGTGAAGGCAGCTGTGTGATCGAACAATCCGGTCATGAGACCGTGACGATCGGCGCAATTGAGAAATATATTACAGATACCGCTTGGGAAAATGGTTGGGTTACCCCGGGTATCCCGCGTCGCGAACTCGATCAATCTGTGGGCATCATTGGTGCGGGCCCAGGTGGGCTTGCAGCAGCAGATATGCTGCGCCGGGCTGGCATGCAGGTGACGATCTATGACCGTCATGATCGTGCGGGCGGATTGCTGACTTATGGCATCCCAAGCTTTAAGCTTGAGAAAGATATCGTCATGCGCCGCAACGCTCAGTTGGAAGCGGCTGGCGTTGAATTCGTGCTGAATTGCGCGGTTGGCGAAGACATTTCTTTTGATGCGATCCGGGGGAAGCATGACGCCGTTGTTTTGGCGACGGGCGTGTATAAATCACGTGAATTGCAAGGGCCTGGCACCGGTTCTGAGGGCGTTGTAAAGGCGCTGGATTACCTGACTGCCAGCAACCGTCAAAGCTTTGGCGATGATGTGGAAGAATTTGATGATGGCACGCTGAATGCCGCTGGTAAAAAAGTGGTAGTGATCGGTGGCGGTGATACCGCGATGGATTGTGTGCGTACAGCGATCCGCCAGGGCGCGACCTCTGTTAAATGTCTCTATCGTCGGGATCGGGCCAATATGCCGGGTTCTGTTCGTGAGACAACAAATGCCGAAGAAGAGGGCGTGGAGTTCGTCTGGCTTGCAGCACCAAAAGGCTTTTCCGGTGATCCTGTGACCGGGGTTATGGTGCAGAAAATGCGTCTTGGTGCGCCGGATGCCTCTGGGCGTCAAAGCCCGGAAGTGATTGAGGGTGCAGATTACGTTGAAGAGGCCGATCTGGTGATCAAAGCGTTGGGTTTTGAGCCGGAAGATCTGCCGACGCTTTGGAACACACCTGAGCTGGAAGTCACACGTTGGGGCACTGTTCTGACCGATGGTGCGACGCATCAAACGCGTCTGCCTGGTGTCTGGGCTGTGGGTGATATCGCCCGTGGGGCGAGCCTTGTGGTCTGGGCGATCAAGGACGGACGTGATGCCGCGGCGGATATTTTGGAAAACCTTAACGCAGGCGTGGCGGTGGCCGCAGAGTGATCTGCACCACCCTGCACAGGCTATGCACATTGTATGCATAAACTATGCATACAGGGCGTACGATGTAGTGTGGCGCGCAAAAGTTAATACGGCAGCTATGCTGACGATGAGTGTAAACGGAAGGTAAATAGATGACGGAGCAAACAGGCAAATGCATGTGCGGTGCTGTTCGTTTTACCGCCCGTGATGTGCCATCTGAATATGGCACATGTCATTGTGAGATGTGCCGCCGTTGGACGGGATCTGCGCTTTTGGGGGTTTCAGTGCCTGAGGGTAACGTGACCTGGGAAGGCAATGACCATATCGCGCGCTTGCAGAGTTCTGACTGGGCTGAACGGGCTTGGTGTAAGATCTGCGGCACGGGGCTTTGGTTTAAGGTGACGATGCAAAGCAAATGGTACGGGAATTATGAAATCCCGCTGGGGCTGTTTGATGGGGCGAATGGCTTCACGATGAACAGTGAGATTTTCATCGATCATAAGCCCGATAGTTTTGCCTACGCCGGGGAAGGTCGCAAAGTGCTGACCCGACAAGAATGTGTTGAAAAGTTCAGCGTGCTGGACAGTGAATAAACAAATTAGCGGCTTTTGCCTGCACCCTGAGAAGGACATCCAAATGACTAAGAACGAAATGACATATGACGAAAACTGGGTGCACGCAGAAGAAGCGAAGCGCAAATGGATGGCTGAAAATGGCCTGTACCGTGAGGAGGAGGAGCATTCTTCCTGCGGTGTGGGGTTCGTGGCCTCGATTGATGGCAAGCCATCACGCCAGGTTGTGGACGCGGGGATCAATGCGCTGAAGGCGATTTGGCACCGTGGGGCAGTAGATGCGGATGGGAAAACCGGCGATGGCGCTGGTATCCACGTGCAAATTCCTGTGTCATTTTTCTATGATCAGATCGAACGCACCGGGCATAAGCCGCGTATGGATGAGTTGGTTGCCGTTGGTCAGGTGTTCCTGCCGCGCACAGATTTTGGCGCGCAAGAATCCTGTCGGACGATCGTTGAAACCGAAGTGCTTGGGATGGGTTACTACATCTATGGTTGGCGTCATGTGCCGGTGGATGTGACTTGTTTGGGTGATAAAGCGAATGCGACGCGGCCAGAAATCGAACAGATCCTGATTTCGAATTCCAAGGGTGTGGATGAGGACACGTTTGAGCGTGAGCTGTACATCATTCGCCGTCGGATTGAGAAAGCTGCGCAACGTGCGGGCATTGCTGGATTGTATCTTGCCTCGCTGTCGTGCCGGTCGATTATTTACAAAGGTATGATGCTGGCGGAACAGGTTGCTGAGTTCTATCCGGACCTAATGGACGAAGGATTTAAATCGAATTTTGCAATTTATCACCAGCGGTATTCGACGAATACCTTCCCGCAGTGGTGGTTGGCGCAGCCATTCCGCATGTTGGCGCATAACGGTGAAATCAACACGCTGAAGGGCAACCTCAACTGGCTGAAAAGCCATGAAATCCGCATGGCCTCAAGCTTCTTTGGCGAACGCGCTGGGGATATTAAACCGATTGTTTCCAGTGGCGCATCAGATTCTGCAGCACTTGATGCGGTGTTTGAATTGTTGGTGCGTGCGGGGCGTTCTGCGCCAATGGCGAAAACGATGTTGGTGCCTGAGGCTTGGTCGAAAAGCACGACCCAGCTGCCGAAGCCGTGGGTTGATATGTATTCCTATTGCAACTCTGTGATGGAGCCTTGGGATGGCCCGGCCGCACTTGCGATGACCGATGGGCGTTGGGTTTCCGCCGGGGTGGATCGGTCAGGCCTGCGCCCAATGCGTTATGTCGTGACAGGTGACGGGCTGCTGATTGCCGGGTCTGAAGCGGGCATGGTGCCGATTGATGAGGCCACCGTTGTTGAAAAAGGCGCGTTGGGGCCAGGTCAGATGATCGCGGTCGATTTGAAACATGGTCGTTTGTATCATGACGCAGAGCTGAAAGACACATTGGCGGCATCGCGCCCGTTTGGCGAATGGGTTGGCAAGATCAATGAGGTCGACAGTGTGTTGGCTGCGACCGCGGAAAAACCTGTGTTCTCCGGTGATGAATTGCGTACGCGTCAGATCGCGGCTGGGTTCAGCCTTGAAGAGCTGGAACAAATCTTGGCACCGATGGCTGAGGATGGCAAAGAGGCCTTGGCGTCGATGGGCGATGATACGCCGTCGGCGGTTCTGTCGAACCAATATCGCCCCCTGTCGCACTTCTTCCGCCAAGCGTTTTCGCAGGTCACAAACCCGCCGATTGATTCATTGCGTGAATTCCGCGTGATGAGCTTGAAAACCCGCTTCGGCAACCTGAAGAACGTGCTAGATGAAGACAGCTCGCAGACCGAAATTCTTGTGCTGGAAAGTCCGTTTGTTGGCAATGCGCAGTTTGAAAAACTGATGGGCGAGTTCAACGCTCCAATGGCAGAGATCGACTGTAGCTTTCCCGCCAATGGCACGCTGTCTGAAGCGCTTGCACGGGTCCGTAAAGAGGCGGAAGAAGCGGTGCGTTCCGGTGCGGGTCACATTGTTTTGTCTGACATAGCGCTGGGCGAAGATCGTATCGGGATGCCAATGATTTTGGCGACCTCTGCGGTGCATTCATGGTTAACGCGCAAGGGTTTGCGGACCTTTACATCGCTGAACGTACGTTCTGCTGAATGTCTCGACCCACATTACTTTGCGGTGCTGATCGGTTGCGGTGCGACGGTTGTGAATGCCTATCTTGCGGAAGATAGCCTTGCGGATCGTGTGGATCGGGGTCTGCTCGATTGCACCTTGACCGAAGCTGTTTCCCGCTATCGCAATGCGATTGACCAGGGCCTGCTGAAAATCATGGCGAAGATGGGGATTTCAGTGATTTCCTCTTATCGCGGTGGCCTGAATTTTGAGGCCGTTGGTCTGTCACGTGCGATGGTTGCTGAATATTTCCCAGGCATGACCAGCCGGATTTCCGGCATCGGAATCACTGGCATTCAGCGTAAGTTGGAAGAGGTGCATTCAAAGGCATTCTTTAGTGGTTCCAACGTGTTGCCGGTGGGCGGTTTTTATAAATCACGCAAATCGGGCGAAACACACGCTTGGGAAGCGCAATCAATGCACTTGCTGCAAAGCGCTTGTAACCAAGCAAGTTTTGAGTTGTGGAAAAAGTATTCTGCCAAGATCCGCAGTCTGCCGCCAATCCACCTGCGCGACCTTTTGGATGTGAAGCCAATGGGCACGGCTGTGCCGATTGAAGAGGTGGAAAGCATCACCTCAATTCGCAAGCGTTTTGTAACGCCGGGGATGTCTTTGGGGGCACTTTCACCTGAAGCACATAAGACGTTGAACGTGGCGATGAACCGGATTGGCGCGAAGTCTGACAGTGGCGAGGGCGGTGAAGATCCGGCGCATTTCGTGCCTGAGGCCAATGGCGATAACCCAAGCGCAAAGATTAAACAGGTGGCGTCTGGTCGCTTTGGTGTGACAGCGGAATATCTGAACCACTGTGAGGAACTTGAGATCAAAGTTGCCCAGGGTGCGAAGCCTGGCGAGGGTGGTCAGCTGCCTGGTATGAAGGTCACAGATTTGATCGCGCGTTTGCGGCATTCGACCAAGGGGGTGATGTTGATTTCACCACCGCCGCACCACGATATCTATTCAATCGAAGACCTTGCGCAGCTGATTTACGATCTGAAACAGATCAATCCGCGCTGTAAGGTGACGGTGAAACTGGTGGCCTCATCTGGGGTGGGTACTATTGCCGCCGGTGTGGCCAAGGCCAAGGCGGATATCATCCTGATTTCAGGCCATAATGGTGGCACGGGCGCAAGTCCCGCGACCAGCATCAAATACGCTGGCCTGCCGTGGGAAATGGGCCTGACAGAAGCGCATCAGGTTCTGGCAATGAACAACCTGCGTGAACGTGTGACGTTGCGCACCGATGGTGGTTTGCGCACCGGTCGTGATATTGTGATGGCGGCAATGATGGGCGCTGAGGAATACGGAATTGGCACCGCAGCGCTGATCTCGATGGGGTGTATTATGGTGCGTCAGTGCCAGTCTAATACCTGTCCTGTTGGAGTCTGTACACAGTCAGAGGAATTGCGTAAGAAATTTACCGGCAACGCGGATAAGGTTGTGAACCTCATCACTTTTTATGCGCAAGAAGTGCGTGAGATTTTAGCAAGCCTTGGGGCGCGCTCCATGGATGATATCATCGGGCGGGCGGATCTGTTGACGCAGGTTTCGCGTGGCTCAGCGCATCTGGATGAGCTGGACCTGAACCCGCTTTTGATCACAGTCGATGGTGCTGCGGACATTGTTTATAACCGCGATAAGGAACGTAACTTTGTGCCTGACACGCTGGATGCTGAGATCGTGCGTGACGCGGCGCGGTTCCTGAATGACGGTGAAAAAATGCAGCTGCATTATGCGGTGCAGAACACGCATCGTTCAGTGGGGACACGCACATCAAGCCATATCGTACAGAGCTTTGGCATGCGCAATTCCCTGCAGGAAGATCATCTAACCGTGAAGCTGACGGGTTCTGCGGGCCAAGCTTTGGGGGCGTTTGCCGCGCCTGGTTTGAAGATTGAGGTGTCTGGTGATGCCAATGATTACGTTGGCAAGGGTCTGTCAGGGGGCATGATTGTTGTGCGCCCGCCGATGCAAAGCCCACTTAAAGCCAGTGAAAACACGATTGTTGGCAATACTGTGCTCTATGGTGCGACTGCCGGGACGCTTTTGGCGGCTGGTCGTGCGGGGGAACGCTTTGCTGTGCGCAACTCGGGTGCGAAGGTTGTGGTTGAGGGCTGTGGCTCTAACGGTTGTGAATATATGACCGGCGGTGTTGCGGTGATCCTTGGATCAATTGGCGCGAACTTTGGGGCCGGGATGACCGGTGGCATGGCGTATATTTATGACCCTGAAGGCAAGGTTGAAGTATTGATGAACCATGAAACCTTGGTGGCTTGCGCAGTTGTGAACCCACATTGGGAAGACCAGTTGAAAGGGCTGATTGAGTGCCACTTTGATGAAACCGGCAGTCAAAAAGCCGGGGATATCTTGCAGAACTGGGATCTGGAACGTGGCAATTTCGTACAGATTTGCCCGAAAGAGATGCTGGCCCATCTGCCTGCCCCGCTTGAGATGATGGCAGCCGAATAAAGAAAACGCCCACCCCGAAACACTGGGGTGGGCGTTTTGCCTTGAACGAATTCCAAGCCCAAAGCCGTTAGGCAGAAAAATGTTTGCAGTGTGAAGTTGTCGAGTAGCAGTTGACCTTTGTAACAAAGGTATGGGATTGCTGGGACGTGGCACAGAAAACGACAAAAAAGACGACAGGCACAGCTGGATCGGGACGGAAGACTGCGGCGAAATCCGCAAAGGGATCTTCTGCCGCGAAACCGCGCCGTAAATCTGGCAAGGCCGATTTAGACGCGGGACAGAAACAACCTAGATTTTGGCGGGCACCCTTGCGTTGGACCTTGCGGATTTTTGGTGGCTTGGCGGCGTTCACCGTCATGGCTGCGCTGTTCTATTTGATCGTGAACCCACGCGTGACGCCTTACATGATTTCCGAAACGCACCGCCTTGGGCAGCTGGATTATGAATGGGTCAGCATGGATGAGATTGCGCCAGTGATGGCGCGGTCTGCGGTGGCGGCAGAGGACGCAAATTTTTGTAATCATTGGGGTTTTGATGGAGCAGCCCTTCGCGCGGCACTGAATGGTGGTGCTGACCGTGGCGGATCTACGATTAGCCAGCAGGTCGTGAAGAATGTGTATCTTTGGCAAGGGCGTAGCTGGGTGCGAAAAGGGCTTGAAGCCTTTATCACGCCCGTGACCGAATTGTTCTGGTCAAAGCGGCGGATTTTGGAAGTCTATTTGAATGTAGCCGAATTTGATGAGGGCGTATTCGGTGTAGAGGCCGCAGCCATTCATTACTTTGGTATTCAAGCCAGCGATTTATCTGCGCAGCAGGCGGCACGGCTTGTGACTGTTTTGCCCGACCCGAAGGGCAGATCGGCCAGTCAGCCTACGGATTGGCAGCGTCGCCGGGCGGCATCGATCGCAAGCGGTGCTACACTTATTGCAAATGATGGGCGGGCAGAATGTTTTGCGCCTTGATTTGCGGATCACTTCGCGCCAAAGAACAGAACGCCCCTGAAAAGAGTATTATTCCATTATGATCCGTTTGTATCACGTTCCGCTGTCTCCCTCTTGTCGCAAAGTCCGGCTGAGCCTTGCTGAAAAGCGGCTAGAAGTTGAATTGATTGAGGAACGCTATTGGGAACAGGACCCGGATTTTCTGCGTCGCAATCCTGCGGGGAAAGTACCGGTGTTGCGGATGGATGGCGGCATGTATTCGGAAAGTGCGGCGATTTGTGAATATATTGAAGAACAATTCCCGACGCCATCGTTGATGCCCCAAGCGCCGCAAGCGCGCTATGAGGTGCGTCGGTTGGTGTCTTGGTTTGATGATAAATTTCATCACGAAGTAACGGCAAAACTGTTGTATGAGCGGGTGAACAAAAAGATCACCAAGGCGGGTTATCCCGACAGTACCAATGTAAAAGCGGGTGCGAAGGCGATTAAGTTTCATCTCGATTATATGACGTGGTTGCTGGATCAACGTCGTTGGTTGGCGGGTGATGTGATGACGCTTGCGGATTTCGCGGCAGCGGCACATCTGTCAGCGTTAGACTATATATGTGATGTGGATTGGAACAGATCTGCGACAGTGAAAGACTGGTATGCGAAGATCAAATCGCGCCCGGCGTTCCGGTCAATTTTGGCGGATCAAGTATCGGGGTTCCCGCCGCCAGCGCATTACGCGGACCTAGATTTCTGATCTGAGTGTGGTGCAGGGGGGGCTGTCTGCCCCCCGTCCTGCGGGGACTCCCCCCGAGGATATTTGACGAACCAAAATGAGGTGTGTTGTGCAAGATCTGAAGGCGCGTTTGCAGGATTATGCCCTTGGGGAAGGGTTTGCGCAGATGGGTGTTTGTCGCCCGGATGCGGTGTCGCAGATTGCCGAGCGTTTGGCGCAATATGTCGAGGCGGGGCGTCATGGACAAATGTCTTGGATGGAAGAGCGGATGCATTGGCGGGGCAATCCGGCAGCGCTTTGGCCTGAGGCAAAATCTGTTGTGATGTTGGCTGAAGTTTATTCGCCCGAGCATGATCCGTTAAAGGTTCTTGAGCAGAAAGACCGAGCTGCGATTTCGGTTTATGCGCAGAATAGAGACTATCATGATATTGTGAAGAAGCGGTTGAAGCGGGTCGGGCGTTGGTTGATTGAACAAGACCCGGAGGCACAGATTAAGGTGTTTGTGGATACGGCACCTGTGATGGAAAAACCGCTTGGGGCGGCGGCAGGACTTGGTTGGCAGGGGAAGCATACCAACCTTGTCGGCCATGAACTGGGCAGTTGGTTTTTCTTGGGCGCGATTTTTACGACGGTTGAGTTGGAAGTAGATTCACCGGGACGTGAGAGTTGCGGATCGTGCCGCGCATGTTTGGATATCTGCCCGACAAATGCGTTTCCGGCACCTTACCAGCTGGATGCACGACGTTGTATTTCATATCTGACGATTGAACATCACGGGCCGGTGGCCGAAGAGCTGCGACCAATGTTGGGCAATCGGATTTATGGCTGTGATGATTGTTTGGCGGTCTGCCCTTGGAACAAGTTTGCCCAAGAGGCCCGCGAAATTCGATACAATGCGCGGCCAGAGTTTATTGCGCCAAAACTGGCGGAATTCGCAGTCTTGGATGATACGCAATTTCGTGCGTTGTTTTCTGGATCACCTGTGAAACGGATCGGGCGCAATCGCTTTGTGCGCAATGTCCTTTATGCGATTGGTAATTCGGGCGAGGCGGAGTTGCTTGATATTGCGCTGGGACTAACCGCAGATGATGATGAAATCGTAGCGGATGCAGCGCGTTGGGCTGTGGCGCGCTTGGCTTGATTATGGACGCGCGAAAAGTTAAATAGAACAGAATCTTTGAGGCAAAGCATATGGATGAAAACCAACATATTACTGATATCCGTTCGGCCCTGTCCGCGTTTCGAGGTGGCCTTCGTGCGTTGGAGGAAAATATCAGTGAAGGATCTGAAGATCAGGCGCTGATTGAGGCTCTTCCGCGTGCAATAGAGACTATATTGAACATGAAGGGTCGGTTGATTGTCACGGGCATGGGCAAGAGCGGGCATATTGGTGGAAAGCTGGCGGCGACTTTCGCGTCAACCGGGACACCGGCATTTTTTGTGCATCCTGCAGAAGCCAGCCATGGCGACCTGGGAATGATCACCCGGGAAGATGTGGTTTTGATGCTGTCCTGGTCTGGCGAAACCCGCGAACTTGGCGATATGGCGAATTATTGTCGACGATTTAGGGTACCGCTTTTATCCATTTCTGGGAATAAGGAAAGCACGCTGGCGAAGGCATCTAATGTTGCGCTTGCTTTGCCAAAATCCCGAGAGGCTTGCCCGCACAACTTGGCGCCAACGACCTCTACGTTGATGCAATTGGCGATTGGCGATGCTTTGGCTGTTGCCTTGTTGCGTGCGCGTGGATTTACGGAAAAATCCTTTTTCAACTTCCACCCAGGGGGCAAGCTTGGTGCGGCGCTAACCGATGTGGGGGAGATCATGGTAAAAGACAACGACATGCCCTTGGTCAGCCAGGATCAGACGGTGTTTGACGTGGTGTCGGGTATCTGGGGCAAGAATCTAGGGATTGTCGGGGTTACGTCAAGCGCTGGAGATTTGATTGGGGTTGTCACCGATGGCGATTTACGGCGGTATCTGGCGGAGAGTTCCGACACCAGCATGCAGGCCGCGATGCGGGAGACAAAGGCGTCAGAAATCATGACGGCTGACCCGATTTGCCTGACGGCGGATGTGCTGGCAGCGGGAGCCTTGGCGAAGATGCAGAAACACAAAATTTCAGCCGCCTATGTGGTAGATGGGAAGACACCGGTTGGCGTGATCACCTTGCTGCAACTGCTGAACCTTGGTGTGGCCTGAGGTGTCTTTTCTGTTGTATGTATATCTGGGATTTTCGCGTTTCTAGGAAGAGTTTGGTCAGGTTAAGATTGAGTGACCTGATGGTTTTCTTATTTGGCGGCATGCTTCTACCGTTGATACCTATGCGCAACGCGGCGCTTCTTTGGTCATTAGAAACCTGATATGGCGGTGTTTACAGGGCTCGATTTCTAACCTGCGCTGATGGTTGCCGTGAAGAAACGTGGGCTGCCGATGGTACTGATAAAAAGCAGATTTTCGGAGAAAAGCTTTGCCTCGCGTCAACGTGGAAAAGACTTTATTCCTAGGTTTTGAAGCTATTTGGTGCTCGTATGCTACAGGATGAAGCGGCGGCGGAGAACTTCCGGAACTTTGGTGTGCCCCCTAATCTTGGTGACAGGTGCGTTGAAGGGGGCTGCGAAGTCCCTTGCCGGTGGTCCCATTGAACTGCAAAATGCCGCACCGCAATCGGAGAGCCCCTTTGTGGCATGCGGTATCGAGGGGGGGTCGTGAGAATGCTTACGGTCCATTCATTGCCAGTCGAGGGCGAGGCATTACGGGGTAAAAAACTGTTTGAGGCAATTGCGCTTGGCTCTGCGGTGATCCATGGGCCATCAGTGATTGATTTCTCTGAGACTTAAGAGGAACTTGATGCTGTAAGAGCCGCGATCCTTGTGACGGAAGCGAAGGAATTGGGGGCTGCAATAGAGTCTAATGCAGAGGCTTTTGAGCAATGTCGGGAACAGGCGGCAGCGCCTATTGCAGAAAAGAAAGAGCCGCCACAGAAACTGTGGCAGCTTATTCTGCGGCATCGCTGAGCGAAATTAACGTGGTATTTGGTCTTTCATTTCCCGATGGAAGACATGCGTTTCATTTTCATATGCGGTGAAGTTCTGGGTGACGACAAAACTGTCAACGGTGGTCGTCATATCGGTATGAAACGTGGTGCGGGCCGTGATGTCATCGCGCTTCAACCAGCGTTCCCAAGTGATTTTGGCGCGAGCGGAAGCGGGGTTATCTGGGTGAATTGTCCAGATCTCTTGCAGTTCAGATCCGGTTTCAAGCCCATGCACCAAATCGCGGGTGTGGTTGCGGCCGGATCGGATTGTGAGGGAGATTTCGCCTGAAATAGGGTCTGTTTTCCAGATTTTCTCTTCTTGCCCTTCGCTATAATTTTCTTGCGGGCGCTGTTCCATGGGCAGAGGTGCCGCGACATCCCATTCATCTTGGTCTGCCAATGTGTGGCGACAAGGCAGAGAGAGTTGGGCGTTGTGAATGGTCAGCGTGGTATTGTGAGCCTCGGGCCAAGCGTAGGGCCAGTAGCTGGGTGAAATTGCAACGCGCAATTTATGCCCTGCGGGAAGACGGTAAGCCGTTTGATCAAGGGCGAGTGTGATGGTGACGGGTTGGCCTGGTGTCAGATCTTGCATCGCATCGTTGCTGATGTGATGGCGCAGGTTGAGCATACCCATGGAGATCAAGTTGGAGGTACCATCTGGTCGTTCATCACAGAGACGTACGTAAACTTGAGCACGCGGTTGATCCGCTGAAAGCGTCAGTTGTACCTTGGGCGCGCCGAGGATGTCGGTGATTTTGGTAGTCTTAGGCAGGTCAAAACATAGGGCGCGGGCGTTGTCGTTATTTTGATCGTCGGGGAGTTCGCCGGGGCCGAAACCGAAGGGGAAATATTCCCCACAGCCCTGACCGCAAAGAAGGTCGGTTGTCACGGTTTGCGCGGTATTTGTCTGTGTCGTCAGGTCGTGATGTTGTTGGGAGACATTGCTGGAGGGCCAATCCGCTTCTGCCACCCAGCGACCTGAACGTGCGGTGAGCGTAGGGTTCGGAGGGCAACTGTCCATGACATAGGCGCGATAGGCAGGGTCGTTTTCCGCGCCGTTATCAACACCTTTTAACCAGTGATTCCACCAACGTAGGGCCTCTCCCAAATAGTCTATTGCTGGGGAAATGGTCGAAATATTGGGATATTTGTGGTTCCAAGGGCCAAGCACGCCTTTGACAATGTTAGGGGAGTGTTCAACCAGATCTGACATGGCGTTGCGATAACCATCATGCTGGCCGCCCATCACCAAAACCGGGGTTTGGATGGCGGTGTAATCTTCGCAGATGGAACCGTGTTTCCAATATTCATCGCGGTCTTTGTGCTGCATCCACGTTTGGGCGAGGAAGGGCGTTTGTTCGAGGCGTTCCAGCCAGAGCGCGCGCCAATTGGACCGCAACGCAGGGTCAGGCGGCATGGAGTTCCAAGAGGTGGCGGTGGCGGACCAGCCGATATTTTCAGAAATCTGAATACCGCCTTTGTAATGGATATCATCAGTGTATCGGTTCACGGTGGTGCCGATGGAGATCACGGCCTTCAGGGCCTCAGGGCGTCGCGCAGCCAGTTGCAAACCGTTGAATCCGCCCCAGGAAATACCTTGAATACCGACATTTCCGGAACACCAAGGCTGGGCGGCGATCCAATTAATGACCTCTACACCATCGGAAAGCTCTTGTTCGGAATACTCATCGTCAAATGTGCCCTCAGAGTCGCCGCAGCCGCGCCGATCAACCCGAATGCAGACGTATCCGTGCTGTGCGAAGTGCAGATGCATGCCGTGATCGCGCGCGGCGGTGCCGTCAGATTTGCGGTAAGGGAGGTATTCCAAGATGGCCGGTAGGGGCTGGTCATTGCTGCCCTCGGGCATCCAGACCTGAGCTGACAGGCGTGTGCCGTCCGCCAATGTGATGGCCATATCGCGTTCAACAGAGACTTTGAGTGTGTCTGGCATAGAGTATCCCCCCTTTATACCATTGGTTTTAGGTGGCTTATCCCCGGGTGCGTTTCAGGGTTTGGCCGAATTCGATGACGGGTGTGATTTCTGTTTTGACGGGATCCTTGCCGCCATCATCTGAATTGCGCGCAATGATAATTTCGGCGGCGCGACGTCCGATAGCGGAACGACCCGCGTCCATAGTGGCAAGTTGCACAGGCAGGCCTTTCAGCAGTTCAACGCCGTTAAAACCCGCAAGCCCGATTTGGCCAGGCACGTCGATGTTTTCGCTGAGGCAGTGCAGAAGACCGCCGGCGCCGATCATGTCGTTGGAATAGTAAAGAAAATCAAGGTCGGGGGAGCGTTCCAGAATGGCTTGGGTCATCTCGCGCCCTTTGGCCAGCGCCGAACCACCGGAATAGAATTCCTTGTCTTGGATTTCTAGCCCGGCCTTGGCGAGGGTTTCGGTGAAGCCTTCAAAGCGTTTGCGTGCCCGGTGATCAAGCGGCATTTTAGTGCCAAGGAAACCGATGCGTTGATAGCCTGCTTTGATGATGGCATCCGCCATTTTACGCCCGGCGCGACGGTGGGAAATACCCACCATGGAATCAATCGGCGTGCCGTCAACATCCATGATTTCGACCACAGGAATGTCGGCATTGCGCATCATGGCGCGGGAGGCATCGGTATGTTCCAGCCCGGCAATAATGACCCCGGAAGGCCGCCAGGACAGCATTTCATAAAGAACCTGTTCTTCCTTCTCCGGCCGATAACCGGTGACGCCGACAACAGGTTGCAACCCAGTGCCATCAAGCACCTCTGATATGCCGGTCATGACTTCGGGGAAAACCATATTGGACATGGACGGGATGATGACCGCTACAAGGTTTACCCGTTGCGAGGCCAAGGCACCCGCGATTTTGTTGGGCACATATCCCAGCGCTTTTGCTGCTGCGCGAACCTTTTCACGGGTTGCTGTGGAGACATCACCCCGGTTGCGTAAAACACGCGACACAGTCATTTCGCTGACGCCTGAAGCCTCTGATACGTCTCGCAGAGTTAATGCGCG
>Ga0209292_1003296_pt1 | contig 17854 bp, 19 predicted proteins | sample GOMGulsemesocosm_2_FD_184634 | JGI IMG/M metagenome (GOLD analysis project Ga0209292, IMG submission 184634) | Methane-oxidizing microbial communities from mesocosms in the Gulf of Mexico - GOM9C Gulf of Mexico (SPAdes) (version 2) | ecosystem: Environmental > Aquatic > Marine > Cold seeps... | reverse complement strand
ATGCCCGATAAGCAAGCAATCCATGCTTTGGGGTTGAGCCATTGTAATAGAAGGCCTTTTGAAAAACTCGGTAGACTTTCATGCTTGCCGCTATCTTTTCCACTATCTTTGCCATTCATCTCTAATTCCGCAGAAGACATCATCAGTTTTAAGCCTAAGTAAGCAATGAATAAAGCCCCGAGTATTTGTAGAACCACCATCAGAGAAGGGGGGATGTAATCAAACCCTAGATTGAACCCCAGCCCCAGTGACAATAACAATAAGCTAAAGCCAATGCTGGCACCCGCGACAAACGGCAGCGTGCGCACGAAGCCATAATTAATGCCACTGGTCAGAGTTATAAGGTTCACCGGCCCCGGAGAGATAGACATGCTGAGTGCGAAGGTGGCCATTGCAAAAATAAGGGACATAAAGGGCTCTTTAAAATGAGGTGCCGCAAGGAAGCAGGCGAATGGCGATCTTACCTTAAGCTACTGGCATTGATTAGGTGCTTTAATTAGAATTGATTGATCGATATTTTAGAATTTATAGTGGCTGCGATTACGCAGGCATGACTAGGCAAGTATGAGTAAACAAATATGATAGATGAATTAAGAGGTTTGGCGATATTTGCCGAAACAGCCAAGCAAGGCTCGTTTAAAAAGGCGGCTCTAGAGCTTAAGTTATCCCCCTCCGTGGTGAGCTATCACATCAGCGAGCTGGAAAAACGCATCGATTGCACTCTTATCTACCGTTCAACCCGCAAGCTGTCTTTGACTCATGAAGGGCAAGTACTATTAGTGCATGCTGAAAAAATGTTACAGGAAGTCGAGGCCGGTTTAGAAAAGGTCATGGCAAACGATCAAGAGCTGAGAGGTAAGCTGTCTATTACGCTACCTTCGGCACTAACACGCTCACCCTTAATCCAGCAGATTGCACAATTTAGCCAAGCTAATCCATTAATCGAACTGGATATAGTCTTCAGTGATGTGCGCCAAGATTTGATTGCCGACAATATTGATTTAGCGATACGCATTGGTGATATGGCGGATAGTGGATTGATCAGCAAGCGCATTAGCGTGGTTAAGCGTACGTTAGTTTGTACGCCCGATTTTATACAGAGTCAGCACTTACAACAGGGTTTACGGCAGGGCTTGGACATTAAAGTGATCGCGGATTTAGAACCTAAGGACATAGTAAGTTGGCCTTGGATTAAACTCTCGATGTTAAGTAATAAGCGCCGGCTTATTGCGAAAACCTCAAGTGGAAAACAGCAGAAACAGAAAAGTTTAGAACTCGAATTTACTAGTCAGATAACCGTGGACAGTGTTGAAGCCATGACCCAGTTTTGTTTGTTAGGTAGTGGTATAGCAACTCCACCTGATTTTTTAGTTGAGCAAGCGCTAGCCGATGGTAACTTAGTTGAGCTATTGCCAAGTTGGCAAGTAGAAGATCTGCCACTCTATGCGGTTTGGCATAACAGTGGCATGGCTGGCTTGGCGAATAAAAAGGTTCGACGTTTATTAGAGCAGCTATCCGCTACTAATAATGAACCTTAGCCTAAGATGAATTCTTTATACTTAGATGACCTAAAAATTAGCGCAGTGGGGGTCTATACTTAGTTAGGGTATTTACAGGTGGCGCCTAATGAACAATGTCTATCGGTACTTATTATTCATTTGTTTTTTGTTCTGTGCAGCATCAAGCTATGCAGGTAATTCTATTATTATTGCTTCTAATGATTATGAACCCTATACGTCATCGAAAAACGGTGGGGAAGGGGTATTGCTCGATATTATTGAGCAGGCATTTAAAGAAGTCGATTTAGAGGTCAGCTATCGTTTTTTTCCATGGAAGCGTTGCCAGGATGAAGTTGATAAGGGGCTTGCGTTTGCCGCGACGCCTTATTTCAAAACAATAGAACGCCAAGCAAAATATGATTTCTCTGACCCCATCTTACCCATGTTTAATCGCTGGTTTTATAACAAAGAAAACTTTCCAAATGGTTTTGAATGGACAGTGATAGATGACTTCCAAGGCTATCGTATCGGCGGTGTTTTAGGGTATTGGTATATCGCGGACTTAAAGCAACTGGGGTTGAATCCTGAACTGGTTAGTAATGATCTGCAAAATTTACAAATGCTCGCCTCTCATCGAATTGATTTTACGATTATTGATGAGTTAACGGGAAATGGCTTGGTTCGAAAACATCTGTCTTCTAGTCTCGATACTATTGGAACATTAGAAAAACCTTATGATTTTCAGTATAGTCACCTTCTTGTTTCTAGAGATTATCCCAACAGTGAGGCAATAAGAGAGAAGTTTAATGAGGGGCTAAGGATACTAAAAGAAAGTGGTAAATATTGGCAGATACTCATTAAACACAAAGTTCCAGAACACTTTCGTCAAGATAAATAATGGATTATTTTATGAACCGATTCTTCTAAAGACGTGTTTGCAGTCATTTTTATATGGATCTCAGGGTTTACAGGGATTTCATAAGGCGAATCAATTCCGGTGAAATTTATCACTTCACCCGCTCTGGCTTTTTTATACAAACCTTTCACATCTCGTTGTTCACAGACCTCTAGTGGCGTATCAACGAAGACCTCAATAAATTGGCCGTCATCAAATAAAGCCCTCACTTTATCTCGACTCTCACGAAAGGGCGAGATGAAAGCACAGAGTGCAATCAGCTCAGCCTGAACCATTTGATGTGCAATATGGCCAATACGGCGAATGTTTTCTTCTCGGTCTTGCTTGCTAAAAGATAGATCCTTGCATAAACCGTTACGCACGATGTCGCCATCCAAACCTGAGGTTTTTAAGCCGAGTGTATTAAGTTGCTTTTCAACTTCATTGGCCAAACTCGATTTCCCCGCCCCGCTATATCCGGTAAACCAAATCACACAAGGCTTGATTGTTTTCATGTTCTTTTCTCTTTCTCTATTTCTTTAACGTTTTCTGAAAACCATTGCTCAAGAAATTCAATGCAGTGTACCAGCTTAGTCGGTACAAAATGTCGGGCGGGGTAAAGGGCATAAAGGGTAAGGTTTGGTTTCTTATTTTTTTCTAAAATTTCAATGACTTCACCCTTGGTTATCGCTTCACGGCAAACGAAATCAGGAATAAAACCAATGCCCTGGTTACGCTTAATCACTTCTATCATGAAAATGGTGCTATTCACTCTTAAATTACCTTGAATAGTAATGCCATCATCAATGGGCCAAACATTTTTTCCTTGAAAATAACTGTATTCAAAACAATTGTGTTGGGATAAATCCTGTGGGACTTTTATTCTAGGGTGATTGTTAAAATACTCAGTGCCGACACAAACCTTGTAGTTGAAGCGAGTCAATGGGCGGCCGACATAATTGGAATCAATGGCTTTACTCGAGGCCCGGAAACCTAAATCAAAACCTTGCTCAACCAAATCAATACTTTCATCCCCTAAGTGAATGTCTAATTCAATTTCGGGGTAAGCCTGCATGAAATCGGCAAACAAACCCGATAAGTCGGTAATGCCTAACGCCATAGGCGCGTTGATTTTTAGTTTTCCTTTCGGCTTGGCTTGCCGGTCTTGGACAAAGTCTTCTGCATCATCCAGCTTTTCTAAGATCTCTCGTGCGTATTGTAAATAACCTTCACCTGCATCGGTCAATTGCACGCTGCGGGTTGATCGATGTAATAAGCGCGCGCCCAGAGCATCTTCCAGGCGGCTGATCTCTTTACTGATCATCGATTTAGAGGCATTGGTTTGCTCGGCGACACGAGTAAAGCTGCCTAGATCAGCCAAGCGGACAAAAAGTTGAATCGCGCGCAGTTTATCCATCGAGAGGTCTCACAGGGTACAGGTACTTATGAATGTACTGTCTCCAATATGGAAACATCTGGTTCTCATTATAGCTATATATGGTAACAGTAAAAACATCCAAACTGCATCTGTCGTCACTTAAACCTTTAAATCAGAACGGAACAATATTATGTACACACTTTATTACTCTCCAAGCGCTTGTTCACTGGCCACTCAGGTGGTTTTGCATGAACTGGGTCAAACGGTTGAAATTAAGAATGTTCAGCAGCTTGAAAATTTCAAGGCCATCAATCCAGTGGGTGCCGTGCCGGTATTGGTTGATCATAGCTTGTCTAATACAGGAGAGGGCTATACCGATAAAGCATTGACTGAAGGCGCGGCAATTATTTTATACCTGCTTAATAAGCATGAAAATACCTTGCTGCCTGCTAAGGGTCATGCGCGTCAGCAGGGGATTGAGAACCTGATGTTTGCTAATGCCACGATGCACCCTAGCTATGGTCGTTTGTTCTTTATCGCGCAACATATTAGCGATGAAAGCATTCATGATAAAAGTATTAAGCAAGCGGCCTTTGATACTGCGGCTGAGTCTATTAACTATTTATGGCAGGTCGTTGAACAGAAATTAGTAGCACAAGAAAAGGATGAGAAATTTTTAGGCGGAAGCTTCTTAGGTGGAAAGAAGCCTTCAGTAGCCGACATCTTGCTAGCCGTATATTCACGCTGGGGTGCAAGTTTCCCTGTTGAAATCACCCTAGGACCGAAGGTTCAGAAGATGCTTGCAGGCGTATTAGCATTGCCAAGTTTCGAAAAAGCACTAGCAGCCGAGCAAGGTTAAGGAATCTGTTATGAATAGACCTAGAAAGATAAACGACTTTGATTCTGTGATGACTCTCGTACAGGCCTATTTTGATGGCCTGTATCAAGGCGATGTTGAAAAACTAGAATCAATATTTCATCCAGATGCTTTTTTAAAGGCACCAGGATTAAGACGCAGTCTTCAGCAGTGGCTCGAAGCGGTTGCTGGTCGGTCTATCCCAGCCGAAGAAGGGCAGGCTTATGACTTCAAATTGTTATCGATCGAAGTCATAAAAGATCAGGCCATGGTGAAGCTAGAGTGTCCGTTGTTTGAACATGCCTATGTCGATTTCTTGGGTCTGCTCAAAGAAAACGGCCGCTGGTTAATTGTTAATAAAATGTACACAGATTTAAACGAATAAAAGGAGAGGATTTGATGAATAAATTAAAGATAGAAATGATTCATGACGCAGTTTGCTCTTGGTGTCCGATTGGCTATGCCAATATAAAACAGGCGCTAAAAAACTTAGAAATTGATGCAGAATTTTATTTTTTACCTTTTGAACTTAATCCAGAGATGGAGGTTCAGGGCGAGGATATTAACGATCACCTAGCTCAGAGATATGGCTGGAGTGAAAGTAAGCGTCGAGATTATCGTCAGAATTTATTAGCGGTGGCGGAGCAAGCGGGTGTGGCGATGGATTTCTCCAAACGCACGCATTATTACAATACCCATCAAGCACACCGATTAATTCATTGGTGTGAAGGGTTTGATAAGCAGCAAGCCATGAATGAACTGCTGATTGATGCTTATTTTAAGCAGGGCTTGGATATCAATAATAGCCAAGTATTATTAAATCTCGTCGAGCAGTTAGGCTTAGATAGATCACAGGCTGAAGTCGCCTTAAATTCTTCTGCAACGAAGCAGCAATTAGCGATTAAAAAACAACGAGTACAGCAGGCTGAGATAACCAGTGTGCCGGCCTTTATTTTTAATAATCGTACCTTGGTGACGGGTTCGAATTCCGTTGAATATTTTGAGCAGGCTTTGAGTTCTAAATTGTGAGTTCTAAACTGTGATTTCAATCGTTAACTAATTAAATAGATTCATTAAAATAGAGAGAACGTTATGCCATATATTAATATTAAAATTACCGACGAAAATGTTACTAACGAACAGAAACAAGCACTGATCAAAGGCACAACTCAATTAATGGTTGATGTGCTGAATAAAGACCCTGCTACAACGTTTGTAGTGATCGATGAAGTTAACTTGGATAACTGGGGCATAGGCTATGATCAAGTAACTGAATTGCGTAAGAGATCAATCTAACCAAGAAATGTTCAGGTCTAAAGATATTATTGGGATATAAATAATCCCTGACGGCTAATATCGGTAGAGTGTGTAAGAGGAGCATTCGATACACCTACCGCTGTTACCTTACCCTCAGAGACGACTAGATCTTTAATTTCACTAGAACGGTCAGTTTTTATTGTAGTCGGGGCTGCTAACGATTGCTGCTCAATATCGTATTTAGCATAAAAGGCCTCAGTATCAGAAACCCAACTATTAGAATCTACTTGGGAACCACCAGTATGACCAAAAAGGTAAAGACTATCTCCATCAAGTGTTAGACCATTCAGCCAATCTTCTTTATTTAGATCATGCCACTCTTGGGTATAGGTGTAATCAAGGGTACTGATGCTGACCAAGCTGATATCCAATTCACGGGTATTATTTAGTTCATTAGATTTTGTAATATAGCCGATACTGCCAACAAGCAGCTGATGCTTATAAAGTGCGATGTCTTTTAAAAAGTGAGAGTGGATACTGGATATTAAACGCTCCTCTATAAGGTTACCTTGAGCATCGAGGTGTTTAAATAAAATATGACTGGTTGTTAGGCGGGTATTTTCGACTTGAGCAATAGTACTTTCGAATCGATGATTGTAAGCAGGAATCGCATTGGTGGCTAAAGCATCAATGACGAAAATACTACCACTATTTGAATGAGCGATTTTTGCTGTGCCTGCCCCGCGAATTGAATTTTCCCATGAATAAATCGAAATAACCTTTTCCCATTTGAAAGTAAGGTCAGAACCGTACTTAGCCAACTTTTGACCACCGTTATTAAAGGTCACTAATAAGTCTTCTTGATCACAATTGAATGTAACTAAACCAAAGCGGCCCCAACGAATGGAGTTCTGTGAATAACGCTGATCAGAATTATCATCGTTGTTTCTTTTGATTTCATAGGGAGATATTAACCACTGCTCTTTAGTAGTAGGGATTTCATACTTATCTTCTAATGTAATAGCGACCATTGGTGCGGTGTAAAGAAGTTGATCGTCGGAAGAGTAACGCTGTAATACTATTTGATTGTACTGTGTGTCTGAAGGCAAAAATGAACCAACTGAGTATTCGCCAGAAGGGTGAACGCAGGCATCTGCATAGCCAGTGCTACTTTGCTGTAGTGTATCGGTTTTGCCTTTCATATCGGTGAATGCGGCAATGCCATCCAGTTGACCGTTTTCTGCTAATAAAGATGTCTCACCTATAATGAACAAGCGGCCATTAGTGAGCTGAGCAATCTTATCGAAAGATGTGATTCCGCCCAGCTTACTGCTAAAAATCTCTTCTGATTCTGATTCTGATTCTGTGATGGGCTGGAGATTTAATTGATTCTCAGAATCAGGATTTTCAGGCAGTTCTTTAACCAAATCAGGAGAATCTTTACTGGCACTACCACAAGCAGATAACAGGAGTATGAATAAAACGGAATAAATATGATTCATTTGTAGAACATCCTATAGAACAAATATTGCCACCTTTAGCGTGCTGCATTTTATGATAGATCGATAGATTTGTCATTAAAATTATTAATAAGAGTGATGCACAAATCGAATAGAAGTATGGCAAGATACCGAAGATACCTTTCTAAAGATGAGGATTGAACCGTGAGAAAGTTGATCGACGATTTTATCGAACTGAATACTACAGGTCGAGTGCTTGAGCTGTGTGAGAAATATTATGACGACAATGTACTCATGCTGAGCAATGGTGATGTGTTTGCTAAGACCATGAGAGAAGCGTACAACAAGCAGAAGGGTTTTGTTGAATCGGTAAAAGCCTTTGACGTGACGCTGGTTGAATCAAGCATTGACGGTAATCAATCTGAACTTACCTTTCATTATAAAATGACAGCTGCAGATTCTAGTATCAGCGAATTTACCGGTAAACATATTCAAACGTGGTCAAACGGTAAAATTATAAAAGAAGAATATGTGTCTCTTTGATTTTATATATTAAAGAGCCCGTTCCAATGGAAAATTTCATCTTCGATGATATCCAAAGGCCCACTACCTAGTGGGCGGCCATTATTATTCAATGCTTTTTTAGACATTTTATCGGTGTTTGATAAGGGCTTAAATAAGCTCAGCCAGCATTTCATTACTGTATTCAACCAATGCTTTCTCTTGCTTCACCTTTTCCACATAATCCGGGTTGGCAATAAATGCTCGGCCAATCGCAATAAGATCAGCATCACCCTTTTCAACCAGCGCCGCACCGGTCTTAGCATTGTATCCACCCGAAGCGATTACCGTTCCACGATAATGCTTACGAATATACTGCGTTACCGTACCGTCTAAATGTTTGTAAGGTTCATCCGAAAACATACCCGTATGCACGTAGGCCAAATCGTATTGGTTAAGTAAAGGCAGTAGATAATCAAATACCTGCTTATCACGCTCATCGTGATCTAAGTTGACATAGGTTTGAGGAGAAAGACGTAAACCAATTTTGCCTTCTGGAATAACCGCTTTTACTTGATCGATAATTTCAAATAAAAATCTCGCCATGTTTTCGACTGTGCCACCGTATTCGTCTTCACGGCGATTGCTATCCCAGTGTAAAAATTGGTCGATGAGGTAACTATTAGCGCCATGAATCTCAACACCATCAAAACCTGCTGCAATCGCATTCTTTGCCGCAATAGCGAATTGATTCTGTACTCGCTTTATTTCATCGATCGTAATTTCTCGTGGCGTTTCGTAGGTTAAATTATCGGTGAGTGGTACATGACCATGACCTACGATAGGCACTGCAGATGGTGCCATAGGCAATTCACCCTTATGGTATATCGAATGAGAAACGCGGCCAGTATGCCAAATTTGCGCGAAAATCTTACCGCCATTTTGATGCACGCGCTGAGTTATATTTTTCCAGCCATCAATCTGAGCCTGTGTATAAAGCCCTGGACCATTGGGATAACCTTGGCCATCTTGCGAGACTAACGTTGCTTCGGTAATGATCAGGCCCGCATCAGCGCGACGACCATAATAAGCAGCCATCGCTTCCGTAGGCACCAGATCATCATCGGCCATTGAACGGGTTAATGGCGCCATGATAATGCGGTTCTTCAGGGTTAGGTTTGCCCCAAGGTCTACTGAGTGAAATAAAGTATTAAGGTGGCTCATACTGTGCTCCTGTGAACGATCTCGTTCGATTGTTTATTTAGAGAGGTTTAAAAAGGGAATAAGTTGATGGGGTTAGATTAGCTGTTTCTCATATTTGTACTAGATGGCTAAAAGTGGTTTCTTTGTTCTCTTATGGTGTACAGTGAGGTTGACCCGTAAACAAGGCTTAAAGTAGGTTAGAAAGAAGGTAAATGAAGTGGATGAGTTAAAGCGTATTGGGGTATTTACCCGAGTAGTTGAAACCAAGAGTTTTTCAGAAGCAGCGCGCCAGCTAGGCGTGGCCAAATCTGCAGTGAGCAAGCAAATTGCCCTGCTAGAAAAGGAAGTCGGTGTACGCCTGCTCAATCGCACAACGCGCAGTCTAAGCCTGACCGAAGCAGGGGAGATCTTTTATCGCCACAGCGCCGAAATCGTTAACCGCACTAAAATAGCCTTAAGTGAATTACGTGAGTATCAAAATCAGCCGACTGGGACGTTGCGAATCTCATGCCCTGTAGATTATGGTACGCAGCACCTAGTGCCTGTAATCAAAGAAGTTCGAGCCCTATATCCATTATTAAAGATCGATTTGTTATTGGAAGATCGAGTGATCAACATGGTGGAAGATGGGGTCGATCTAGCGATCCGAATTGGTTGGTTGCAAGAGTCGAATTTAGTGGCAAAAAAAATCTGTGAAACCCCCGTTATTGTATTTGCTAGTCCAGAATACTTGGCCAAAAAAGGCACGCCTAAAACCCCGCAGGATTTACAACAGCACGACTGGATAAGCCTCTCTCTTTTTAGTTCACCACTAACCTGGGAGTTCGAAAAGAAAGGCCAGAAACAGAGCGTTCAGAAACAGAAAGTGCAGATGCACAGTCAGCTAAAAAGTAATTCAGTCGCAGCAGTGGTTGCCTTGGCAAAAAGCGGACAGGGTATTTCGGCACTCTCTAAATTCGTTGTGCAAGACTATATTGATCAGGGATTATTGCAGCCGCTATTGACAGATTATGAATTGGAAGCGTCCGGTATTTATGCGGTTTACCCACACCGTGAACACGTGCCGCCAAAGGTACGTATTTTTATCGATTTCTTATCTAAGCATTGTCAGAATGCGACTTGGACGAGTTAGTTGAAAAGCGTATTTGTATATTGTCCTTCGAAGGCTAGTGATACGATTACAGGCTGAAAGAGTTAGCATTAATAGTAGGTATGTGAAGTTGAAAGCGCCGCCATAATTGCTATCGGAAGAATTTTCATTCTTAGGCTCAGGGGCGATGTATGGGATAAAAGGGGTGCCTGACCCATCAATAAGGCCTTCGGATTCGCTCCAGAAAGAAGGAAAGTTATAGCTCGTTACAACTAATTCAGACGTGTCAATATCATATACTTGCAGTGTATAACTGAAGCTCAGGATTTCTTTATTTTCAGATAAATTAATTTTAGAAATGATATTAGCCAGTGCTGTGGTTACTATTCTTTCTTGTGTTAAATGATCAATGTAGGTCACTTTAGTAAACGCTGATATTTTATATTCATGATCAATTAATGCTGGAGACGGAAAAATTACAACGTAAGGTTCGAATGCATATTCGAAATTAACCAATATGTTATTTTTGGACTCTCCAGCTTTGACTGAAGTCTTAGTCAATAATAACTGATTTATAAGGTCATAGTGATGTGAGACTGAATTCGTTCGGAATGAAAAGCTATGATTGTCGTTCGATGTATATTGGTAAATTAAATCATTGTTTAGATCTGCGGTCTGTAAACTATCATCATGATTAAGTAAATATTTATTGAGCTTAACTGTAGGTGGGTGATTAGGAATAAAAGGTGAATAACCTAATTCAATTTCATCGGCACTTAATAATCCATCACTATCATGATCAGTCTCATCGTCCATTTTCCAGTTCTCTGCTAGACCGAACTATGTTCAATATATTCATCCATAGTCTGAGCATTAAAGTTAATAGTATCGCTTAATTCGGTGATGCTATGAGCGAGCATTGGAAACTGCAATGAAAGGGAGGCCAGTAAAATATAATAAAAATGCACTTTAGATCCATCTAAATGAAAATTGAGGGTGAATTCTATCAAACATAAGTACTTAGAACATGCGATTATTGAATGTTTACTCTTCCCTTAGCATCCACTAGGATAGCGTCATTATATAAACGGATTTATCGATTACGATGTATAAAAAACTATCACTACTATTATTTTTATTTACACATGCATCGTTTTGCTTCGCTGACAATGATCGAGCTTGGTTACAGCTAGGCTCGGGGTTTGGAACCTTTAATTTACAAGCTAAAATCGCAGATGATAATTCCGCTTGGGCGTACGAAGCAGCGGCTTATTACCATGAAGATTTTCTCTTAGATTCTACTGTTGATCGTGACGACGGAAAGGAACTCGAGACAATGTTTAAAGTTCTGGCTGTTTCAAAGCTTTGGTCTGCTCCCTTTAGTTGGGGATACGCTGACGTTGGTTTAGGTCTTGGGATTGGTCATGGTAATTGGAAAGATAACTGCTCAAAGGTTGATGATGAATCATTTTTTTCGACGGATGAGTGTGATGTAAAGCAAGGAACAAGAATAGGGATACCGATTCAAGCCTCAGTTGCATGGGGGAAATATGTGGGGCTAGGACTTAGCTTTAATGCATTTGTTCAGCAAGATCGTTTACATGGGGGGTTCTTAATTACTGTTCCACTAGGGAAGTTTACGAGATAGATCCCGTACCACGATTAATCTCATCGTCGATTCGGGTGCTGACTTTCCTTCTTTCAATATGCGGGGAATTCCTTTCAATATGTTAGAATGCGGCAAAATTGGACAACGACCCTGATACAAGGCTGTCCATAGTCCCAATTAGTACTTTCTATTAGCATTTTTAAGAGCAATCCCTCATGCATCCAGCAGAATTTAAAACCCTACGTGAATCCCTTGGCCTTACCATCTCAACTTTAGTAAAAGTTATCGATGTTGATGAGCGCACGCTACGCAAATGGGAATCAGGTAAGAAGCAGCCACCACAGGGTGTTGTCGACAACCTAGTCGCTTTTGATGACCTAGTGAATAAGACAGCCGCTGAAATCTTTGCATCTCATCAAGAGTCTATGAAGAACGGCGGCCAGCAAGGTGTTGTACTTGAGCGCTTTGTAGAAGCTGAAGACCTAGTAAAAGCTTATCCAGCATTTGAAGGTCTACCAACAATGACGTTTGGCGTTGTCTTGTTTCGCGTAAGACAGAAGTTTATTGATTTGGGCGTGCCTGTTTCAATCATCTACTCGAAAGCTTAAGTCTGACTCTCCAGATTTAAGAGTAAAAGTAATACAGCATCATAAGTAAGCAGGAAGCAATAATGGAATATCGTAAGCTTGGCCGCACCGACCTAGACATCAGCTTAATCGGTCTAGGCACCATGACTTGGGGTTTGCAAAATACCCAAGCGCAAGGTTTTGAACAGATGGATTATGCGCTAGAGCAAGGCATAAACTTCTTCGATACCGCCGAGATGTACGCGATTCCACCCAGTCCTGCGACTTATGGTACGACCGAAAGCATTATCGGCAATTGGTTTAAAGAACGTGGCACTCGCGACAAGGTGATTCTTGCCTCTAAGATCGCGGGTCCAGGTTTGCCTTGGGTACGTGAAGGTAAAAACCTCATCGATAAGGCCAATCTTCATGCCGCCGTCGAAAGTAGCTTGGGCCGCTTGAAAACTGATTATATCGATCTGTATCAACTGCATTGGCCAAACCGTGGTTCATACCATTTTGGTAAAACTTGGGAGTTTACGCCTGAGTTTGATCCACAAGCAGAAGAAGATAACTTCTTAGAATGCCTGCACGTTTTCCAAGGCTTGATCAAAGACGGAAAGATTCGTCACATTGGTCTGTCGAATGAAACTGCTTGGGGCATGAACAAATGGCTACAGCTGGCGAAAGAACATAACCTCCCGCGCATGGCCAGTATCCAAAATGAATACTCTCTATTGTGTCGTAACTTCGAACCTGACTTGAGTGAAATAGCCTTAAGCGAAGACTGTGGCTTATTGGCGTGGTCGCCATTAACCCGTGGGATTTTAAGTGGTAAATATCTCAATGGCGCAAAACCAGAAGGCGCGCGCTTAACCATCGAAACCCGAGTAGAGCACAGAGGCGGCACGCAAACTGATGCCGCAACTGTTGAATACATCGCCCTTGCTCAGCGTTATGATTTAGACCCATGCCAAATGGCGATAGCCTTTGTTAACTCCCAGCCTTTTGTTAGTTCTACCTTAATTGGCGCCACGACTATGGAGCAGTTACGGAGTAATATAGATTCAATTAATGTGAGCTTGAGCGAAGAGGTATTGAATGAAATCAAGTTACTTCGTCGAAAATTTCCCATGTTGTTTTAAGTTGTGAATTTTTAACAGAGTCAATATTCACAATTAAAGCGTATAATTTATGCGCTTTCTAACTTCCATCGGATACATTCCTGCATAACGAAAATACGCCCGACTGAAAGAACTCAGATTACTGTAGCCCAATAACAGGGCTATATCGGTTAAACGATAATAAGTGCTTTTGAGATATTGATTAGCCATACTAAAACGTACGCTATCTAAAAGCGCACTGTACGATGTTTTTTTATCCCCCAGCTTACGTTGCAAGGTTCTTTGGCTTAAATTCATCGCCGCTGCAATATCCACAATACTGCTACTACCATTGGCCAATGAAAGACTGATCATGCGCGAAACATTGGCAATTAAATCGGTGTTTGAAGAAGACAGTGCGGCATTAACTTGAGCATCGATCTCTTTGATTAATGGCGCAACATCTTTTTCTAAAATGGAACTCTCCGCCGTAATGGCTAGCACTTCGCTATTAAATGCGACAGGGCAGCCGAAGTAGCGAGTGTATTCAGAGATGCGTTCTGCATCTTTTTCATCTCTTAAAAAGTAGCACGATCTTAAGGGGAATGACTTTCCTAGCATGCCATGAAGAATCGCAACTGCACTGGCCAAAGCATAGTCTTGATACTGAACTAGATTTTTAACTTTTTCAGATTCTACAAAAAATGAAATTCTTGAAAGCTGTGGATCAATTTTAATTTCTACCTGATACCCTGAAACTAAAATCTTTAAATATTTTACTATCACGTGCACTGCTTGAAGAACATTCTCGCATTGATTTAGTTGTGATCTCAGTGGCGCTAATATCATCATACTTTGCTGGCGGGCCAGTTCCATTGCCACATCGGGGTAATTGAGTTGTAGCGAGGTGATCTCTAATAAATCGACAAACTTATCGAAAGGGATTAAGAGGTTTTTAATTTCACGCGATAGCAGGTTCTCTTCAATAAAGACTTCTTTATCTAAACCCGCCAGCTCATACAGCGCGGCTGGGTTACCCCCTTTCAGGATCACTAATTGGCTGAAACCGTTTAAGAAACTGCTGTTTATATAAGGCGTGCTCATTGACGATCCCAACCGAGGTTATAACCTCAGCTTAAGAAGGTTGGCATGAAATGGCAAGAAGGTGGCATCAAATGGTAAGTCGCCCTTAATAATTACTCTACAGTGTAAGAATAAGAATCATTGATAAAAGGCTGAGGAATCGCATGACGACTAAAACGTGGAGAGATTATTCAACGGGCATTGCGTGGGGCACGGTCGCATTATTTATTGGCATAACCATCGCCTACATCGGATTAATTAGCGCAATTTATGCGGGTAGCATTAACCTGCTAGCGGGCATGTTGATCTCAACAGTCTTACTTTATCTAGGTTTTACCGTGGCTCATGAAGCCGGTCACGGAAATATCGCTCATGATGTCAGTTGGATGAAGCCAGTCGAGCGCTTCATGGGCTGGACTTTCACCCTTCCTTTTTTAATCGTGCCTTTTGGATTATTCGCCAAGATCCATGATTATCACCATGCCTTTACTAATGATCCTGACCGAGATCCTGATCATTGGGTAAGCGGCGATACGTGGAAAGACGCTAGCTTACGCGCGCTTGTCTTACCGCTAAACTACTTGGTATTGATGGTGACTCGATTTCGAAAAGATCCTGTGATTGCATCAACACATCCAAGCTCATTAATCTACTTTGTCACCACCTTCTCTATTATCATTAGTTTAGTAGCTACGGGATATGGAACGGAGTTATTAGTAGTGGGTATCATCCCCATATTTCTTTCAAGTTATGTTTTAGGAATGTTATTTGATTGGATCCCCCATATGCCAACGCGCCAGCAAGGGCGTTATCAAAATACCCGCAGCTATTTATTTCCAGGCTTGAAATTTTTAACCCTAGGTCAAAACTATCATCATATTCATCACCTATACCCTAGAGTCTCTTGGTATCACTATCAGCGCGTCTTTAATCTAATTCGTCCGATGTTGAAAAAAAATAATGCGCCTATTGAAGTATTGTTTTCTAAAACTCAACCTGGATTTGGCGAATCGATTTATGCCAAAGAACCTAGCAGTATTGATGGCATTCATAAACTCACCTTGGATGTTGAGCGCATAGAGAAATTAACCCCCAACTCGGTTGCTATCAGCTTTGCCTCATTAAATGGAAAAACGATCAAGTTTAAAGCAGGGCAGTATGTAACAGTTACGAAGTTAATTGCAGGTCAGCCAGTAACCCGTTGTTATTCGATTTGTGAAGCCCCTAATGATGGCAAACTAACCATTGGTGTGAAAAAGGTAGAGGGAGGGGTGTTATCCAACTATTTAAATAATGAGCTATCGGTGGGTGATGAATTAACCGTTACGGGTCCATTTGGTGATTTTGTTTATGACCCTAAATTGATGAAAAAAGATTCATCTTTAATTCTTATCGCCGCAGGCAGTGGAATAACGCCGATATTATCAATAGCCAAAACTGCGTTAAAAGATCTTGAATATAACTTGGGTAATAAAGTTCATCTGATTTATACCAATACCACCAGTCGTGATGTGATGTTTGATCGAGAGTTGATTGAACTCTTAGCTCAGTACCCTGAAAATTTTTATGTAACCCATCACTTTACTCAAGCGAACAGTCGCGGTTATTTAACTCAAGATACCCTTAGTACTATGCTAGAAGTGGAGCCAAACTTAGTAACAAATCAATATTATATTTGCGGTCCTGCAGGGCTAAAAGAAACCGTGAGTAAGACGTTAAATCAACTGAAGGTGAATCCAAAGCAAATATTCATAGAAGAGTTCGTTCAAACTGAGGTTGAACCGAAAGGAAAGCAATACCCAGTTAATATTGTTTTACCGAATGGTGATGCTCATGAACTTAGCATTGCCGAAAATCAAACCGTACTACAAGCGGCTCAGCAAAGTGGTATTCAGATTCCTCATGCGTGCGGAGTTGGCCAGTGTGGTTGTTGCATGATGCAGATAGAGCAGGGAAACACAGAACTTAAAGCCGAGGCGCCGGGGCTGCTTGCAGGAGAGCAAGCAGCTGGGCTTACTTTAGCCTGCTTATGCCAACCTAGATCAGCTTTAAGTCTATCTTGTGCGGCGGGTTAAGCCAGTACTCTAGGTAGTCTGCCCTGCAACAGGTATAATAGAGGGATATACTTACTTATTCCTACATTATCCCTGTAGCTGGACTCCACATGAACGATAGAACTAATTACCAAAATAACCCGCTACACGGCATCGGCTTAGGCAAGCTGATCACGATTTTATCTGACCATTATGGCTTTGAAATTTTGTATGCTTACTTAAATATTAACTGTTTTAAGACTAAGCCAAGTATTGAATCGAGTGAGAAGTTCCTCAAAAAAACCGATTGGGCGCGTGAGAAGGTAGAAGGCTTCTATCTGTACGAATATAAGAGCTTGCCACGCGCTTCTACGAAGGAGTTTGAACTGCCACCAAGAGACCGAACTATCCCTCTAGATCAAGTTACTGGCGAACCAAAAGAGTTAAGCTTAGAAGATGCCGAGCAGTTACGTATAAAGCGTGCTAAGAAGGCCGCAGAGCACGGTAACGGTATTGGCTATCGTGGTGGCAAGAAGTTTGGTGGTGAGAAAGATCGTAGTAAAACGACGCCTTATAGAACGAAGAAACCTGCTGCTCGTGGGCAGTCAAATAACTCTTCAAGTAGTTCTTCAAATAGTTCTTCAAGCAGTCCTTATGGTGGCGGATCGTCTAATAGCGGTTCTTCGCATGGTGGAGAGCAAAAGACATCTAAGCCTTTTGGCGGCAATTCTTACTCAAGTTCGTTTGATAAGAGCGATGATAAAAAGGACTCTCGTAAGGATGGGGAAAGCAAGAAACCATCAAGTGGCAGCTCTGACCCTTGGGGCAAGCATAAATAAGACTAATTTTTGTGACCAGAAAGCTAATTTCTGGTTATAATTGCGCCAATTTTTAAGCTCGACAAGATTATAGACAGCTAGGTCTACAAATTTACATTAGACAGTACAGGTAACCGAATGGCTTTTTTTGATTTAGAAACCCCAGAAAACAACGAAACAGACAACTTAGTATGGTTAGGTCACCTTAGCCCAGACAGCGATACCATTGGTTCTGCTATCGGCGCTGCCGAGTTATTTGGTGGTGAGCCACGTCGTGCGGGTGAATTGAATAAAGAAACAGCGTTCGTAGTAGATTACTGCGGCGTAGAAGTACCTAAGATGATCTCTAAAGTAGAAGGTCAGAAGGTAGGTTTGGTTGATTTCAACCAAAAAACACAGCTACACAAAGATGTGGATAACAAAGATATTGTTGCCATTATCGATCACCACGCGATTCAAGATCAACCAATCACGTTTAATACCGCTATGTCGGTTGATATTCG
>Ga0209292_1003293_pt1 | contig 17866 bp, 13 predicted proteins | sample GOMGulsemesocosm_2_FD_184634 | JGI IMG/M metagenome (GOLD analysis project Ga0209292, IMG submission 184634) | Methane-oxidizing microbial communities from mesocosms in the Gulf of Mexico - GOM9C Gulf of Mexico (SPAdes) (version 2) | ecosystem: Environmental > Aquatic > Marine > Cold seeps... | reverse complement strand
ATTTAAGAGAATTAGCTTGCGCACAAGGAACTGACCCAGAAAAGTACTACGTCGGTATAGGGCAAGAAAAAATGGGCATGCCAGCTCATGATGAAGACATTGTTACAATGGCGGCTAACGCTGCATTGCCGCTGTTTAAAGACGAACAAAGTAAGGATGTTTCTACGCTACTTTTTGCTACCGAAAGCGGCATCGATCAGTCAAAAGCAGCAGGTGTGTATGTGCATCGTTTGCTCGGTCTTAATGAAAACTGTCGTGTTGTTGAGTTAAAACAAGCGTGTTATTCAGCGACAGCCGCTGTGCAAATGGCCTGTGCATTGGTTGCGCGTCAACCTGAAAAGACCGTTCTAGTCATCGCATCCGATGTGGCTAAATATGAGCTAGATACCCCCGGTGAAGCCACTCAAGGTTGTGGTGCTGTTGCGCTATTAATCAAAGCCAATCCAAAAATATTAACAATTGATCCTGAAGTGGGAAACTACACTGAAGATGTGATGGATTTCTGGCGCCCGAATTATCGTAAGACAGCCATTGTTGACGGTAAGTATTCGACCAAAATTTATTTGAAATCACTAAAAAAAGCCTGGGAGCATTTCTCTCAATCCAGTGACGTACGCTTCAGCGATCTCAGTCATTTTTGCTACCACCTACCTTTTTCACGCATGGCACAAAAGGCACATAAGCACTTATCTAAAGTGAATAAAAGCAGTTTGGAATTGGAACAAACGCAGGCGCAAATCGAAGATTCACTGCTTTATAATAAGTTGATCGGTAATAGTTACGCCGCCGCTTTATTTATTGGTTTTACCTCGCTAATAGAGAATGCTGAGCAGTCTTTATCGGGTAAAAAAATCGGTTTCTTTAGTTATGGGTCAGGTTGTGTTGCTGAATTTTTCTCAGGCACTATGGTTGAGGGCTATGAGCAGCAGTTGTTTAGGCAGCAACACAAATTGATGCTAGATAACCGCCAGGCACTGAACTATGAAGAGTATCTTGGGCTTTACCATGCGCCGGATCCGCAAAGTAGTGAGCGTATTGAAATGCCTAGTGATACCACAGGTGGTTTTAGATTGGCCGCTATTGGTGATCACAAACGAGAGTATGTTGAGCGCTAATGCAAGGGCGTGCGCCAGGTAAAATTATCTTAAGTGGTGAGCACTCTGTCGTTTACGGAGCGCCCGCCATCGCCAGTGCCATTAAACTTTATAGTTACATTGATTACACCCCGGTTAAAGGCTCAGATTTAATCGCCGAGTTTGTCGGCATCAAAGTGCACTCAAACCATCCTATCGCTAAATTATCACCTTTAGTGTCTTTTCTTGATCGTCAATTTCAAAAGTTTGTCGATGGCGCAATCCAAGTAGATAAAATACTTAACTCCCCAGTGCAGTTAGTGCTGTATGTATTGGCATCGCAATTACCGACATCCTCATTAAGTGCTCACTTTAACGGTGACAGCCAGTTACCTATCGGTGCAGGTATGGGGTCATCTGCCTCCATTATTGCAGCGGCTGTGGTCTTAGTGGAATCCATCAATAAAAAACCATTATCTAAGGTTGAGCGCTATCAGTTAGTGAAACACTGTGAGCGATTACAGCACGGCAAAGGTAGTTTAATTGATGCGGCCACCGTTATACTAGGCGGTGTAGTACAAGTTCAAGAGCAAGCGGTCAGTAAACTAGCGCTGCGCTTAGATGAAAACTGGTATTGGTTATTTACCGGTACACCGCAGTGCTCAACGGGTGAGTGTGTCAGCTTTGTTGCTGCGCAACACGCCGATGATGAGCAGCTGTGGCAAAGTTTTGCGCAGTGTACTCAAAGCTTGATCTTAGAGTTAAATAATAACGGTGATCCCAGTGATATTATTGTCGAAAATCAGCACTTACTTGAGCATATCGGTATTGTTTCAGCACGTACTCAAGAGATAATACAGATCTTAAAAGAGCGTGGTGCGAGTGCCAAAGTGGCGGGCGCGGGCGCCTATATAGGTGATTCATCGGGTTTGGTGTTGGTCTACGCCAAAGATGCGGACCCCGCTGCATTATTTGCCGGCTTTAATATGAAGTGGGGCAAAGTCGAGCAAGATATTATCGGTGCCAGAGTGGTAGAAGGTGATTAAGTTATGAATGAAAGTGGCAAAGTAATTATAGCCAGTGCACCTGGAAGCACGATGTTAATGGGTGAACACGCAGTGGTTAAGGGTTATTGGGCCATCGCTTGCGCACTGGATAAAAGAATTAAAGTTACACTCACCCCAAGATCAGACAGAGCTGTACTTGTACACTCTCAATTAGCTAACTACAGGGCATCCTTAGATGATTTAGTGGCTGATGATAAGCTCAGTTTTGTATTGAAGGCGATCGAGTTAGCGCAAATGGAAAAAGGTTTTGAGTTAGATATAGAAGCCGAGTTTTCCCATACTTTGGGTTTGGGATCATCTGCGGCAGTGACGGTAGCGACGATTAAAGCCCTCGCGGAATATAGCAAAACCACATTAACCCGCGAAATGCATTTACAACAGGCACTGGCGGTTGTGCATGCGGTGCAGGGTCGGGGTTCTGGCACTGACTTAGCGGCGAGTATATACGGCGGCGTGATTGCCTATAGAGTTGATCCATGTGAAGTGATCCCGCTCTCAGGTTTGCCGCTTATTTGTTTGCATTACGTAGGCTATAAAACCAAAACAGCTGTTGTATTAGAAATAGTCGCTAATAAAGCGGCTAAACTTCCCAATATTTATGCTGGTATCTATAAAATGATGGATACGATTACTTGTGAGGCGATAAGCGCTGTTAAAGCACAAGACTGGCAGAGTTTTGGTGAACTGATGAACATCTATCAAGGACAAATGGATAGCCTTGGTGTAAACGATGCTAAGCTCAATGAAATGATTTATACATTGCGCCAAAATCCAGCGATTCAAGGTGCTAAAATATCGGGCTCTGGTTTGGGGGATTGCGTGATTTCCCTTGGTGCTGAACTTGAACTAGCAGGCTATCAAAAAATACCGCTAACTGTCACCGATAGCGGCGCGAAAACCCATTAGATTTCACATCGACCTAACTGATCATCCTAAATTCGATAGTTGGGCATCATTTTAGGCGCAGAAAAATCGTATTGTAACTAGGCATGATTAGTTAACACCCATTGATGATTTAGTACTTAATTCATCTTTAGTAAATGGTTGTTCCCTTTACAACTTTTCCCTAAAGCGTAAGCATAACGACGTTACGGTGCGATTTAGCAAGTTTAAAATGATGAAGTGTATTCACTCACGTAGTAATACACCGGATACGATAAAACTAAATAAAAACAATAGGTTGATTTGAATACGTAACGGTCAACTGCCGATTTTAGGATAACACAGAGAACTCAATGAGTGATACTTTGCAAACCAAAGCCCAAGTGATTAATCAGTTTTTACCTGAAAAGCTAACGACAAAGCACAGTGCTGAGGCCTTTGCGCCCAGTAACATCGCGCTGTGTAAATACTGGGGTAAGCGAGCAACAGAACTCAATTTACCGACTAACTCTAGCTTGTCTATCTCGTTGGGGCATTTAGGTTCGCATACCCGTATCAGCCATAGTGAAAATGGTGCTGATGTGGTGAAACTCAATAATAGAACACAAGATGAACAAAGCAGTTTTTGTCGTAAAGTGATCGCCTTTATCAATCTATTTCGCCGCGATCAATCGATACCATTAGTCATAGATACCCGCAACAATATCCCTACTGCAGCAGGGCTGGCCTCTTCTGCTTCAGGTTTTGCAGCGTTAGTGCTCGCGATCAATGATTTCTTTGAGCTGCGCTTGACTAAGGTGCAGCTCTCAGCATTTGCCAGAATGGGTAGTGGTAGCGCGTCACGCTCTATCTACACAGGCTTCGTGCGCTGGGATATGGGTAAGCAAGAAGATGGTATGGACAGTGTTGCTAGTCAGCTGGATTGTCAGTGGGATGATTTTTGTATCGGTTTGATTAAAGTCAGCAGTGCTAAAAAGCCGGTCGATTCTCGCAGTGGTATGGATCGCACTACAGCGACCTCTAGTCTTTATCAAAACTGGCCAGCGCAAGCTGCTGCAGATTTAATTACATTACAAAAAGCCATAGAAAATCGTGATTTTTCGGCAATGGGTGCCTGTGCTGAACAAAATGCCATGTCGATGCATGCAACCATGATTTCTGCTTGGCCGCCGTTAGTCTACTGGTTACCAGAATCACTGGCGGTAATGCAACGTGTATGGCAGCTTCGTGAGTCCGGTATAGCAGTGTATTTCACCATGGATGCAGGGCCAAATTTAAAGTTATTATTTGAAGAGTCATCACGCAAGCTACTTGAAACTGAATTCCCACAAATGGATATTATCCAGCCATTTAAGAGTCACTAAATGCCAAACACCCAATTGCAAAACGGCTTTGTATTGTGTGCCAGTGCACGCGATACGCAGCAGGGCATTGCACTTGGTTATTGGTTGGTTACTGACAACAAAGCACAATACATCCTAGTACCCGCACAAGAGCAGGTTTTTTTTGTGCTTGAAAAAGATCAAGAAGAAATTCGTTTTTTACTGCGCGGGTTTAACGGTTGGCGATTAGAGCACTTAGCACTTAAAGATTTAGCTCAGCGGCCAGCGATGGGGCTTTACTGCACTAGTCTTAAAGAAGCGCGAAATATCATCAACAAACTGTATCATGCGCATATCGTGATGATAGAGGAAGACATACGCCCGAACGATCGCTATTTAATGGAGCGTTTTATTCGCGGCGCAGTGCGTTTCAACCCTGAAGACCCCTCAAAGTTAGCGCCTGCTCAATCTAATAACCAAACGAGTACTCCAGCTTTTAAACCCTCCTTTAGCATTCTCTCTTTAGATATTGAAACCAACATGCATACGGGTGAAATACTCTGTATTGGTGTGCAAGACTCAACAGGGTTTAAGCGTGTATTGATGTTAGGTGAGGGTAGTGATAGTGCAACAATCGAGTATTGTGGGGATATAAAAGCGTTATTACTTCGCTATGTTGATCTGATCAATGCCTGCGACCCTGATATTATTATCGGTTGGAATGTCATCGGGTTTGACTTTAATGTGATAGAGCAGCGCGCGCAATACCACCAAATAGCGCTGCACATTGGTCGCGATGGCAGTGCATCCGTATTGCATCAATCCGCACGAGGTAAATACTACCTGCGCATTGAGGGGCGTATTGTTTTAGATGGTATCGATGTCTTAAAAGGCGCGACTTATCAATTTGATAGCTACTCGCTAGAAAATGTCTCAAGGCAACTGCTTAACAAAGGTAAATTGGTTGAATCTGTGGTGCATCGCGGCGATGAAATTATCGAGATGTATGAGACGGACCAAAGTGCATTGGCGAAGTACAACTTAATGGATTGCGAGTTAGTGCTGGAAATTTTTGAACACGCAAAACTGATCGATTATCTGGTTGAACGTACTGCTCTAACAGGGTTAGCTCTTGATAAAATTGGCGGCTGGTCAAGCGCTTTTGACAATCTATACTTACCAAGATTGCACCGCAACGGTTACGTAGCACCAGAATACGCATCGGGGGTCAGCGATATGGCATCTCCCGGGGGATATGTCATGGACTCAATCCCGGGACTTTATAAACACGTTTTAGTGCTCGATTTCAAAAGTCTGTATCCAAGCATTATTCGCACGTTCAAGATAGACCCTTTAGGACTGGCACAAAGTGCTGTTATTAAGGATGACGATTATTTAGTACCAGGGTTTAATGGCGCTAGCTTCACTAAAGAAAATAATATATTACCTGAAATTATGGATGATTTATGGGAGGCAAGAGACAGAGCGAAAGCGGCTAATAACAAGGCGATGTCGCAGGCGATAAAAATTTTAATGAGCTCCATGTATGGCGTGTTAGGTTCTAACGCCTGCCGTTTTTTTGATCATCGCCTATCGGGTTCGATTACTTTACGCGGCCATGAAATTCTGACAAAAACCGCCAAAGAAATTGAACGTAAATTCGGATATAAAGTGATCTACGGTGATACCGATTCCGTCTTTGTCTGGCTGGGAGAGCAGTGTTCTGATGATGAAGCGCACAGTATTGGTGACCTACTTTCAGCAGAGCTTACTTTGTGGTGGCAGCAGCAATTGAGTGAGCGGTTTCACATTGAAAGCCATTTAGAGCTCGAATACGAAACCCACTACACTAAATTTTTAATGCCTACGATGCGCGATTCTGACCTGGGTACTAAAAAGCGCTACGCCGGTTTACAGCACTTTAAAGACAACAGCACAAAAATGGTCTTTAAAGGCATGGAAAATGTGCGCTCAGACTGGACGGAACTGGCAAAGTTGATGCAAGAGCGTGTGTTTCACTGCGCTTTTAATGATTTACCGTACGAAGACTACATCAAAGAAACGGTCGAGCAAGTGCGCGCAGGTAAACGGGATGCGCAGCTCTTATATCACAAGAAACTGCGTCAAAATGTAGAAGATTATCAAAAAAATCGGCCTCCACATGCGCAAGCTGCATTGAAGCTACAGGCGTATTTTAAAGAACAGCAGGTCAATGAAAAGCTTCACCGCGGGCAAACTATTCGCTATTACATGACAGTCAATGGACCTGAACCTATTGAGTGCCACCGCTCTAGACTGGATTACGACCACTATATAGAAAGGCAGTTAAAACCCTCTCTCGATGCTTTATTATCGGTTAAAGGCAAAAGCTTTGAGCAGTTAGTGGGGTTACAGATCGGTTTGTTTGAATAACGTTTTTTTAAACTAGCCTGCTCCTTAATTTATTTTTAAAAAGAGTATTTTGAAACAAGTATATAGCTCTTTTAGTAAAGCAACTGACGAAAGAAAAGAGATGAATTATAAAAGCACGTTGTTAATATTAAATGGATAATCTACCCTTGTTTTTTGTATCAGGCTCTGGATAAAATAGTGTTACTTTTGATAGCGGCCTAATCGTTGAATTTTTCTCATACATTGTTCAATATTATCAAAAATGACTGACTATTGTTGTCACTTATCATTGAGGACTAAAGTTGAAAAATAACATCTTACATTCCCTGAAAGAAAGTCACGAAATGCTTGCACAGTTTATAGAAAATCCTTATTCGATAGCATCAATAGAACGTGCTGCAAAAACCATCATAGAATCTTTAAAATCAGGTAGCTCCATTTATAGCTGCGGCAACGGTGGTTCTATGAGTGATGCTATGCATTTTGCTGAAGAGCTATCTGGCAGATACCGTAATAATAGGGCCGCATTGTCAGCGACTGCCATTAGTGACCCTGGGCATATCACATGCGTTGCAAATGATTTTGGTTATGAATATATATTTTCAAGGTATTTGGAAGCAAATGCAAAGCAGCACGATTGTCTGCTAGCTATTAGTACTAGCGGCAGTAGTAAGAATGTAATAAAAGCGGCACAGCACGCAAAAGATAACGGGATAAAAGTGATTAGTTTAACCGGGCCTAGTGATACAGAGCTTGGGTTATTAGCGGATGTGGATATTTATGCCGGAAGCAGTGAGTACGCTGACAGAGTGCAAGAGATTCATATAAAAGCTATTCATATATTGATTGAATTAGTAGAACGAGAATTGTTTCCTGAAAACTATAAATAATACGAATGAATGAATTTTGATCAGGAGAACAAATAAATACTTATAAAGGGCTGTTTAGAGCCCTTAACGAATAGTCCAAGCGCTATTTTTGTCATCTAAGATTCATGCATTATATGTAATTTATTGCCATCTAAGTCTCGGCAATAAGCGCCGTAGTAATTCTCGCGATACCTAAAGCCTGGGCTACCTTCATCTTTACCGCCTGCACTTAGCACTGCTTTATAAAACATATTTACTTGTGCGTTAGTGCTGGCTTGAAAAGTGATCTGGGTACCGTTGCCATAGGTGGCTGGCTCACCGTTAAAGGGAAGCAGTACCCAAAAACAGCTTTCCCCATTGCTCCCATAACCTATTTCACCTTCGATCGTCATCGTGCGCAGCATGCCTATTTCTGCCAAAACTTGATCATAAAATTGTCCTGCAGCGGTTAAGTTATTAGTACCTAGTGTCGCGCCAAGTAGCATGTTTGCTCCTAATATTGGGGATGGCCTTCAAGTATAAGTACTATAGCGGTATGTACTTAACGGGTAAAATTTTTCAAGTTGTTTTGTTGAGATTTCAATTTGAATTTAGCGATGAAAGGCTGTTTCGATGATTTATGCTAACCTGGCTAAAAAAAGCACAGAGAAAACCTGAGGACTTATTCGCTATTTCCTTAAATATACAAGATGGGTACTCGCTAAAATCATCTTCCAATCCCTTATGCGCTGTTGTTCCATTGCAGATTGAAAATTATTTATGGCCATTCATTAGGGTGGTTTTATTGAGTTTAACTATAAAATGGCGGTTGAAATGACATTAAAAATAAGAAAAGTACAAGTTCAAGAAGTAGGGGCACTTTCACAACTTGCCATAGAGTCAAAAGCTTACTGGGGCTATAGTAATGATTTTTTAGAGGCATGTGCAGAGGAGTTAACGATAAGCGTAGCAGACATGGCATCAAGCGGGTTTATTTATATGCTCTGTGAATCTGATACTGAAATCATTGGTTTTTATGCCATTGAGCGTTTATCCAGGAATAAGGCTGAATTAGACGCCCTTTTTGTAAAGCCCAATCACATAGGTAAAGGAGTGGGTAAAAAACTAATGATACACGCGATAGATCAGGCTAGGAAAATGGGCTGTACTACGTTAGTCATTCAAAGTGATCCATATGCTGAAAAGTTCTATTTGGCTATGGGAGCTGTTGTACTCGGTGAGCAAGAATCAAAAAGTGTCTCTGGGCGTTATTTACCCATGATGAGTTATGCATTAGATTCTTTACGACAAGGTACTAATGGCAGCTAGTTCGTTAATAATGATAGTCAGAGCTCTCAGGAATAAAAAAGGGAGAAAAGCAGCAAAGCTCTGAAAATTTTGCGTGCATAACTGATGGCTGAGTAACTAATGTTTGCATCTTGTTCTACAATTACGTCTAATGCACTCTTAATTTAAAAGCTAAGGCTACTTATGACCAATAATGACGTGCTGCGCCGTATGCGCTATATTTTTGATTTAAGCGACTCAAAAGTAATTGAGACTTTTGCGCATGCTCAAGTGGACGTTAACCGCGAGCAGATCAGTCAGTGGTTAAAAAAAGATGACGACAGTGATTTTAAGCACTGTAAAGATATAGAACTGGCTGCCTTTCTCAATGGTTTTATCATTGTAAAGCGCGGCAAGAAAGAAGGGGTGGAAGTGGTAAACGAAACTCGTCTTAACAATAATGGTATTTTGAGAAAACTCAAAATAGCGATGAATTTACAAGGTGAAGGCGTAGAAAACTTGTTTATTAAAGCGGGCTACCCGATAAGTAAGCACGAAATAACCGCGTTTTTTCGAAAGGAAGGTCATAAGAATTACCGTTTATGTAAAGACCAAGTTTTACGTTATTTCTTGCAGGGGCTGCAAAAGGATATTCGCCCAAAAGAGACTGAGTTCAGCTGGGACGATGCTAAGCCTAAATCTGATAAGTAACTGCTAAAGGCCTTTACTCGCTTAGAGGATGGCTAAACTAATCAGCAATGAGCCTCTCATTAATTACGATGTAATTAATGAGAGGCTTTTTTTTATCCAATCAGTGAAGGTAGCCAAAGTACAATACTTGGGAAGGCGATCAGCACCGCAATGGTGAAAACATCCGCGGCAAAAAAAGGCGTTACCCCTTTAAAGACATCTTGTACTGAAATATCTTTGCGAACACCTGCAACAACAAAGCAGTTCAAGCCTATGGGGGGGGTAATCAGACAGAGCTCGCACATTTTTACGGCTATTATACCAAACCATATCGCGCAGCCGACGCCTGATACGCCAAAGGCAGAATCTGCGGCACTCACATCTACACCGCCATTTAAAGCGATAACAGCAGGGTAGGTAATAGGGAGTGTAAGCAATAACATACCTATAGCATCCATGAACATGCCAAGCACAGCGTAGGCGAGCAGAATACAAACCAAGGTAATCATCGGGGTTTGATCTAAACCGGTAATCCAATCGGAGAAAGCCGTCGGTAAATCGGCAAAGCCCAAAAAGCGCACGTAGAGTAAAACGCCCCAGATTATGGTAAAGATCATCACTGTCAGTTTTGCTGATTCAATTAAGGCATCGCGCAATGAATTCCATTTCATACCTTTGTAGAGCGCCATGATTAAGATGACAAATGCGCCTAGTGCACCTGCTTCAGTAGGCGTGCCAACCCCGCCGTAAATACAGACAATGATAATGCCTACGACAAAGAATATTGGAAAAGTACCTGGTAGAGATTCAAAACGCTGTCCCCAGCTATAGCCCTTCACCGGCGGGCCTAAATCTTTATTTACAGTGGCCATCAATATGACTAGACCTGCATAAATAAAGGCGGAGACAACCCCCGGGAGAAAGCCAGCCATCAGCAGTACACCGACATCTTGCTCAACAATAATGGCGTAAATGACCAAAATAGCAGAGGGAGGAATCAATGATGCTAGTGTGCCACCTGCGGCAACCACACCGGCTGCAAAGCTTTTTTGATAACCTACTTTTAACATCTCTGGAATGGCGATTCTGGCAAATACGGCAGCTGTTGCTACGGATGCTCCAGAGACGGCAGCAAAACCCGCTGTTGAGAAGACAGTTGCAACCCCTAAACCACCCGGTAACCAGCCGACCCAGCGTTTAGCGGCACTAAACAGAGCTTTAGTTAACCCTGCGTGATAAGCCAAATAGCCAATCAATATAAAAGTGGGAATGAGCGACAGCGATAAAGTGGTGACTTTTGAGTGCGGGATAGTTCCTGCCATTTTCATGGCAACCAATACGCCTTTTTCAAAACCCAGTTTAATACTAAATATCCAGACCAGACCTAGAAAACCGCAGGTAGCTGCAGCAAAAGCGACACGTACACCGATGACGACCAAGAACAACATAAAGCCTGAAATAATCAAACCTATATCGATAGAATCCATGGTGAGAAACCAATGGCTAATATATGACATTATAGTGCCTCCTTATCATCAATAGAGACAGTCGCTGCTTCATTGGCCGCTTGAGTTGCAGCATCTTCAATGAGCGGCACAGCGATAGGGTCTTGAGCGTTTTCTGTAAAAGCACGAGCATAACCCCAAAGTTGCAAAACTAGGCGTACAGCGAGAACAGATAAGGCAAAGGGGATAATTAGCTTTGCAGGCCATATGGGCAGGCTGATATCCATTGAACTATCACCATTATTAAAGGCTCGTAAAAAGTGTAGGTATGAGCCATACACTAAAACAACGGTGATGATTAACATCACTAAGGTGGAGATGAATTCACTCAACCAAAGCATACGCCCTTTAATGCGTGAGACGAGAATGTCCATACGTATATGGCCACCTAAGCGTTGACAGTAGGCAATGCCGAAAAAGGCAAAGACAGCCATTGCCTGTTCAACCCAATCTATATAGCCACTGACAGGTAGTGAAAAAAGCCAACGCCCTAAGACATTAAAAACAGCGAGAAAAACCAGGAAGAAAATGGTGATTCCTCCAAGTAGTGCTAAAAATGTTTCTAACTTGAAATAGAGTCGATCAAGTTTACTTAGCGCGCTGTCATCCTGAAGTATTTCGCTACTACCAGACATAGTGACCTCTTAGAATACAAAAAAATAACGAAGAAGCCCTACCTCATTTCTGTAAAGAAAGTTGTGTAGGGCTTGGGAGGAGAGAGTCTTTATTTAGCGATCATGGAATTGACAAGATCGTATAACTCTTGTGCAGGTAATCCTTTAGCAGACATTGTGGCTATCCATTCGTCGCGTATAGGCGCTGCTGCGATTTTTTTGAACTCGGCCAGTTCAGCATCAGAAAAAGAGATCTCGTTTATGTTTTTCTCTTTTAGTAATGGGCCCCACTTGTCCATGGTTGCGCCTTGATAGCTGGCAATGTAGTGTTCAATCGCTTCATCGACAGAGCCTAATAGGGCTTGTTTGTTGCTATCACTTAATGCCGCAAGTGCATCTGAGTTGACCACAACAGGACAGTTCACAGTGCCTGGGTTTAGGTTGGAAGTCCACCATTTGGCAGCTGCTGTAGTACCAAATGCCATGTGTGCATGTGGAGCAAAAGCGACAGCAGATACAACCCCTGAGTCAAGTGCAGTACGCACTTCTGTGGCCGTTACTGAAGTGGGAACAGCTTTGATGCTTGCTAGTGCTTTACCAATACCACCGGTTGCACGAACACGCATACCGGCAAAGTCAGAAACTTTTGCGGGCGCGTCACCCACACCGATAATATTGTATTGTGGCAGTGGAGATGGCATTAATAGTGTGGCATTCCAACGCTGTAAATCTTTAATAACCGCCGGGTGCTGGTACAGAGCCATGGAAATTTTAGCTTCCTGTTCAAGGCTTGATACGCCTAGGAAAGGGAGCTCCATAACAGTGATGCTGGGATTTTTATCACGATGGTAACCTGCACAGAACTGTGCCATTTCAAAAGCGCCGATTGAAATACCGTCCAAGTTCTCTTTGTTTTTCGATAACCCGCCATAGGAGAGCTTTAGTTTGAAATCACCATTGGTCTTTTGTTCTACTAATTGCGCTAACTTCTCAACGTGCTCGGTAAATGCACGAGGTTTACCCCACAATGAAACATTCCATTGCGTCGCTGCACTTAACTGTAGAGACATAGAGCCTAAGATAATGGCGGAGCTGATCGCTAATTTGTTGAACTTCATAATAATTCCTTCTTTTATTGTTTTAGAGAATGATTCTACGTAATGAATGTTTAATGTCCAGTGCTTCATCCAAAGAAAATCAGATACATACAAAAATGAGATATTGTATGTAGACAGTCTTTGCCATAATGGCGCCTGATCAATAAAAGTATTTCCCTGCCGATAATTCTCTTGAGGAATTTGTCCCTGAGTCTGCTTTTGATGATGTAGAAGAGTATAGTAGTCGGGGTTAGGGAGCATGCGATTAAGTCCAAAAACGCCTCTGGCGTACAGGATTTTCGTGATCGAGGCAATGCTTGCAGGCGGGCTGGTTGCCCGGCGAAAAGCATTAACAAAGAGCACTGAATATCCTGTACGCCCCACAGGGTGGATATCTAAGAGGCCATCTCCTTTGTCAGAAAGCTTGTAAAGGACTGGCCATTCACTGCGTTTTCTTAGCAGTGATATGACCTCTTAGACTTACGTTACAAAAAGCACAGAGAAGATTTGGGGACTTAATCGCATGTTCCTTATTATTAAACTTTAATTTGCATAATTGCGGATTATTTTAAGTAGCAATTTCAACGAGATAAACGAATGAATAAATCAATATTACTGGCTTTAGGTTTAGTGGTTGCACTGGGATTGTGGATGAGCTCCGGTGGCGATGGTAAAGCGAGTGAGCAAAGCGCTAAAAAGGACGATAAAGCAGCAAAACCACTGATGAAAGTGAGTGTTGTTGATTCAAGTATTGAATCAGTACAGCGATTTGTCACAGTGCAAGGGCAAGTCGAAGCGAACCGTTCAGTGGATATTAAAGTTGAAATTGATGGCCGAGTGTCCGAATTATCAGTGGATGAAGGGCAGCGTATAGAGAGTAATGCATCTATTCTTAAGCTCTCAGCAGATTATCGTTTGAAGCAACTGTCCCAAGCGAAGGCCGTATTGAGACAAGCTAATAGTGATTACTCAGCTAGTCGTAAGTTGAAGAAACGTGGCCTACTTGCCAACAACAAATTAATTGCAGATCAAGCCTCAGTGCAAACAGCGAAAGCGCAGTTGGCGATTATCCAACACGAAGTAGATAGCACTCAGTTACTGGCACCCTTTGCCGGCGTGCTCAATTCACGTATCGTCGAGATGGGCGACTATCTACAAAAGGGTAATGTGGTTGGTACGTTAGTTGATGACAGCGTGTTAAAAGTGACTGGGCAAGTTCCACAACAAAATGTGGGAGATCTTAAAATAAATGAAGCGGTGCAAATTAACCTAAGCAATGGTTTGAGTGCACTAGGTAACCTTGCCTTTATTTCTCGTGTGGCTGATCCCGTCACGCGCAGTTATCGTGTTGAGGTGACGCTTGAAAATCCGGAACTCAAACGTTTGATCGGTTTAACGGCTTCTTTAAAGCTGCCTTTAGGCGTCGAACAGGGGCATTTACTCCCTAACTCAGTATTAGGTATAGGTAGCTCTGGCGATCTTGAAGTAAAGCTACTCAATGATGAAAATCAGGTCACTACGGCCACTGTTACAGTGATTCGCACTGATAAAGCTGGCTTTTGGTTGAGTGGGCTTGGCAGTGAAATTACGGTGATCAGTGAAGGTAAAGACTTTGTTAGTGAGAATGAAACGGTCGACCCTGTCAAAGATTCCGCGCTAACCATTACTAACAAAAATGATAGCGCTAAAGTATTAGCTGCTAAGGAGTAGGTCAATGGTCAGTGCAGTTATTGGTGCGGCCATAGACAGGTCTCGCACTATTATTTTTATTTTGCTGTTTATCTTAATTAGCGGTTATGGTGCTTATAAAGCTATCCCAAAAGAAGCTGATCCAGATGTCGCTATCCCAATTATTTATGTTTCCATCCCATTTGATGGTATATCTCCCGATGATGCGGTGCGCTTATTGGTGCGACCGATGGAAAAAGAACTTAAATCCATCGAGGGGATAAAAGAGCTGCGCTCAAAGGGTTCTGAAGGTCACGCTTCAGTCACCCTAGAGTTTGAGGCGGGGTTTGACTCTGAAAAAGCCATGGTTGATGTACGCGAAGCGGTTGATACAGCCAAAACTAATTTACCTGCCGATGCGGATGAACCGAGTATCAACGAGGTAAATGTCGCGCTGTTCCCCGTGTTAAATATTTCGCTCTCAGGCAATATTTCAGAACGCATTAAGCTGCAAGCCGCAAAAGATTTGAAAGATGAAATTGAAGGAGTCGAAGGCGTACTTAAAGTCGAAATTGGCGGTGAGCGTGAAGAGCTAATGGAAATTGTGGTTGAGCCACAAGCTTTGGAGACTTATCAGCTAGATTTCTCATCGATTATCAATACCGTTTCTTTGAATAATCGCCTAGTCGCCGCTGGAGCCGTCGATTCCGGTAATGGCCGACAAGTGCTTAAAGTACCGGGTGTCGTTGAAAACATTGACGATATGCTGGCAATGCCGATTAAAACTTCGAACGGGACTGTGGTAACACTGAACGATGTGGCAAAAATCAGGCTCACTTATAAAGATTCTGAAGGATATGCGCGTGTTAACGGCGAGTCAGCTTTAGTATTGGAGGTCACCAAGCAAGTTGGCGCCAATATTATTGATACAATCGAAGAGGTGCAGAGCATCGTGGCGCAGCGCCAAAAGGCCTGGCCTAGCGCACTTAAATACGACTACATTTTAGATCAATCTATCCAAATACGTACCATGCTGAGCGATTTGATGAACAACGTGCTCAGCGGTGTAATATTGGTGATGCTGGTGGTGTTAGCTGCAATGGGGATGCGCGCTTCGCTATTAGTAGGTTTGGCTATTCCCGGGTCGTTCTTAGCCAGTTTAATGGTATTGAATGCGATAGGTTTTACCTTAAATATCGTGGTGTTATTCAGTCTCATCTTGGTAGTGGGTATGTTGGTTGATGGCGCTATTGTTGTCACTGAATTAGCTGAGCGGCGCCAAAAACAGGGCTTGTCTGCAAAAGAGGCTTTTAAATATGCGGCTACACGTATGGCCTGGCCGGTAATTGCAGGTACAGCCACGACGCTAGTAGTATTTATGCCGTTGATGTTCTGGCCAGGCGTTATCGGTCAGTTTATGAAATACTTGCCGGCCACTGTGCTGGTCTGTCTAACTGCTTCATTGTTTATGGCACTTATCTTTATTCCTGTTCTAGGGGCAATAACAGGTTCTAAAAACCGATTGATTGAAGATGATGAAGGTGAGTATGAAGTACCAGAGGGACGATTTAATGCGGGTTATCGCTCAGTATTAGGTCTGGCTCTGCGCTCGCCTTTTATTACGCTTGTTATCACTCTGATATTTATTGGCTGTACCGGTGTAGCTTATTCCAAATTTGGCAAAGGCGTTGAGTTTTTCCCAGATGTTGAGCCCGATATGGTGCTGATTAATTTGCATGCAAGGGGCGAGTTGTCCGTTGATGATAAAGATAAGCTATTGAGAAAAGTTGAAGCGAAAGTCAGTCAGATAGCTGGTTATAAATCGATCTATGCCAAAAGTTTTGACAAAAACGAAGGCGAAGATATTGTTGCGGTTATCCAATTTCAGTTAGATGACTGGGATGTACGTAAGACGGCGACTGAAATTTTACAGCAAATGAGTGATATCACTAAAGATATCCCGGGGATAGTGGTAGAAACTCGTAAGGGAGAAAGTGGGCCTTCATCCGGTAAACCTTTCCAGTTGCATGTCTCGGGTATTCATGGGGATAAAATCTTCCAAGCAGTCGCAGATATTCGTCAAAGTATGAAGCAGGCGGGTGGCTTTGTCGGCGTTGAAGATGACAGGCCACTGCCGGGGATTGAGTGGCGTATTATCGTTAATCGTGAAGAAGCTGCTCGCTATGGTGCCAGTGTTGCCGCTGTAGGAGAGGCGGTGAAAATGATCACTAACGGGATTAAACTGACGGATTATCGCCCTGAAACGGCCGATGATGAGGTAGATATTATCTTGCGTTTCCCGAAAGAGAAGCGAAACTTAGATCAGTTAATGCAAATGCAGTTGTTAACTTCGAGTGGGTTAGTGCCATTAAGTAACTTTGTGGATTTAGTGCCGGGCGCTAAAACGGGTTCAATAAACCGCACAGACACTAGACGCGTCATTACCATTCAAGCGGAAGTGGATGAAGGCGTATTAGTTAACAATAAAGTGAAAGAAATGGAGAAAGCGCTCGCTGCCATTAAATTTGACCCGCAAATTCGAATTGAGTTTAAGGGCGAGGATGAGCAGCAAAAAGAGACCGGTGAATTTTTGGCCAGTGCTTTTTCTATCGCTATCTTCATGATGTTTTTAATTTTGGTCACGCAATTTAACAATATTTATCAGGCCTTTTTAGTACTGTCGGCCATTATATTTTCAACCGCTGGTGTGTTGTTAGGATTGATGATTACCGCTCAGCCATTTGGCATTGTTATGGGTGGTGTCGGCATTATTGCACTCGCTGGTATTGTGGTGAATAACAATATTGTCTTGATTGATTGCTATAACGATTTAAGAAAACATGGCTTTAGTGCATATGAGTCGGCGCTTCGTACCGGCAGCATTCGTATGCGTCCGGTATTACTGACGGCGATCACAACGGTGCTTGGGTTAATGCCAATGGTATTGGCCATGAATATCGACTTGATAAATCGTGGGGTTAGCTTTGGAGCACCGTCAACGCAATGGTGGACTCAGCTTTCAAGTACTATTGCAGGCGGACTCACTTTTGCGACAGTACTGACACTGTTCTTAACACCTTGTTTATTAGTAATTGGTGAAAAACAGTGGTTTAGTATTTTTCGCCGCAAGAAAGGTGCGGGTAGAATGCGCTTTTTTCGCAAGAAAAGTTTAAAACAAGAGCCAAGTTTGTAAGCTAATCCTAATAGAGCTGAATTAGACGGAACCTAAGTTATCAAGGGTTTAATTTCCTGCTTCACAAAGTGAAAACGAGCAAAGCAAGTGGGCTTTTCCCGATGTTCTATAAGAATCCCCTTCATTGGGGATTTTTTATGCAAGCTATAAAATATTGAATTAATGACTAAATAATCATGCCTTAAGAGCCTGTTAATTCGCTATAATGCTGTAGTTAGTTTCCATCAAG
>Ga0209292_1003292_pt1 | contig 17869 bp, 18 predicted proteins | sample GOMGulsemesocosm_2_FD_184634 | JGI IMG/M metagenome (GOLD analysis project Ga0209292, IMG submission 184634) | Methane-oxidizing microbial communities from mesocosms in the Gulf of Mexico - GOM9C Gulf of Mexico (SPAdes) (version 2) | ecosystem: Environmental > Aquatic > Marine > Cold seeps... | reverse complement strand
CAATACTTTACCTGGCTTAGAAACAGCATTAGCAGGTAAAGCTATCGGCGAGAAGTTTTCAGTAACTTTACAACCAGAAGATGCTTATGGTCCTTATCAAGAAGGTTTAGAGCAACGTGTACCGGTTAAACATTTGCAAGGTTTACCAAGCAAAAATGCTAAATGGAAAAAAGGCATGACTGCTGCAGTTCACACTGATGCAGGTCAACGCCAAGTAACTGTACTAAAAGTCGGTAAATTTATGGTTACTGTTGATATCAATCCACCATTAGCAGGTAAAGTTCTTACGTTTGATATTGAAATAGTTGACGTACGTGAAGCGACTGAAGAAGAAGTTAGCCACGGACATGTTCACAGCGCAGATAGCAGCTGTGGTCACGATCACTAATTAACTACTGTACGCAACATTCCACCAGCTATACATTCAGCTGGCGAAGTGTTGGAAAAGTAAAGAAAAGGCGCTAAGCAGTTCGACTGTTTAGCGCTTTTTTATATGTATAATAATTACGTCATCAATCGACATTCAACTTAGAAAAGGTTAGCTTCAATTGAATCATTCTCCGTTATTAGAAAAATTTATTGCGTTATTCGATGAGCCAGAGAGCCAAGCTCCAGTGCTTGATCTTGCCTGTGGTAGTGGCAGAAATGGCCTTTATCTTGTAAATCAAAAGTTCCCTGTGGTATTTGCTGATATAAAAGAATCGGCGCTTGAGCAAGTGAAAAGTACCCTAACCAGTAAACATGGTGAGTTACATTCATCGGCAAGCTTTTGGCAAATTGATTTTGAACAAGGCAGTGTTAAAGAGAAGCATGAGCACCCTTTAGCGGCTAAGTCTTTTTCAGCAATTATGGTATTTCGCTATTTGCACCGACCTTTATTTGAGGAAATCAAACAAGCTGTTATTAATGGTGGCTATGTTGTTTATGAAACCTTTACCGTAGAACATCCTCAATTTGGACGCCCTAAAAATCCTAATTTTTTATTAAAACAGGGTGAGTTGGCTGAACTGTTTGCTGATTGGGAAATTATTCACAGCTTTGAAGGCGTCATTGATGCAAATAACGACTCTGGAAGACAGGCTATTGCACAGATTATTGCGAGGAAACCCAAATAAGCACTCAGAAAGGGACGATGAATTACCAAGTCTCGATAGCCATCTTACACTGCAAGGAAATAGTGATGTTAGATTAGATATTAGAAAACCAACTAATAGCACATAGCATTCATAAATATCAGAGCCTAAACAGGCTTTGGGAGTACCTATAATGAAATACAATGGTAAGTGTGACTATCATAAGCATGGAACTGAGATAAAATGAACGGTGAAAAAGGATAGCTAAATATAACTTAAGTCTAGGGTGTACTTGAAATATACAAGGGTAAATCATCCATATGTAAAAATGGCTAAGCAATCAGACGGGTGACATCACAAATATAGCTATGGTTAACTAAATTGGGTTGTCCTAAGCTACGTCAACGTAGCTACAGGAACCCTAAAGTTTGCTTATTTATAAACACTCAGCATCTTACGAACTCTTTTTATTTTACCTTTTGGATCAATGTAGCTGATATCCCATACCAGCTCATTGTTGCCTGTAGCACCAGATATATCAGAAAGAATCGCCACACCCTCAGTGTAAATATCTTGGTTTCGTATATAGAAATCACCGCATACGCGCATAGGTACATAGCCACGCATCAAACGATGTTTAGTTTCACCACTATGCTCAATGATTGAGACAATATCGACCACTTGAGATGGCAAAGTGACATTAACCTTGAGGTGAACATCTTGCTGTTGTCTATTAATGTATAGGCTACTTTTCACTTCATTTATTTGAAAATTTAGCTCATAGTCTTTCGCTTGATTTGTATTACAGCTCCACTGAGTACGATAGGCGTTTTTACCCGAAGACCCTGTTGATTTACAACCAGAAAGAACAACAATACAGGACAATAATAAAGAGGTTACTAATTTATGGTTTAACATAGGGCTATTTCTCTACTTGTTGGTAAATTGGCTTTAATCCTGCACTCGGTTCATTGAGTATTTCAAAAATAAGTTGTGTATATACTTCAGTTAAAATAGCTAACTCGTTATAGTGAAACTTGCTCATTACCACTTTCCATTCTGTTTGCTTATCGCCATCGTAGCCATTAAGAGACACAATAACTTGGTTTTCTAAATCGTCAAATTCAAGTTGTCCAAATAAAATAAGAGCTTGTTCACCTTGTTTTGTTAAAGTTGCCAAAAACACGCCGCCATCAAGATCGTATTCCTGATAAAAATTCGAGTGTTCCAGTTCACTGATAGTGGGCGCTACCGGATAATATCTCGGTAATTCATTGAGTACATTCTCAATAGCCGTGGCGAAGCTGCGGCTATTGACTTGTGCTAATTTCGAAATGGCCTGTTGTGGTGCTTCTGTCTCATAAAGGAGTTCAGGCTCAAGGTAGTGAATGCTTTGCCATGAATTTGCATGGCTAGCTGTGCCAGCTAGTAATAAAAACAGCATGATATGTAAATTTTGAATTAAATTAAACATTGGCAATAGCCCCCTTGTTAATAATAATGTTTTGAGTAAAATCAGTGTCTTGAAGTAAATAGCTATTGTGTGTGATCAGTAAAAAGCCTATTTTATATTCTCGACAAATCTGTTTAATACTTTGCCAGGTTGTTTCTTGTAATTCAGGCTCCAAGGAATTCAAAATTTCATCGGCAAATATATATTTTGGCAAACTAATGATGGCTCGAATAATGGAAATTCGTTGCATTTGACCACCTGAATATCGTGATACTTTCATATCGAGCAACGCATCAAGTTCCTGCTGAGTCATTCCTTGACCAATAAATAAAGTATCCAGTAATGTCTTAATTAAACCTTTATTAAATACCTGCATACGACCAGATAACTTAAGCGGTAATAATATATTCTCCCAACCAGATAGGTTTTTAGCGAGTCTAGGCTCTTGGAAAATAATGCTTATCCATTCAAGGCGGAGTTTATCTAATTTGTTAAAGTTGTCGTGTATATCATGGTGGCCCCATTTTATCTCGCCAGCGCTTGCGGGTAATAGCCCTGAAAGCAAATTGATAAAGGTAGTTTTACCACCACCAGATGGACCACTGATACATACTAAGTCAGACCTCTGCATTTGAAACGGGCCTAGATTATCGAGGATGTTTTTGTCACCAATCTGATAAGTTAATTTGTTTACCGACAGTGATTCTGATTGTTTAGTCTCCACGAGAGGCTCCTTGTTGCATAATACTTGAATTAAGACTGACCGTGAGTATGCTCCATACAGTCATCCAGGCGATAAAATTCAGTGCTAACCCTGATACTAATAGCTGGATATCAAATACCATCAAGGGCACATTGAAATAGATAAGTACAGCGTGGTTGACATAATGCAAGGTTAAAGAGCCGACTAAAACACAAAGCAGACAACTGACTAAATAAATAAACAAACAGCTTAAGATAAGGGCTAGGTATGGCTTGCCACCAAAGAGTTTTATTAGGAATAGTTCTTTACATAAAACACGTCTAAAAGGCAGTGCCAGGGCGAAAAACATAAAGGTTATCGTGATAACAATTAACGCGAGTAAGAGTCTAGCTGCCCACAATGAAGTGAGGTTAGTTTGACTGGCTACAAAATCAACTTGGTTTATACCCAGTGAAGATAATTGTTTTTTAAGGGCTCTTTTAGCCATAGCCAACTCGCCTAAGTCTTTAATTAAAAACCGGTTAACGACTCCATGACTGAGTTTTGTATAACCTTGACTTAAAAATACCTGATTTGGGTTGTGTGTTAGCTCCGTTTGATAATCATAGTGTCCCCAGGCGGTAAATTCTTGTGTGAAATTCAGTGTGTCACTGCCACAGTGGACTTTAACTTTTTTATAATCAAAATTATGACCGAAAATTTTACGAAACAAAGGGTCTGATATCATTGCCTTAGCGAGCTCATTGTCACCATTGAATGATAAACCAGCCAATAAGGTAGCATTATTTAAATTGCTTTGGTCGTTGCTATATTCAAAATCAGTTTCCGTCATTTGCTCAAACTGTACACCAGAAACAAACGGCATATTAGCGCGGTTAATTTCCAGAATAAGTTGATTATGACTTATTCTGGCAAGCTCAGCATTTACACTATCACTTTCTTCAAGTTCATCATCGTCTACCAAATAAAAACGTGCATCTTGTTCATCAAACACGTAAGGACCAATAGGTTTATTTGGCATATTACGATGAGAAAATAAATAAAGTTCCCCATCTAAAAACTGATGATCCAAATTTGGCAGCGATACACTTAACGTTTCTTCTGAGATACTATCAAGTTCATAGGTTCCGATACTTTTATCGTGAAAGAAGGCAGACAATTGAGTACGTGTTGAGTCGAGTAATAACTCATTGAGTTCAATATTATATTCACCACTTGGAACCCAGCTGGCAACATGACGATAGCGCTTTTTCACTTTGCCATTTACAAGGATACTGACTCTTTTCCGCTCCGAAACAGACACATAAAACTGACAATTTAAATCGAAAGTGTTTGCTACCGGCACGATCAGTACTTGGTATTGTCTGTTTATAATTTGAGCTAACGAATTTGCTTTAGTGGCCGTTAACTGGCTAGATTTGATATCTAGATAAGCATCAGATACTAAACCTCGACTAGCGAGTTCTTGTATACTTGATTGTTGCTGTAAATATAAAATAAAGCTGAGTAACATACCTGTAGCGACAAGCAAACAGATAAACCCAGGCCACAGCTTTTTATGGGCATTTAACAGCATTCGAATTGCTGTGATCAAACTAAGCATATTATTCATTTATTCCAAGTGGCTTTAATGTTGCGTGTCTTTCCAGCGATGACTGAACTTTCGCGTGTAGAAATGACTAAGAATATAAATCAGTGGAAAAATCAGCGTACCGAGCAGGGTGATGATATAGGTGTACCACGGTATACTTGCCAAAAAGTTAAATAGCTCGAAGCTATCATAGAGAGGCTTTGATATAACACCTAATGCGGCATATGCACAGGTGAGTGCTGAGCTAAACATCAATAACCAAAATACAGTTAACGCGATACCAGCATGTCGTAGTAGATGGGATTTGTTACAGCCATAAAAGCGCATCATATAGAAACCTTCCTGCAAGCTTTTTTGCGTCATGAGGTATAAGTTGGTAATAAATGCCAATGACATAAGGGCTGTTAAGGTTAAGAAAATTAATGCACCTAACTGCAATTTTTTTAAAATTAGTTTTAAGTGGTAGGGTAATTGTTCTATCCAGTAACTAACCTCAGCGTGTGTTTTAAGGTAGTTGAATACCTCACGTTCATTATGGGGTTTACCATAAAAAACATCGACTTGTGCGAGTCTAATCGCTATGTTTAACGGCTCTACGTCTTGGTAACGTAGTACTAACCAACGCTCGTGACTATGTAAAGGAAGTACACCTAGAATAGGGTAGCTATTCAATTCAGCGTCACTTTGACAGGTGTTTAAATTGAAATAAGTGCCTTCGCTTCTATATAATTCGATGACTTTTTTCGTGTCTTTAAGGGCATTGTAGGGGCGGCCAAAAATGACTTCGTAGAGTTCGTTGCTCAACCACACACCGGCTTGATTATTTTGAGGATACCGTTGATTTTGCTTAGCCAGGCTCTCTATTGTTAGGGAGCGTACGCCTGTTTCAATTGGTCTTACGCCAAAGCCTCGACTATCACCTATGCAAACAGTCAGTCTCTCCATGAAGTGCTCTTTTCTACGATGAACATTTGCTGGAATTATTTGTTCATCGACCTCTCCAGGTTGGCTAAATAGTGGCGGATAAATACCACGTAACTCATCGAAATAAGTAACCTTGTATTGAAAGGTAAGCATATTCACTAACCACAAAGTGATTAAAGAAGTGAATATAAGTAGTAAAGAAAATACACCTAAACGGTTTTGGTAGGGTCTTAACACCCAACCAAAACCATTTAATTGTTTAGCTTTTTGTAAAATATCACTATATTTCATTGCTGTTATTTGGCATCAAGTGAAATATGGTTTACTTTTATTTCCATTACCGCTAAACACTCAGCAATCCTTTGGCTAGTCATATCTGTTGGTTTACGAGTACCTTGATGTAGGTAACTGATAACCTCACTGAGATTTTCCATCACAGCATTTTTAGCATTATTGAAACCAAACTGACGTAATTCACTCTTATGTTCAGCGTTAAGGGAAAACTTACCTCGTTTCTTTGATTTAAAGCTAAGCTTATTTATGATTAACTCATCATAGCTCTCTGAAGCTAATGACTTGGTGGTCATACCTATATTCACGGCGTAGTTAAGCTTATTGGCTTTAGATTTTCTGACTTGAACGTCAATCATATTAACTTGTGTGTCAAAGTTAACATATTTGCTTTTTTTCAAATAATAACACTTAGATGTATTATCCATTAGGTCATTTTCAAACTCATAAAGGTAACGGTTGCCACCCTTTTTGATTTCGCGTAATACAATGTGGCGTTTGTAAAAATTTTCGTCCCAGTCAACACTTGATGTTAGTGTATTATCGAGTGTAAAACTGATACGAACAGGGCCTTTTTCACGCTTTTTAGCTTTGGTATAGTGTTTTGAATATTCAGCTACAGTTTGTGCTGATTCAGTAGCCCAAGCATTTGCAGGTACTATATTAAGACTCACTATAGTTAAACATGTTACTAGAGCTAATTTATTCAGATGCTTGATCAAAAATTTGCTCCTTAATATTTTTAATATGGTTAAAGATTTGTGTAGAAACGGTTTCTAATGCCTGCTTTCTACTTGTCATCGGTAACTCAAGCTCAATAAAGAAGGGGGTTTGCACTTCATTGTCTAAATCATACACTGTGTACATAACCTCTAAGATTCCTGTTTCAAAGCCTTCTTTAACATCTTCTTCAAAGACAGTATCCCAAAAAATTAACATCGACATTTTATTGCCTTGCAACTCAAGTTGGTCCGATAAAAAATCTTCGCCTTCACTATCAAAATTGTCATAAAACTCTGTGACCAGATTAGGGATACTATGGTTCTTCTTTTTTACCGGCTTGAGAGGCTTAGTTTCACCATCATCGCTGTGATAACGAAATGGTGTAGTTTCGATACAGGCATCTTTATATACCAAAGAGGCAAAGGCTTTATTTAAGCCATTCCATAACGCCATTGGTACCATACGAGTTTTACGCGTTTGCATAAAAGGTTCTTGATCTATGGTGATTTTACCTATTACTTTAACATTCAGGCCGCCGCCACAACTAGCATAGGAAAAAACGCTAAAACAAGAGAAAACCAGCACTATGGCCAATTTTATAAGTTTATTAAATATCATGATTTAAGAACCTATTTCCAAAGAGCTTGTTTAGTTAGTGATGCAACACTACATTTAAGCTCAACCACAAGTGCTTGAGTTGTTGTTTTTACATCACTACATTGTTGACCAGATGCAGAAAGTAATTTTGTAAAGTCAGCTAATGAAGCGATCGTTTTTTGTTGGCTGTTTAAGTAATGATTCTTCTCTGTTCTACTTGGTTTTAATTTATGTATTTTGATCAATTGTCTACTGCTGTTACTGGCTTTATTGACAACAGATTTTGCGACGAAAAACTCATATTGATCATTTGTTTTATTGTATTTGAAAGCATTATTACTACTTCTTCTTGCTTTGCTGATTAAGCGACTAATGTTTATCGTTTTGTCTGCTTTAATCGCGTCGGCAACTTGAGCAAGTTGTTGCTGAGATATTGGGTAAGATTGTGTAAACCCGACTTCAAAGCTATCACCTGTAAAACCTTCATCAAGTGATAATTTAAGCTGATTGACATTTAATGATGGAAGGCTTTTATTACTCAGTTTATATTTTAATCGGGTACAAATAGAGCCGCCGTTTTTACTTATAACGTAGCGATTAGCTTGTGCACAGGTGAAAGTTTTTGGGGCTTTTACTTTATCGTTAATTTCAGCAGAGATACTATCTAACGAGACCTGTAGATCATCACTTTGGGCCGTTAATTCAGAGCAACTTTTATTTAATGTATATTTCAGGTATTCTTTATCTACCTCTTCAACGCGCTCTTGTGCTTGCTTACAAACGAAGTCCCTTGATACTGATGCGTAGTAATAATTATTTTTATTCGATACTTCTATTTCATCATTTAATTCAGAGTACTTACTATTGAGAATCGCTGCTATTGCTTTATTTTTAGCCTGAGTATCGGTATTTAATTTAAATACCTGTTCTTTCTCAACTATTATCTTATTATTACGTTTAGTTACGATAATATTATTGCTGACAGATGTTAGACTTTCGTCTTTTATTTGCTTATCTTGAGAAAAATAAAGTTGATCAAGCTTTGACTGTGACATTTTTATTGCCACTTTATATAGGTCTTTCTTGATAACACTTTCCACACCAACAAAATCTAATCCTAACTTCCATTTACCTGATTGTGATGACAACTCAATAGGGTAGCCCTTATTATTAAAATAAATGGCATACATTGGTGTGGTAATATTTTTTCGTTTATTAAACTGTGATACTTGCATTTTTTGAGCGGCAATGCTCGGGTAAGCGGTTAAGGTGGTATCCTTTTTACCTTGCATTTCAACCAACATACGCTTACTGCGCTTAGGCTCAAACCAATGTAAATTGTCAGACAGGCCAGCATTACCTGTTGTAAGTTGATTTAAAAGTAGTGATTCTACGCTGACTAATGAAATTGCTTTGTCTGATACGATACGCGCTCGAGCCAGTTTCTTACCCTTAGCATTTTTAGTTTCTACACGCGCTTTTACTTTTTTGTGCTTTAGGTTGTATGTTACTTGATGAGTACGAAGTACTTGTCCATTCTGGCTTTCAATGATCTTATTAACGGATAAATTCTTAGGATTAAAGAAAACTTCTTTTTTGATTAGTTTACTTTGATCATCGCCACTTTTACCACCGCAAAAAGGGATGCTGGTAATATTTTCCCCTTCACACCATGATGTTACGCTATTAGGCCAATTTGACATATCTAAAGAGTAAATTGCACTAGGCAGTCCCTGTTTGCTCAAATCTACACTAAAAGAAAATACTTCATCTTGCTTGAATGTTTCTGCACTTACAGGTGAGAAGCATATGCATACTGCGATTGCAGCTGCACCAAGTAGAGTTTTTGTCTGGGTAAACATCTGGTTATCCTTTGTAATTTGCTTATTGATGTTGAAATTCACATTGTAAAGCGGTGAATCGTCGCTGTTTTCTTGGTAAGTCTGTGACTTTGACTGAGCTTGTTCCTATAGTGCAAAGAGATAGTTCACCTTTAAAAATGCAAGGTAATTTTTGTCCTCTTTCATCAAAGGGCAAACAAAGTCTTAAATTATCAAGGGCATTGTAGCTTGGGATATCCCCACCACATTGTGTGCATAATTTTTCAAAAAATTTGGCTGAAATAGTAGAGCCTTGTAAATTTTTACCTTGGCTCATTATTTCACTACTGCAATTAGGCAAGCTTAATAATTGGGTAGCGGTATTTAGGCGACACTTTTTTAGCTGTTTAAAGGCGCCAGCAATTCGATCTTTGGCAAATAAAGAGATTTGCTGTTGGCACATGCGTTCACATTCACATTTTACCGGGTTGGTGAAATATTTAGCAGGCTTACCTTTAACAAGGTAATTATCGACTAGCATTAATTTACTGTCTTCGGTTCTAATCACTTTTAAGGTGAGTTTAGCAATCGACTTACCTGAATCATGCAAGTAATGAGTGCTTATTTGAATGAAAATGACTAAATCAACTAGCCAGTCTTGTTCATCAAACTGGTCATTTTCAGCATAGAAAGACAATAGTTCTGCTTGCTCAAACGCAGGAAATCGTAGTTGTGGTAACTTATTCAATAAGCGACTTGTTAAGGCTTGCTTTAGCTCAATAGATCCTCTTGATTGACAAGGTCGATCATTATTAGCAGCTAAGATCATTTTTATTGCTACTTGCGAGTTTGCAGCAACCTTTCTTTTATTAATTAGCTTCTTTACTTGCTTAACTGAATCTGAAACCAAGTCATCAAAGCTCAGCAAATTAAAGTGTTGCTGAGCATGTGATGAAGAGGTAGATAAGATAAATAAGGTTAAAAACGTAAAAACAAGGCTAAAATTAGTCATTGATACCAAAACCGTGCTTTTCAGTCAGTATGACCGTTATGGGTTCAATAATAGCGGTTGTTAAGCGTATTTTTTTATCTGTATTAGCATTAATGTGATCATAACTCTGTGATATTTCGCGACCATTGCGACCATAGATGGTTAAATTAACACTATCAAGATCTGTGCTACCAGCGTTTAAAATCTGAATAGATTTAGCTGAAACCTTTCTTGGTAAGCTAAACGAACGCATTCCCCATGAATCAGCTTTAGTGGTGTAACTGATGATTACAGCTGGTTTTGGTGGATGCGCACGTTTGATGTTTAACACTAACTGGTTAGGGTAATATTTAGCTTTGGCTGGACATTCAGATACTGAAATATCGCTTAAATAAGCGGTACTGTTATCGATTAAACAAAGCTTGGTATAGGATACTTCGTCATCCAAAGGCAGCAATGCAATGGCTTGTTCTGCTTTGCTTTTTGCTTGTTGCCATTCTCCGTCTTTTTGATGCTGAATGGCTTCTTGGTAAATACTGAGTGTTTCGCAGGTATTTTCTGGTGAACTACACTCTTCGCTAGCGAAGAGTGTAGTTGAGAAAATAGCGAATACCATTATTAGGTATTTAGCCATAATATTTACCAGTTATAACGAAAAGCAAATGATGTAAAAGTTTCATCGAGTGATTGATTATCGCTCTCTTTATCACACCAACTGTCATTATCACTATCAATACATACCATAGTATTCTTAAGTGTTCTCATTTCTTGAGCAAACTCAAGAGCAATGCCGCCGTCAAAGGCAATTTGCATGCCCCATGATGTTGCATTTACATTAGGGTAAATTAAACCAGTAGGAAACTCTCTGCCTTCATTTCTCTGTTCAATTGCTGCATTATAAATACTATCGGATTCACTTGAATAACTACCGACACGCAATTCAACTTGCTTTACGAATGAATCGATAGGAGCCCAGCGAATAGACGCACCGATTGAGCTACGTTCGTAATTCATGTTAGTAACTACACTGTCAAATTCTGTTTCGCCAACTTGAAACGATAACTCAGCTGAAAACAAACCATAGTGTACGCTCTGTCCAAGTAATGTACTGGCACTTAAGCCCATATCCCAGCTGCTAGGTTTTTTGTTGAAAAAATCGTCACTGTTTAAATTGACGTCGTCTCTATTACGATCCATCATTTCTATGTCAGAGCTGGAATCAAGCGATATAGCTTTAAGGCGGTATACTGCACCAAACTTAACGGTTGGTGAAAACACTTGTCTACTATCACCTTTGTAAATAGTTGAAAGTACACCGACGGAACCAGATACTGCCTCGTTTGACTCATCGAGATTAACTCGGTCAATACCACCGTTTGAACTCATGCCATAAAAATCAATGTCAGATGAGCCATAGTCTGTCATAACGAGTTCCAAAGTCAGGCCATAATGTAAGCTTGAGAACCATGTTTTCTCGGGAGTATTCCATAATACGCTAGACCAGCCAGCGCCCAAAATACTTACTTCTTCTTCAATTTTTCCAAAAACTTCAGATGCATCGTTAATTTTTGCAACGACAGGCATAGAGATAAAATATGGAGAATAGTAATAGAGACTAAAGCCAGAGTTTTTGCCATCGCCATCATTATATGAAGCAAAAATAGACTGGTTGTCTGCGGCCATCTCACCCCAGCTAGTTGCATAAAACGTTTCGATTGTATCATTAGGCATGTCGACATTATTAAATGTAACCAAGCTATCACCGGGGTTGCTTGGGTGATCAAATGACGGGGCACCACTTACTTCAATGGTTACATTGCTGCCATTCATTTGGTATAAACCTGCAGGGTTATGCCAAGCAGCAGAAGGGTCGTTGGCTATCGCTACAAAACTATTACCCATAGCGCGTGCTTTTGTACCAGGAGATACAGCCCACGGATCTGCACTTACAGAAGTTGAAATACTAACTAAACCCAGAGACACCAATATTGATGAAATAATTTTATTCGTTTTAAACACTACTTACCCCTAACTTTACACTCGGTATTCATAAATGATGAATAGTTTGAGTGCTATTTGAATTTACTGTCTTATTTAGACATTTTGATTTTGATACTGAAACATACGACATTTGTGCTATTTAAAGAGACAAGTAGAAGTGTTCTGTACTTAATGCGGCGGCGAGTATACCAACTAAAATTACAATTTCTAGATAAAAATAACACTTATTTACAACTTGCTGATTATCCTATTTATTTAGTTAATATCTCTTCTAGCCCTCTAAAGTAGTAGTGTCATCGAAATTGCGGGGGTTATGTAAAATATGAAAAAATATTTTATTGGTAATTTTATGTAACTAATGGTTATTAATTTTAATCGTTTTTTTTTTACTCTATCGAGATTTTATTTAAACTGTTTTTTATTATTTTTTACTATAGACTCTGCGGCCGAATTTATAATTTCGGCCAAATTACCTTATCAAAAAGGGAATGTTCATTTTTTGATCTGACTGTCCATACCGACAGTTGATGATTTCGCCAGCCCTAAATAAGAGAATAACCTCACATGAAATATCTATTAAACAGCCTTACTCTGTTTGCCTTTGCAATCGGACTTTCTTTTAGTGCACTCGCAGCAGATAATCCTAACCTTCTAGTTATGGGCGAAGATGCAGATAAGGATACAATCCCACGAGATAGCCGTGTTTTTAAACGTGTATTAGGTGCTTTAGACAACCAGATGCATGAACAGAATTTCAATGTATTTGATGAAACGACGATCACCTTAGATAACTTTACACAAGGCCGTCTTCATCGTACAGACGCAGAGATCATTGATGTAGCGCGCTCGGTTAAGCGTCCGCCAATTGATATAACCGTTATTTTTTCAATTTATGCCAGTGCCATAGATAAGGGTTATACCACTAAGGTTAATACCCGCATTGAAGGTCGTTTGTTAAATGTAAAAACGGGTCAGAAATTAGGTAACTTTGAGGTTACAGCACGGAATTATAGTGCTCCTGCTAATTGTAATCGTGAATGTATCTTGGGCGTTGTCGGCGATAAATCTCGCATACTTGGTAACGACTTAGGTGCAGTACTTGCTGAGAAATTAGCTTGGATGGTTGATGGTGGTGCCCAATTAACGGGACAAAACCGTGCCGGCACCAATAACATGATGACTAATTATAATTTGGTGTTTTCGGGCTTTACCGACCGTGAATTTTCAGAAATGGAAGAATATCTAGTTATTTTCTCGGGTTATCATAGTCACCGTCCAACACAAGCAAGTAAAACGCACACTGAAGTATGGTATTCATCAGCTATTGGTACAGCCAAGTTAAACCGTAACTTAAAACGCATGCTAGCCGAGCTAAACCTGTCTGGTTACCCTAGCTTCGATCAAAATACGCAAACTTTTACCATCAAAAAAGTAAGTATGCGTGGTAAAACACGTAAAGCTGAAAACGACGGCAGTTGGTAAACAGATATAAATAGGGCCAGCTTAGCTGGCCTTATTTAGGTATTTAATCATGCGTATGCAACTCATTGTTATACCGATTTTTTGGTTATTGTCTTTGCAAGTCTCTAGCAATGAAATAAGCAGTGCTTTTCAAGAGCAAAGTTCGGTAAATGTGATAGTGGCTTTGAAAACTAGGTCGCCTAGTCACTCTCATTGGCGTAATTTAGAACAGCATATTGATGTTATGCAACAAAAGCTAATTGATGACATGGGATGGATAAATATCAACCATCTTGTGCGTTATAAAAATGCGCCTTTGATCGCTAAATCAGTTGCGAAACCTGAGTATGACCGTTTAAGAAAATCTGCATTGGTTGATACTATTTATTTAGATAAATTTACCTTGTTGCAAACGCCAAAGGTAGCACGCCAATTACCAAGTCACCACTCGATTGATGTTAATGTCAAAGTTAAAGAGGTTAACGCTGTTGCAGTAATTGATTCGGGCATTGATTTTAATCATCCGTATCTGAAAAATAAAACTGTTGCTGGCGCCTGCTTCTCGGCGTCGGGGCATTGTCCAAATGGTCGTAATAAGCAATTCGGTATTGCAGCAGCTAAACCATGTACATTTAATGGCTGTAGTCATGGTACACATGTGGCGGGTATAGCAGTTGGTGAAAGTGCACTTCATCAGGGTGTAGCACCTAAATCTCAATTGGTGAGTATCAATGCTATGTCCCATAATGGTTTTGGTACTGGTTTTACCTATTCAGATATTTTGCAAAGTTTGGATTGGGTGTTAACCCATCATAAAAAATACAATATTAGCGTTGTGAATATGAGCTTAGGCGGCGGCCGATTTTATGATAACTGTGATGGGGATTACCCATATACTGCGTTGATAAATCAATTGCGGGATAAAAATATTTTGACCGTAATTGCCTCTGGTAATGAATATTTAACGGACAGCATTGGCGCCCCTGCTTGTATCAGTAGTGCGGTGAGCGTTGGCTCTGTTAATCATAACGGTGAAGTTTCTGATTTCTCTAATAGTTATAAGCGAATAACTATTATGGCGTATGGCTCAAAAATTCTGTCTTCTGTACCTGGCGGTAAATTAGAAGCCATGTCGGGTACTTCTATGGCATCACCTCAAGTTGCTGGTGCGGTTGCCTTATTAAAATCTATTTACCCAGCTGCCACAGCGGAGCAATTATACCAAGCAATATTAAGTGGGGACGATTTTTTGGATAGCCGGAATCAGGTTAAAACCAAAAAACTTAATGTCAAAAAATCATTAGTTTATCTAAGGCAGAAATTTAACAGAGTACCTGATAAATCTAGGCCTATAAAAGAGGAGTCCAGTAATTGTAGTACCAAGGTTGATGGTATTTTAATTGAAAAATCAAATACTGATTGTGGAAAAACCATTAGATGGTAATGCCATTTTCAAATACATTTTATGAATAAAGGAAAGTAAATGCGTTTAGTTATTATCACTTTGATGTCGCTGTTGCTTACAGCTTGTAGTTGTACATCTAATTATGCGGTAAATGCCGTGGTATTTATAGAGAGTAATAGTGATTACTCTCTACCAAAGGAGCATCGTGCTCTTAAACGCCTAGAAAGAAAACTGACTAATGACCTGATTTCTCAAGGGATTAATGTTTATGACGATACAGTAATTAATCTAGATGATTTTAATTTAGACTTTAATAACTACAGTCGCCATGATTTAATTAATGCTGTTCGAGACCTTAAGGGTATTGAAATTGACTATTTGTATGTCGTTTCTGCCGATGCGATGATTGCAGAGAAGGGGCACCGTAAGCAGATCAGCACTGATGTATATGCAACAAGCATCGATATTAATTCAGGCAGGATATTATTAAATGTTGAGGAAAGTGGTCGCGTCATTAATGCCGCAAATGACTGTTTTAATACTTGTATAGCAGAGCATATCTCCACCTCGATGAAAGAGGCTGCTAGTGCATTGTCACATGCTTTATACTCTAAACTACCGTTAAATCAGTGTGACGACGTGCAGCCACAGCCATCGCAAGTAACTAGCCAATATTCACTTTTTTTCGAAGGTTTTTCATCTGCTGAATTAAGCGATATTGAAGATTACTTATTACACTTTCGTGGCTATCAGGGCTTACGTTATAGCCAAACGGGTTTAACTTACAGTGAAATTTGGTATAGCGCCAATACCTCGTCAGCAACGCTGTTAAGAGATGTAAAAAAAGCATTTATTGAGATGGATATATCTGTTTATACATCAATGCAGGGTAATGAACTCAGTGTTAAAAAAGTAAATTTACGTGGTAAGCCTCATAGAGCTAAAGCGCAACCATTAAAAAATATTAATGATTGGTAGTCTATAAATTCTTAGCGCTTTTTAGCAGGGGGTAATCATGACATATGTCATATTCATTTCTAATAAAAAACGCTTTGGCAACCTGAAAATTCGATTTAGAGTTGAATGATGTCACGTACGTTTTGATGCTATTCAATCAGGCAGCCAAATGTTTAATAACATTTGGCTGTTCACTCTTTGTTATATTTAGTTGCCAGTTAAAGCACAGAGTATTATTTTATGCTGATAACAAGTCTATTTTTAACCCTCGCATGTCTTGAGTGTGATGCAGACTAATTAAACACTAATTCACCAAAGTGTTCAGGTCTGTGGTAATCAGGCTCAGCTACATCGATATTATTCCATACCGCATATTGGGGCTCTGTTCTACCGCCACAGCGATAGAAGTTAGCAAACCATTTATCTCTATTTACAGCTTCACCAGTAAGTTGTTCAATCGCGGTAAAGGGTAGTGCAATTTCAATACTCCACTGCTTGTCATTGCTGCTTTCAATTTTTACAGGACAGTCCATATTACTATTAAGGCTACTTTTACATTGTATTAAGCTTGCTGCTTCTACGCTGATAAATTGACGATTGTCGCGCCCAGCGCCATAAGCTAAGTGTAAAGTGCCACAACAGTTTACTTCTAGATTAACGTAGCTACTGCCAAGTACCCCTGAAGGACTAAAGAAGAATTCAACACATGAATCTTCACAAATAAGCATATGATTGAGTTCAGTTTGTTTGGAAAAGCTGTAGTTGTCTTGGGCAATAACTTGTATAAACAAGGTCTCGCTATCGGCACTAAGTTTAACTTGGGTATCTTGTTTTCTACCTTCTAGGTACCAAGGATAGTGGCTGATTTGTAAAGCAGTAATATTTTGCCAATCAGGGCTGTTGAGATTATTCTCGCTAACTTCAGTTACTTTTTTTATCGAATATTGGCTCATGGTTATCTCTTTACTATGGTGTAGATTACAATTTATTTTATTTGTTTTCAGTACTAACGATTTAACGCTTAGTTTGACCGTTTAATTATTGAATAACATGGGTAATATTAAGTACTAATACTGTATTCAATGAGCTTAATTGCCACTGAATATTTAAGTCATATAAACGCATGCCATAAATTTTATCATCGTTTTTACCCTGTTTATAGGCGGGTCGGGGATCTTGTTGCAACACTTGTTCTATTAGTAGTGCCAATTCACTGTCATGTTGTTCATACTGTGTTAGCGACATTTTTGCTTGCTCGCTAAATACCACGGATAAAGCGGCATCGGGTTGCTCTTGAGCAAAACCAGCACCTGCATTGATAATTGCATCAGAGTAGGGCACATAAGGTTTAATGTCGACAATAGGCGTACCATCTAATAAATCTAAGCCTGAAATATGTAAAACTGTTTTCTGCTTAGTTGTGACAACTTTATCAAGTTTCACTACAGACATACCAATGGGATTTGGCCGAAATGTTGAGCGTGTTGCCAAAACACCTGTTTTTTTATTACCGCCAAGTCTAGGTGGGCGCACTAAGGGTTTCCAGCCTTGCGCTTGCGTGCCATGAAATACAAAGAGTAACCACAGATGACTAAATTGCTCAATGTCTCGTACTAACTCGTGATTATTTGCTTCACCAATGAGTACGACCTTTCCTTTTGCCGCACTGACCAAATTTGGTTGGCGCGGTATGGCAAATTTTTCTCTATATGGTGATTCAATAATGCCTATGGCGTCAAATTTAAAGCTTTGTACCTCATCATTTGTATCAGGTAATCTTGACATTTTATTGCTCTATTGTCTTATCTGGATCGCCTACTTGGTAAGCTTTACCGTAACACACGACTTGTGCGACACAATGCTTGGTTTCAATTGGCAC
>Ga0209292_1003287_pt1 | contig 17881 bp, 14 predicted proteins | sample GOMGulsemesocosm_2_FD_184634 | JGI IMG/M metagenome (GOLD analysis project Ga0209292, IMG submission 184634) | Methane-oxidizing microbial communities from mesocosms in the Gulf of Mexico - GOM9C Gulf of Mexico (SPAdes) (version 2) | ecosystem: Environmental > Aquatic > Marine > Cold seeps... | reverse complement strand
ACTGGAATAGTGCAGCGGTCGCAGCTGAATGATCATCACGATCTTGCTGCGTAATATCCTGCTCTAAGGTGTAAATATTCCACATACCACGCACACCATCCGTAATGGCGCTTAATGGAACCCAATAACCCGGTTGCTGATAGGCTTGAGACAAAGCAAGGTAAGCCAGTTGGCCATTATAAACAGGGCTGTTATCTGCTAATGCAAACCGCAGAGTAATTGTTCGGGTCACCGTATCAACTTCATTACCAACACTTAATAGACTTGCAGAGTAGTTAATGCCTGCGATCTCGAGTTGATGATCCTTGCCTTGCAGCTGGGAGATAAAACTAGCAGGTACACCAAGCGTCACTTCCGAAGCACCCGTTTGTAACAATCTAAATGCCGTAGCCCCTGCAGCAATCACCTCACCTTGGGCTATTTGACGACTACTTACAATCCCATCAAAAGGCGCTAATAGTTTCGATTTATCAATACGATACTGACTTCCTTCCAGTGCCGATAAGGTACTGCGAATATTGGCTGCAATGACACGTTTTTGCGAAGACAACTCATCAATATTCTGCTCAGAAGTAAAACCACGCTTACTCAGCGAATTTAACCGCGATAGGTTCGCTTCGATCAAATCAAATTCTGCTTGTGCTTGTTGCAGTTGTGCTTCTAGCTGGTTACGTTCTATTAATAGCAGTTGCGTATTAAGTTCTGCCAGCAATTGACCTTCCTTCACTTGCTGCCCTTCAATCACATGCAGCGTTTTAATGATACCCGCAAATTCAAAACCTAAATTTGCATCTTGCTTAGCAATCACCTTACCGACAAATTTATTTTCGACTTGGTAACTGTCTTGCTGAGTCAAATACTCACTACTGGCTTGTAAATACTGTGACACCGCCTGCGTTTCGTCAGCAACAACCTCACTACACGCTTGTAGTGTAAGCGGAATTAGCAATATACTTATCCATTGTGCTGCTTTTGTATTCAGCAAAGATAGGTAACTCTTTCTAAACATAATCAATATCCTTTTTTTGCGCTCTATTCAACGCAACGCTTTTGTTTCGGTCTTTTCTAAACTAGACTGACAAGTCCAGCCATAAAGATAGCAAAACCAAACTAGACCGTACAGTCCATTTTGTATATATTAACGTATTAGCAACATTTAATAGTGGAATGTACATCCAAATTATTAGCGGTATGAATAGATGAATAAACCTAGAACGAAGAGTGAATTAAAGAGAAATCAGATACTTGATGCAGCAACAGTGCAATTTACCCAACATGGCTATGCAGCCACCAGCATGGATCTCATCGCCAAATTAGCTGGTGTATCAAAACAAACTGTTTATAGCCATTTTGGCAACAAAGACGAATTATTTATTACCGCGATCAGTTATAAATGTGAATTATTGGGCGTAACAGAACTGTTACCCGAGAATTTAGGACCTGTCGAATCGACACTAACACTATTTGCACAACGCTTTTTTGCCATGATCACATCAGCTGATTCGATGGCAGTACACCGAACCTGTGCAGCAGAGTGCCTTGCCCATCCGCATTTATCTCGGTTGTTTTTTGAAGCGGGGCCGCTGTTTGTTATCGACAAATTGGCCAATTGTTTAGCTGAATACCATCGCCGTGGCGAGCTTGATATTGAAGACTGTCGCCAAGCGGCTATACAATTATTGGCAATCGTTAAAGGCGAGCAATGGACACGGTTAGAATTTAATATTGAAGAGTCGTTATCAGAGCAGGAAATTAATCACTATTTACAAAGTTCTGTACGTCTATTTGTACGTGGATATCAAAGTTTAAGTTAAAGCAATCAGGGTTATGTTAACCATAACCCTGACTATTACCAGCCTTTCTATAACGCTATTCGGCAGTATTAAGCGTAGCGCTAAACCAATCAAGTTTGCTGGCTAACTGAGTCACTTGACCAATAATAATCAGTGACGGACTTTCAGCTTGCGCAGCAAGATCACCAAGATCTTTTAACGATCCTTGCAGTGTGCGTTGCTGCTTACTTGTGCCTTTCTCAACAATCGCCACCGGCATATCAACATCCATACCATGTTTGATTAGATTGTTCGCAATGCCAGTGCTTTGGGTTAAGCCCATATAAAATACCAAGGTATGCGTTGCTTTTCCGAGTAACGGCCAATCTAGTTGATGCGAGTCATTTTTCAGATGTCCGGTAATAAACTGTACACCTTGGGTATAATCTCGGTGTGTCAGCGGGATCCCGGCGTATGCCGCACAGCCTGATGCAGCTGTAATACCCGGTACCACTTCAAAAGGTATATTAAACGGTAATAAGGCTTCGAGTTCTTCACCACCGCGGCCAAAGATAAATGGATCGCCACCTTTAAGACGGATCACTTGCTTACCTTGCAAGGACAGGTCCACCAACAATTGGTTAATTCCGCTTTGTGGAACACAATGATTGCCTGCTTGTTTGCCAACAAAGAAACATTCAGCTTGCGGGTTAATCAAGGCAATGATCTCTTCTGATACCAAGCGGTCATGCACAACCACTTCCGCTTGTTGTAATAAACGTAATGCTTTAACGGTTAACAGGTCAGGATCACCCGGACCCGAACCGACTAAAATCACTTTCCCTGTATGACTTACGGCCTGTAGCTCACTTGTTGTTGTTGGTATTGCTTGTCCAGTCATTCTATATCCTTAGCTACTACGCCAGCCATCACGGCTGGCAACTATTTAAGTACTGCTTTACCTAATAAATACCATAGCTATGCAATGCTTACCAATAGCGGAGTAGTATAACTTATATCAAGCGCAGCAAGATCAAAAAAGGCGCGATCTTTCGACCACGCCTTTGGCTATTTATTGCTTTATCGATTATTAATTAAGCTTATTGTCATCTCGGTTTACTTCAACAAAATCACCTTCGATAGCGCCGTCATTTTTAGCGCTATTAGACGAGCCAGGCTGTTGTTGGAATGGTGAGGATTGTGAACTATGTGTTGATGAAGAATGCGATGAATAGTGAAAGCCTTGTGCACCACCAGTAAACGTCGATTGCGGAATAATACGATCTTTGTACTGAGCAATAATCGCTTTCGCTAAACGAGCTCGAATTTGTGGTGTTAATACTAACAAACCTAACGCATCAGTCACAAAACCAGGCGTAACCAGTAACACACCACATACCAGCAGCATAATACCTTCAACAATTTCTTGTCCCGGAGCTTCACCCGCAGCTAAACGCGCTTGTAGTTTTTGCACCGTTTGTACGCCTTGGTTACGTACCAAGTAAGAACCGGCAAACGCAGTTAAAACAATAATACCAATAGTCAGTTCTGCACCTAATAACGAGCCTATCGACATTAGTACATACACTTCAATTAATGTCATCGCAGTAAACAGAAAAAATAAACGACCTAACACATTAACCTCTCAAAATTTAGTTATAGTAGACAGCTTATCAAGGTATCCCCTTGTTATTCACTTATCTACAAAATCCGCACAAAACGGTTATGATATAAAGTAACATAAGGGCATTAGCCCCATTTTCAAGTTATCGCCTAGTAGATAGTCCATAATACTCAGTGACAGACACCATAATTAAGACAACGAAAATACTATAAAGTTGGAAAAAATGAACCTAAAATCGATGCTTTTATTAGCCAGCAGCCTAGTTCTGCAAACTGCCACCCCCGTATTAGCCAATAATAATTTTAGTCTATTTGCAAATAAACCACAAAGCGCGCCAGCATTTTTGCCTGCCGAAGAGGCCTTTGTTTTTTCGCAACTGCAACAAGGCGAACACCTTAATGTCTTTTGGCAAATTACCGATGGTTATTATTTATATAAGAATAAATTGCGTGTCACCATTAATGGTACCGAACACACTATCGATGGTTTGCCTGCAGGTAAAGACTATCATGATGAATATTTTGGCGACGTCGAAATCTTTCAGTACGAATTAATGCTATCAGTACCCGTTGCCGATTTAGCACCCGCGAGTAACATCACCATCCATTATCAAGGGTGCGCTGTCGCGGGCTTGTGTTATCCACCTATGACAAAAACCTTCATCAGCCAATAACGCTGTAAAATAGTGTTTCAATAAATCAATATTACCTAAAAAGGCTTACTCTGTTACAACCACAGCATGTATCACTAAAGGAGTTAATTTTTCTGAGTTATCGATAACATCGAAACCCAGCTCCCATTCTCGCCACATTAATTTGATAAATGCGGTGAATTGATCGTAAATTGGATCTTAAATACCATTTTTAATATCAGGTATCTGTAAAGAGAGCACTTAAAAGGGAATTATATGAAATTTAGTCACAAAATTGTTATTGCATCTTCCATTTTAATTATAACGACGGTTAGCTTGCTCTCTGCAAAGCAGGTCATGACTGTTCAATCAGAACTTGAAAGTACGATTCAAAATAGTATTCACGATATAATGCAAAGCGTTAAAAATAACGTTGTCGCTGAAATGGAAGGACGTAAAGATGTCGCTCGCTATGTCACCGAGATAGCTCAGCAAGACTTGTCTCCCGCAGCAATCAAAAACACATTAGCACAACCAGCACTAAGCAAGCCGTTTCTGCTAGCAGGAGGTGGTTTGGATGTTAATGGCAACGCAATTTCGGGGAGTGCAAGTTGGGATCCAGGACCGTCATGGGACGCACGCCAGCGTCCTTGGTATAAAGATGCAAAAAAGACCAATGACCTTATTGTCACCGCGCCTTATGCAGATTCTGTAACTAATGATATTTTGATTTCTATCGCAACCCCGCTTAACAAGAATGGTCAATTTATGGGGGCGCTATTTTTTGATGTTAGTCTTGTCGGGCTTGCTGAACTTGTCAACAATGTCGATCTATTTAATGCCGGTTATCTGTTTATTGTCGATAGCAGTGGCGCCACGATTGCTCACCCAGACAAAGATAAAAATGGTAAAGCGTTTTCCTCTTATCAACCAAATATTGAAATTAAACAGGAAGCTCAATCTGTTGATATAAACGGTGCAGAGTTTGTTTTTGATTTTGTTAAAGTACCGAATCAAGATTGGTTTATTGGTGTGGCACTTGATCGAGATATCGCTTTTGCTTCTGTTGCAAAAATGCGCACAGAATCGATAATATTTACTGTTTTCGCTATGATTATCAGTATTGTTATCTTATTGATGCTGATTACTAAATTGATGCGACCACTCGGTTTCTTAAGCGATTCGATTCAAGATGTGGCATCAGGAGATGGAGATTTAACGCAACGTCTCAAAACTGATGTTGATAAAGAATTTGCCATACTTGCTTCTCGATTTAATACTTTTACAGAAAACCTTCAAGGTCAAATTAAGCAACTTAAGTCCATCGGTGGCGAAATTTTACTTAATGCAGAAGCGACAGCTCAAGGTTCGGAGGGGGCGACGATAGCAATGCAAAATCAACTTGAAGAGCTAGAACAATTAGCGACTGCGATGAATGAAATGGCTGCGACGTCTACTGATATGGCGGGTAACGCACAAGGCGCTGCCGCAGCAGCTCAAGAAGCCGATGATGCAACTCAAGAAGGCACCTCGGTTGTTAACAGCACAACTGAATCTATAAATGAGCTTTCTGGTCGTATAGATGAAGCAGTAGCCGAAGTTAAGTCATTAGAAAATGCGACCGACAGTATTGCGACTGTCTTACAAGTTATTAACGATATAGCAGACCAAACTAACTTACTTGCGCTTAATGCTGCTATTGAAGCTGCACGTGCAGGGGAACAAGGTCGTGGTTTTGCCGTCGTTGCCGATGAAGTACGTACTCTTGCGCAAAGAACACAACAATCCACGATGGAAATACGTACTATGGTTGAACAACTCCAATCTGGTACAAGTTCTGTTGTGAAAGCTATGGGGTTAAGTAAAGAGAGTGCAGCCAGTACTGTAGACAAAGCACTAGAAGCAAACTACGCCCTACAGCGTATCAGAGATGCTATTCAGTCTATCTCTGATATGAATTTACAAATAGCTTCTGCTGCAGAGGAGCAGAGCTTAGTGGCAGAAGAGATCAATTCAAATACTTTAAAAATTAAAGATTTTTCTGTGCAAGTTTCTGAAGGTGCTAATGACGCGAATATGGCGATGAAGATTCAAACAGAAAATGTACGAGAACAAGAAAACATTCTGAATAAGTTCATCGTATAGTACTCAGCACGACGAAGAAACTGTGCTGACTTAGTTAAATAAGCCTCCTCGTCGGAGGCTTTTTTGATCGAGTGAAAAAATCATCCATCCACGACCTATTGAACACAAAAGTGGTACTGTTCAATGGTTTGTTGGACTAAGTTAGCAACTTAGATATGCTTGCTACGGGCAATGAAGAATACCGGCAACACAGCTAAGGCCATATAAATAAAGATGTCAGCTTTGACGATTGGGTAAAATAATCCAGATACAAATGTCAGCATCGCGATAGCTAAACTAAACGGCAGCGCGGCATAAATAGCTTGGGTCGCTACCGCATCTTCTTCACTGACACATTCCGCCATATAACGCATTGATGCCATGTGCGCGACACCAAACGTCACTCCGTGTAATAACTGTGACAACATGATTGGTGCAACATCAACGGCATAACCTAATGTGGTCCAGCGTAATACACTACCGGCTGCAGCAATGACAAACATCATAGCAATACTGACATTACCAAAGAAGCGTTTACCAAAAGCTAAAAAGAAGATCTCACCAACAACCCCCACACTCCAGAAATAACCGATATAAGTTTCGCTAATACCAATATCTTGCCAGTAAACAGCCCCAAAGCCATAATAAGCCGCATGAGCACCTTGTAATAATGAGGTGATGGCTAAAAATGGCCAAAATACCGGACGCTTTAAAATAGTCAAAATACCGGAGCTCGGTTTGCTGGTTGCAGATCCACCTTCAGGCATATTCTGCGCTGGTGTAATAGTCAGTAGAAATAAGATCCCGAGTCCAACGATAATCGATAGCAAAATTACTTTATGATCAAATTCTTCGACCAAAAAACCGGTTAACGCACTCGACAACATAAAACCAATCGAGCCCCATAACCGCACTTTGCCATAATCCATATTATTGTAGCGTACTAACTTCGCACCTATCGTTTCGCCTAAAGCCATCAAAGGTGAAAATATAAAGTTAGTTAAAATGACTAATAAAAAGATCGCATAGACATTTTCAATCAGATAAAAACCAGAGAAGGCGACAATAGCGGTTAGCGTTAAGCGCTGAACCCGGGTCAATAGCGAGGTAGTGGAGATCAAGTTACGGGTCAATAATAACGCCCCGGCAGAACGGGCAACCAGTGCAAATGCCAGCATGCTACCGATCATTTCTGTAGAGATACCCTCGCCCTTTAGCCATAACGCCCAGAATGGCAGCAGAATACCAAACACGCCGAAGAAAAAGGCGTAATAAAGTCCCATCCATATTGATGAAGGCAGTGCAAAGCCCATGTTTAATCCCTAAATAATGAAATATCAGTCCAATAATTATCGATATTCTACGCCCTTAGTAATAGAGATGCGCTATTTTTCCATAAAATATTATGATGACCTAGCCTTTGTTTCGTCAAAATAAACGACCAATTAAAGCAAAATTATCACAAAAAACTATCATTAATACTAAAGTCGTATTGCTAGATATTAGCGGTCATGGCATTTTTATTCACAGCAGATGTAAACATAAACCACGATAAAACATGCTTACATCCAGATGTGGACAAGGAATTAAATACTATTAAGGAAGAACAATGAGCGACACTAAACTATATCCGGTACCTGCAGAATTTGCGCAAAACAGTTTATTAAATGACAGTGCTTATCAAGCAATGTACAAGCATTCAATCACCGACCCGGAAGCATTTTGGCGTGAGCAAGGGCAAATAGTTGATTGGATCAAACCTTATAGCCAAGTTAAAAGCACCAGCTTCCAACCAGGTAGTGTCGACATTAAATGGTTCCAAGACGGTGAACTTAATGTATCAGCCAACTGTCTTGATCGTCACTTAAAAGATAATGCCAACAAAACTGCAATTATTTGGGAAGGTGATAATCCAGAAGATTCCGTAAATCTTACTTACCAAGAAGTCTATGAACAAGTCTGTCAATTTGCCAATGCATTAAAAGCCCAAGGCATTAAAAAAGGCGATCTAGTCTGTCTGTATATGCCTATGGTGCCAGAAGCTGCGATTGCGATGTTGGCCTGTACCCGTATTGGTGCCGTGCATACGATCGTATTTGCTGGTTTTTCTGCCGAAGCCCTCGCTGATCGTATTGATAACTGCGGTGCAAAATTAGTCATCACCGCCGATGAAGGCGTGCGTGCAGGCCGTATTACTCGCCTGAAAGATTGTGTTGATAACGCCTTAGCTAAACCACAAGTAACCACAGTTGAAAATGTCATTGTCTTTGCCCGTACCAAAGCTGATATCGCTTGGCATGAAGGCCGTGATCTATGGTGGCATGACGTCGTTAAAGACCAGCCAACTGAATGTGCACCTGAAGCGATGAATGCCGAAGATCCATTATTCATTCTTTATACTTCCGGCTCAACGGGTAAACCTAAAGGTGTATTACATACCACAGGTGGTTATTTAGTTTATGCCACGATGACGTTCAAATACGTATTTGATCATCAAGAGAACGACGTATTCTGGTGTACTGCCGATGTAGGTTGGATCACCGGCCACAGCTATTTAGTTTATGGACCACTCGCGAACGCAGCCACGACGGTATTATTCGAAGGTGTACCAAATTACCCAGATACAGCACGTATGAGCCAAGTCGTAGACAAACATCAAGTAACGACACTTTATACAGCGCCAACAGCTATTCGCGCACTGATGGCGAAAGGCGATGATGCCATCATTGGCACTAAACGAACTTCATTACGCTTAATGGGTTCAGTAGGTGAACCAATTAACCCTGAAGCATGGCAATGGTATTACGATACCATTGGTAACTCATCAACACCGATTGTTGATACTTGGTGGCAGACAGAAACAGGCGGTATTTTAATTACTCCACTGCCAGGTGCAACAACCCTAAAACCAGGTTCTGCAACTCGTCCATTCTTCGGTGTAAACCCGGCGTTAGTCGATAATGAAGGTAACTTATTAGAAGGTGAGAATGAAGGTAACTTGGTTATTTTAGATTCTTGGCCTGGACAAATGCGCGGTATTTATGGCGATGAAAGTCGTTTCGAAGAAGCCTACTTCTCAACATTCAAGAACATGTACTGCACAGGTGACGGTGCTAAACGTGATATCGATGGTTATTACTGGATCACAGGTCGTGTCGATGACGTGCTGAATGTTTCTGGTCACCGTATGGGTACCGCTGAGATTGAAAGTGCCTTAGTTGCCCATAGCAAGATTGCCGAAGCAGCAGTAGTCGGTGTACCACACGATATTAAAGGTCAAGGTATTTACGCTTACGTGACGCTAAATGCAGGTGAAGAAGCCGATGAAGCATTACTAAAAGAAGTGAAGCAATGGGTGCGTAGTGAGATTGGTGCTATTGCCACACCGGATACCTTACATTGGACACAAGCATTACCAAAAACCCGTTCGGGTAAGATCATGCGCCGTATTCTACGTAAAGTAGCAACCAATGAAACTGATACCTTAGGTGATACATCAACACTCGCAGACCCAAGTGTCGTTGATACCTTAATTGCTGAAAAGCAAGAAGCCTAAACAGTCCACGATAGTAGCTAAATAACCTACTATCGCTTTATTACCTTTCATCGGTGTAGCTTTCGCCTTGGCTACGCCGATTTTTTATTACTGTATCCTCTGTCACTATCACCCCTATTAATTGACAAAGCTATCAACAATACCATCCTTAAAGCCACCAACACCCGAAGTGATAATAGCCTATTTATAATATGCGCGAGGTTTAAGTTAGAGTGTAAACTTTAATAAAATATCAGATAAGACCAGTTAAATGCTGTTATATTCTTCGAAAATCATATAATGTGTAGAAAAGTAGCAACAATTATACTTTATATATATTTATAATTGAAGTTTTCAGAAATACTAACGATGTGAATATTATTGACGAAGTTAGTATGATTTTACCAGACAATGGAAGCAATATGTCGAACAAACCTAGAATATTGTTACTCAACGGACCGAATCTAAATCTTTTAGGTAAAAGAGAACCTGAGACTTACGGCTATCAAACACTTAGTGACATTGTAGAACATTTGACCGATGTTGCAACTGAGCACGACATTGATCTGCGCCACGAACAATCTAACGCAGAGCACGAGCTTATTAATCATATTCATGCGGCAATGGGCAATACTGATTTTATCATTATCAACCCGGCAGCATATACACATACTAGCGTAGCGATTAGAGATGCATTATTAGGGGTTTCAATCCCATTCATCGAAGTACACCTCTCTAACGTACACGCGCGAGAACAATTTCGTCATCATTCTTATCTTTCAGATGTCGCCAAAGGCGTTATTTGTGGATTAGGTGCTGATGGTTATGAATTTGCACTGCTTTCTGCTGCCAAACAGCTAAAGCAAACTAACAACAAATAAGAAAGAGATTATTATGGATATCCGTAAAATTAAAAAACTGATTGAACTTGTTGAAGAATCTGGCATTGCAGAATTAGAAATTTCTGAAGGCGAAGAATCGGTTCGAATCAATCGTTTCAGCAGCACTGCAGCACCTGCACCGGTACAATACGCAGCAGCACCTGCTCCAGTAGCAGCGCCTGCAATCGCAGCCGCAGCACCTACAGCAGCAGTTGAAGCCGCTCCAGCAGAAGTAGCGGGCCATCAAGTTCGCTCTCCTATGGTTGGTACTTTCTATAATGCCGCATCTCCAGGTGCAGCTCCGTTTGTTACTATCGGCCAAACAGTTAGTGTTGGTGATACATTATGTATCTTAGAAGCAATGAAAATGATGAACCAAATCGAATCAGATAAAGCCGGCGTAGTGAAAGCTATCCTAGCAACAGACGGTCAAGCTATTGAGTTTGATGAACCTCTTTTCATCATTGAATAACTACGGAGTTTCCAATGTTGGATAAAGTTGTTATCGCCAACCGCGGCGAAATTGCACTACGTATTCTTCGCGCTTGTAAAGAATTAGGCATCAAAACGGTTGCCGTTCACTCAACAGCCGATCGTGAATTAAAGCACGTATTATTAGCTGACGAGACAGTTTGTATTGGTAAACCTGCCGCTCTAGACAGCTACTTAAATGTACCTGCCATCTTAAGCGCTGCAGAAATTACTGGCGCAGTTGCCGTTCACCCTGGTTACGGTTTCTTAGCTGAAAATGCAGATTTTGCTGAACAGGTTGAGCATTCAGGTTTTATTTTCATCGGTCCTAAAGCTGACACTATTCGTCTAATGGGCGATAAAGTATCTGCGATTGCGGCAATGAAAAAAGCCGGTGTACCTTGTGTACCAGGTTCTGATGGTCCACTTGATACTGATGCACAGCGTAATAAGAAAATAGCTAAGCGTATCGGTTACCCGATCATTATTAAAGCTGCCGGTGGCGGTGGTGGTCGTGGTATGCGTGTTGTACGTGAAGAGTCTGAATTACTTGATTCTATCGCACTAACACGTAACGAAGCGGGTTCATTCTTCGGTAATGACATGGTTTACATGGAAAAATTCCTAGAAAACCCGCGTCACGTCGAAGTGCAAGTACTTGCTGATGGCCAAGGTAACGCGATCCACCTTGGTGAACGTGATTGTTCATTACAACGTCGTCATCAAAAAGTTGTTGAAGAAGCACCAGCACCAGGTATTACCGCGGATCTACGTCGTCACATTGGTGAACGTTGTAGCCGTGCTTGTGTTGATATCAACTACCGTGGCGCTGGTACATTTGAATTCTTGTATGAAAACGGTGAATTCTACTTCATCGAAATGAATACCCGTATTCAAGTTGAGCACACAGTAACAGAAATGGTAACTGGCATTGATTTAATCAAAGCACAACTACGTGTTGCTGCTGGCATGCCATTATCAGTGACTCAAGAAGAAGTGCGCTTAACGGGCCATTCACTTGAATGTCGTATTAATGCTGAAGACCCTGAGACATTTATTCCAAGCCCAGGTCAGATCAAACGTTTCCATGCCGCTGGCGGTTATGGTGTACGTTGGGAATCGCATGTATACGCGGGTTATAAAGTACCACCACACTACGATTCAATGATCGGTAAGTTAATCACTTACGGTGAGAATCGTGATGTGGCAATCTCAAGAATGCGTAACGCCTTAAGCGAGATGGTGATCGAGGGTATTAAAACCAATATCCCACTGCATTTAGAAATTCTAAATGATGAAAACTTCCAAAATGGTGGCACTAACATCCACTATTTAGAGAAGAAATTAGACTTGAAAGCACAAAGCAAAAAATAATTTTAGCTTTCATTAATATAAAAACCCAAGCGATTTAGTCGTCTTGGGTTTTTTTATACTTGTTCATCAGCTTTTATTTTTGAGTTCAGCCTCTAACCCCCTCGTTTAGCCTGTCCCACTTATGAGTATGGCTATAGAGTCAGCACGTTTTATTTAAGCCATACATAGATTTACTTCAAAGTTTTTATTTTAATCTTGCGCTTCACTTCAAAAGCACACACCCAAACTTGACACCCAGTTACGTTAACGTCACTATAAATAAATTCAAAACGATTAACCAACAAACAACAGTTTGTTAACAACTTGTATTTTAGTGACATCGTTATCTAGTTTAATAATCTGTCGATTTTTGTAACATTGTGACAATGATGGCCATTAGTTTTGATTTTTAAACATTAGTGTATTTGTAAGACAAAGTTTATAAGGACGAAGCAATGACTACAAAAAATTATGACTATATTATTCTTGGCGCTGGCTCTGCAGGTTGTGTATTAGCCAATCGCATGAGTGAAGATAAACAACATAAAGTTTGCCTTTTAGAAGCCGGTCCTGAAGATAAAACGCCGATGATAAAAATCCCAGGTGCTTTTGCATACTTCATGTTTAAGACTAAATATAGCTGGGGGTTTGATGCTAAGCCTGTTAGTGACATTCGCAAAGGCCAACCAGTGCACAGCCCAAGGGGCAGGACATTAGGTGGTAGTAGCGCTGTTAACGGTATGGTTTATATTCGAGGTCACCAAACTGATTATGATACCTGGCAAGATCTTGGTAATAAAGGTTGGGGTTTTGATAACATGCTGCCTTATTTCAAACGTGCTGAAACTAACCAGCGCGGTTCAGACGAGTTCCATGGTGCAGACGGCCCTCTTTATGTTTCAGATCCTATTAATAATTACACATTGAATACAAGCTTTATTCAAGCAGGTCAGGAAGCTGGACAGCCATTATCAACTGACTTTAATAATACCAATACATTTGAAGGGGTTGGATTTTATCAATTTACCATCAAGGATGGCGAACGCTGTGGTGTATCTCGCGCTTATTTAAAACCAGTGAAGCATCGTGACAATCTGACTATCCACTGTGACTCGCAAATTAAACGTATTATCTTTAAAGACAAACGCGCAGTCGCTGTTGAGTACGAACAAAACGGCATAATTCATACGATCCAGGCTAACAAAGAAATACTGTTAAGTAGTGGTGCGTTCGGTTCACCGCAGATATTAATGTTATCAGGTGTAGGTGACCAAACTGAACTAGCAGAACACGGTATTGACGTTATACATCATTTACCAGGTGTTGGTAAAAATTTGCAAGAACACGCAGATGCATGTGTATTACAGGCAAATAAAAAAACCGATGGTTTTACCTTCTCACCATTAGGGTTGTTAAAGCTAGTACCAGATACCTTCAAGTATCTGCATAATAAAACGGGTAAACACGCCAATTCAATTACCCATGCCGGTGGTTTTATTAAATCATCAGCTGAACATACGGTGCCAAATTTGCAGATCCACTTTGTGCCTTTACTGTTTGATGATTGTGGACGAGATCTAAAATTAATGAGTAAACATGGTTACAGTTGCCATGTCTGCTTATTACGTCCTGAGAGTCGAGGCACAGTCAGTTTGCGTTCAAGCAATCACTATGATCCACTTGAGATTGATTATAATTTTCTGGCCACAGCAGCAGATAGGAAACAACTTGTTGATGGTATTCGTCAAGTACGTAATATCTTAGCTCAACCAGGTTTTGACAGTCATCGGGGAGAGGAGCTTTATCCAGGTAAGGATGCGCAGTCAGATGACGAAATACTGCAAAAATGTAAAGATCGCTTAGGTCTAGTTTTTCACCCTGTAGGCACTTGTAAGATGGGTTACGACAGTGAAGCCGTTGTTGATGATCAACTAAAAGTACACGGTCTAAGTGGTATTCGTGTCATTGATGCTTCCATTATGCCGACACTAGTTAGTGGCAATACCAACGCACCAACTATCGCGATTGCTGAAAAAGCGGCAGACTTAATTTTGGCTGGTGAATAGCTAAGTAACTGGGGATCACAGCTGTATCCCATAAGTATACTAAAGCCAGTATTAACGAATGTTAATACTGGCTTTTTCATCATCTTCACAACGCTATTAACTGCAACTTTCTAACTGCAACTCTCTGCATTCCAATAATTCGAGTTTACCGTTAAAAAACTTTTCCACCATTTTTTCCGCATTCGAATCTTTGCCATAAATCACACACAACCAATTCACTTTCTCTAGGTACTGCGCAATGAAGTCATCGACATTATTATATACACTAAGCTTTTTCCGGTGTTGATGCATTTTTTCGATTAATGCTAGGGCATGTTTTTGATCGATATCTTGGCGTAACTTATTTTGAATATGCACGATATTATGTTCAGCATCATCAATGCACATACCCCGAATATAGGTCAGACAATCCATTGCATCCGCTTGAATTTGATAATAAAGATTACGATTAAAAGCATCAAAAAATGTGCTTTCAGAAGCGTCTCCGTTAGATTTCAAATAACGTAAACCAGAGCGATAATTACCAACTTTACTCGCCAACTTATCAGCCTTAGCGACTTGTTCATCGCCTGTTTTAGTCATTGCAGTGTCAAACACAGCTCTTGCCTGCTCGACCTTCTCGCTCAAGCTACTCAGTTCCGCTTCAACACTTGCTTTTATTGGAATGTAAAACATAGATATCCTTCCTATTACGATTCAAATGATAATGCACTCTTTACGTTTGCGATGGCCTAGATACCGCCCATCAATATATATTTAATTTCCAAGTAATCATCCATACCATATTTTGATCCTTCTCTGCCTAACCCCGACTCTTTAACACCGCCAAATGGGGCAATCTCTGTTGATATCATGCCTTCATTCACGCCAACTAGCCCTGCTTCAAGGGCGCCAGCAACTCGCCATACTCGACCTATATCGCGGCTATAAAAATAGGCAGCTAATCCTGAGTCGGTATCATTCGCCAATGCCACCACTTCCTGTTCTGAGCTGAAACGAAAACATGCAGCTAAGGGACCAAATGTTTCCTCTTGCGAAAGAGCCATATCGTGACTGGCATCCTTAATGATGGTCGGCTGGAAAAAACTACCGCCTAACTCCCCTCTGTGGCCACCACAAACGATTGATGCGCCCTTGTCTACGGCATCTGCAATATGACGTTCGACTTTCTCGACTGCCGCCATATTAATTAGCGGCCCTTGAGTGGCCCCGTTTTCAAAACCAGTGGCCATTTTTAATTTTGCCACCGCTGTGGCAAACTTATTGATAAACGCATCATAGATAGCATCGTGAATATAAAAGCGATTAACACACACACAGGTTTGACCACTATTACGGAATTTAGAGGCCATAGCCCCCTCAACCGCGGCATCGATATCGGCATCATCAAACACAATAAAAGGTGCATTGCCGCCCAGTTCCAGGGATAACTTCTTAACTGAATCAGCAGCTTGACGCATTAACAACTTACCGGTACGGGTTGAACCGGTAAAAGATATTTTTCTGACCGTCTTCGAGGCCATGATCGCACTGCCAATGCTTGCAGAGTCACCAGACACAACATTAAAAACCCCAGCAGGAATACCGGCTTTTTCTGCTAATACAGCCAGTGCCATTGCGATTAACGGTGTTTCTTCAGAGGGTTTTAGGATCATGGTACAGCCTGCTGCCAATGCCGGCCCGGCCTTGCGCGTGATCATCGCGAGAGGAAAGTTCCAAGGTGTGATCGCAGCAACCACCCCAATCGGTTCCTTAGTCACAATTATTTTTCGATTAGGTTTATCCTCAGGGATCACATCACCATAAACCCGCTTACCCTCCTCGGCAAACCAATCAATAAAACTGGCCGCATAAACAACTTCGCCTTTCGATTCGGCCAATGGCTTACCTTGCTCTGAGGTAATGATGTAGGCTAGATCATCTTGATGCTCAAGCAGTAACTCTCCCCAGCGCCGTAAAATTAAGCCTCTGTCTTTGGCGGTACGTTGTCGCCAGGTTTTTAGCGCGCTGTCCGCAGCCGCAATCGCAGCCTTAACCTCAGCTTCTCCAGCCTTAGCAACATCTTGTAACTTTTCTCCAGTCGCCGGATTTAAAACATCATATGTTGTTGCCGCTGATAACCAAGCTCCATTGATATAAGAGCCAGCTTGTAATAGTTCACAATAATTAATCTTCATCTTTCACCATCACTATAATTGTTTCATCTAAACTGCCTACTTGCTGAATCGACACATTCGCTGCGGGGTGATAACCAACAGCAATAATGACGTCTCCAACCCGTTTAAACAGCGTATGTTTCGGTTTATTGTTTCTGCTCACCGGATTAGTCCAAAAATACGTCACAGTACCTTTACCATCGCTAAGCGCTTTTTCGATAATACGGTGGAAAAATGCTTGGCCAACCGCATCGGGAGTATTCCATACCAATTCACCCTTTAATACCATGGAGGAACCACCACTGGCTAAGAACAAACCATCAACACGCAAGGCAAAAACATACAATTCATTATCAATAAACTCAGCCTTGCTATCAAAGTCACTGACCGCACCTGGACCTTTATCCTGAATATGCTTGACCGCTTTATCGAGTAATTGAATCACCCGTTGCTCATCGGCTGAAATGATCGTGTTAGTCTGCTGTTTATTTTGAGCCTGGCTAGTGACACTAAAAAATGCGATAAAAAAGGTCAGTATGAATGTATTTATACTCCATAAACCCGCTGATTTATTACTGCTATGACACAGAAAACGATTACGACTATAACTCATGGAATTATTCTCCAAATTAATTATATTGATACGATAAGTACAATTTATACCTGCTGCTTATAAAACCTTTATGTATCTTCTGCGCATCAATACCCTACTAAAGAAGGTAACCAGAGGCTTAATCCCGGGAAAAAGGCGATAATGAAGATCGCAATAACAGATGCAAATACAAAAGGGTGAATACGTGCGGTAATTTGCTCTACCGATGCGCCGCCAATACCAGAAGCCACAAAGATATTTTCACCTAACGGCGGGGTAGCAAAACCAATTGATAACACGCAAACAATGACTATCCCCACGTGTGTTGGATCGGCGCCAAGCATGTACATGATCGGTAGTAATACCGGTACAATGATCATGATCGCCGCCAGAGTCTCCATAAACATGCCGATAAATAGCAATAAGAAAATAGCCAGCGTCCAGATCATGTACATATTATTGGTTAAGCTCAACAATGAATCCGCCACGATAACTGGAATTTGTTGTTCGATTAACAGACGTCCAAATACTGTCGCTGCAAACAAGATAAGTAATACCCGACCGGTGATCCAAGTCGTCGTATTCAATGACTTAAATATGTTTTTAATTTTCAATTCACGGTGAATAAAAAAACCAACAAATAAAGAATAAAAAATGGCCACAACGGCAGATTCAG
>Ga0209292_1003286_pt1 | contig 17882 bp, 15 predicted proteins | sample GOMGulsemesocosm_2_FD_184634 | JGI IMG/M metagenome (GOLD analysis project Ga0209292, IMG submission 184634) | Methane-oxidizing microbial communities from mesocosms in the Gulf of Mexico - GOM9C Gulf of Mexico (SPAdes) (version 2) | ecosystem: Environmental > Aquatic > Marine > Cold seeps... | reverse complement strand
ATCGAGTGGTTAAGATCTGATCGCAAGATATATTTTTATCATCAACATAGCGAGAATTCACGGCTTGTGGCATGCTTAGCTTATTCATCATTTATTTCACTGAGTTTTATTTTATGTCTACGATCCCTAGCAATCCCCTCGTGCTTGTCGATGGCTCTTCGTATCTGTTCCGTGCTTATCATTCACCCCCGCATTTGACTAATGCTGACGGTATGGCGACGGGTGCTGTATATGGTGTCGTTAACATGTTAAAGAGCTTATTAACACAATTTAGTCCCAGTCATATCGCGGTTATCTTCGATGCTAAAGGCCCTACATTCCGAAATGAAATGTACCCAGATTATAAAGCGCATCGTCCACCAATGCCGGATGATCTACGTTGCCAGATCGAACCTGTGCATGAGATTGTTAAGGCATTAGGTTTACCGTTGATCTGTATTTCGGGTGTTGAAGCCGATGACGTGATCGGTACGATCGCCGCACAAGCCAGTGCCGAAGGTCGTGCTGTATTGATCAGTACCGGTGATAAAGATATGGCGCAGTTGGTTGATGAGAATGTCACGCTGATCAACACCATGACGGATACGGTATTGGATCCACAGGGTGTTAAAGATAAATTTGGTGTACCACCAGAGTTGATCATTGATCTGCTTGGGCTTATGGGTGATGCTGCCGATAATATTCCGGGTGTGCCTGGTGTTGGGGAAAAAACAGCGTTAGGTTTGCTGCAAGGATTGGGTAGCATTAAAGATATCTACAGTAACTTAGACGCTATTGCCCCTTTAGGTTTCCGTGGTTCGAAAACTCTCGCTAAAAAGATGATCGAGCATAAAGATAATGCGGAAATTTCTTATGCATTAGCGACGATCAAATTGGATGTTGAAACCGGCGTAACCCTTGATGATCTGGCCATCACAGAAACAGATACCGATGCATTGGCTGAGTTATACCAGCAGATGGGCTTTAAACGTTGGTTAGCGGCGTTAGTTGGTGGTGCTGATGCAACTAAACATGTGTATGCGGGTAAAGCCGCAAAATCGAGTTCAGCTGCAAGTGAGTCTGACAGTGGTGACCTTATTGCAGCTTGCACGATTGAGCGCAGCAATTATGAAACGATTTTAACGCAAGCAGATTTTGATCGTTGGTTAGTGAAGTTACAAAAAGCTGATCTGTTTGCACTCGATACTGAAACGACTAGCCTTAATTACATGCAAGCTGAGTTAGTAGGGCTGTCATTTGCAGTTGCAGAAGGCGAAGCCGCTTATTTGCCGGTTGCCCATGACTATTTAGATGCGCCTGAACAGCTAGACCGTGATCATGTGTTAGCGTCATTAAAAGCGTTACTCGAAGACAGTAATGCAAAAAAAGTTGGTCAAAATTTAAAATACGATAAATCAGTGTTAGCAAACTACGGCATTAACCTCGCGGGTATTGCTTATGACACCATGATTGAATCGTACGTTTATAACAGTATCGCGACGCGTCATAATATGGACAGCTTAGCGGATAAATATTTAAATCATAAAACCATTAGCTTTGAAGAGATCGCCGGTAAAGGTAAAAAACAATTAACCTTTAACCAGATTGAATTAGAGCAAGCGTCACCGTATGCAGCTGAAGATGCCGATGTGACGTTACGTTTGCATAATGTACTGTGGGCGAAACTTGAAGCGGAGCCATCACTCGTTACTTTATTTAACGAGGTTGAATTACCACTCGTTAGCATTCTGTCTGGTGTTGAGCGCCAAGGTGTATTGATTGAGAAATCAAAACTCGATGCGCAAAGTGTTGAACTTGGAATTCGCATGCTGGAGCTAGAAGCTAAAGCACACGAAATTGCTGAGCAACCATTTAACCTGAGTTCGCCAAAACAGCTGCAAGAAATTCTATTTGTAAAAATGGAACTACCGGTTATTAAGAAAACGCCAAAAGGCGCACCATCGACAGCTGAAGAAGTATTACAAGAACTGGCTCTTAATTATCCATTACCAAAAATTATTTTAGAGTACCGCAGTTTAAGTAAACTAAAATCAACGTATACCGATAAACTACCAACCTTGATTGAAGAAAAAACCGGACGTGTGCATACGTCTTACCATCAAGCGGTTACTGCGACTGGTCGTTTGTCTTCAAGCGATCCAAATCTACAGAATATCCCAGTACGTGCGGGTGAAGGCCGACGTATCCGTCAGGCATTTATTCCAGAAGCGGGTTACAAATATGTGGCAGTGGATTATAGCCAAATTGAATTACGTATTATGGCGCATTTATCACAAGATAAAGGGCTGCTAACGGCGTTTTCTGAAGGTAAAGATATTCACCGCGCGACGGCAGCAGAAGTATTTTCTGTTGAACTTGACGACGTCACGAGTGATCAACGTCGTAGTGCTAAAGCGATTAACTTTGGGCTTATTTATGGGATGAGTGCATTCGGTTTAGGCCGTCAGCTAAATATTCCACAAAAAGAAGCCAAGCAATACATGGCGCGCTATTTTGAACGTTACCCAGGTGTATTAACGTATATGGATGAAACGCGTAAAGTGGCTAAAGATAAGGGCTATGTTGAAACCTTATCGGGGCGTCGTTTATACCTACCTGAAATTAATGCCCGTAATAAAATGCGTCAAATGGCAGCTGAACGTGCGGCGATTAACGCACCAATGCAAGGGACAGCATCAGATATTATCAAGAAGGCTATGATTAATGTTGCTGGTTGGATTGAGACTGTAGAAGCTGACTCTATCCGTATGCTTATGCAGGTTCACGATGAATTGGTATTTGAGATCAAAGAAGAGCATGTGGATGACTACATTGTTAATATCAAAACCTTGATGGCGGCTGCGATGTCATTGGATGTACCATTACTTGCGGAAGCTGGTGTGGGTGATAACTGGGATGAAGCCCACTAATCTGGTATTAAGCATTAATTTTATTATATTTTGATTTAAAAAAACCAGTCTTAGGACTGGTTTTGTTGTTTTTATACATAAAACAACGATGAAAGTGCGCTTTGTCACAAAAAATGTAACTAAATAACGTATTTTACTTTCTGTTGAAATAGGTTTGTCGTATATTAGCGGGGTAGGGTATGGAGGTTCGAAATTATATTTCAAACCTTTTGTTTCAAATTGAATTTATTATTCATCGCCACGTCAGTTATTGACGAGGCGTTTTTTTTGTCTAAAATTCAGCGTTTGAATTAGTCTTCGTTAACGTATTCAAAATCGCTATCGTCAAACTCTTCGTCGTCTTCACTTGGCATACCCGTCGCAGGCTCTAGATCATACCACTCGCATAGTTTGTTTTTCAGTACATCAATGCCAGTATGCTTCAACGATGAGAATGGTGCGACTGTTACGTCACCGCCAAATTCTTTTACCGCTTCTTTTACTTCTTTAACGGTTTTACTGCGAACGCCTTGTTTTAACTTATCAGCCTTCGTTAACAGTGCCATCACCGGAATATCAGAATCAATCGCCCAAAGAATTAATTGTTTATCTAAATCTTTTAATGGGTGACGAATATCCATTAATACCACAATACCTTTTAATGACTGGCGTTTTTGTAGGTATTCACCTAGGGCTTTCTGCCATTTTTTCTTTACTTCAAAAGGTACTTTAGCAAAACCATAACCTGGTAAATCGATGAGACGTTTGCCTTCTTCGATTTCGAATACGTTAATAAGTTGTGTACGGCCAGGTGTTTTACTGGTTCTCGCTAAACTTTTTTGGCGTGTTAGTGTGTTCAATGCACTTGATTTACCAGCATTAGATCGCCCAGCGAAAGCAATTTCAATGCCCGAATCGTCTGTTAGGTGGCTAATGTCTGGCGCACTAATCCTAAATGCAGCGTTTTCGAAGTGTATCTTTTTGTTATCCAATCTAATATCTCTCATTGAAATTGTGTTAAATGATTACTTTTTTTTGAAAATGTGTAAAATAGTCAAATAGAATAATAATAAGTGTAACATGTCACGCCGTGACATGGGATCGGAAGCTGAAAATAACAAGTGGAATGCTATGAAAAGTCTTGTCTTATCTTTTGCAATGTTAATCGGATTAATGGGTACCGCCCAAGCTGCAGGGGATGCAGCTGCGGGTGAAGCTATTTCTGGTACATGTGCAGCGTGTCATGGTGCTGATGGTAATAGTCCTGCAAGTATCTATCCTAAGTTAGCGGGGCAAAATGCTTCGTATATTGTTAAGCAGTTGAAAGATTTTCAGCTAGCGATGCAAACTGGTGGTGAAAAGGGTCGTAATGATCCAACCATGATGGGTATGTCTGCAATGTTAACTGAACAAAACATCCATGATCTTGCGGCGTTTTTTGCGTCGAAAACTATGAAACCTGAAGAAACACCTGAAGACGTTATCGCTGCAGGTCAGCAACTATACCGTGGTGGTGATATCGTACGTGGTATTGCTGGTTGTGCAGCATGTCATGGCCCGCGTGGTAATGGTAGTGAAACAGCTAAATTCCCGAAAATATCAGGTCAACATGCTGATTATATTAAAGCGCAGCTAGAGAAATTTAGTAGCCAAGAACGTGCAAATGACCAAAATGGTATGATGCATGATATTGCATATAAAATGAAACCTGCCGATATGGATATTATTTCTAAATATCTAGGTGGTCTTCACTAATCATTTTTGTTTAGTGAGTTCATTTTAATATCGTAAAAAACTCAGCTTCGGCTGAGTTTTTTATTTTCATCAGATCGGAATTATCTTTTTTCTTCCTCGCTTTTTTGATAGTCTGCGCTCACTTAAAGAATTGCCTCATTATGCCCTTAATAAAGACGGGTCAATTGACTATCTTTAAATAAGGCACGATACGATACCCGCTAATAAACAATGTGGCCAACAAAATTATTGTGGACCTTGTTATTAGACAGATTAAAGACAGAGAATACTATGACTCGTAAAAGAAAAGAACGCTCAGGCGGCCCGCTAGCTATTGCTAAATCAGATCGCAAAAAGCGTGAAACCAATACTCAAGCACTAGAAGCGCGTAAGCACAAACGTTTAAAAAAGCGTAAAGGTTTAACATCAGGTAATAAAACTACAGAAGCTGTAAAAGGTAAAAAAGGCACTGGGGGTTCACGTAAGTCGGGCGATCCAAGAGTGGGCAGTAAAGCTCCTATTCAATTGTTAACGACACCGACACCAGTTGCACAACCTGCGATTGTTAAAGTAAAACAGCCTAAAGCTGAAGTGAAGCCTGTTGCACCGGTATTAACGTTTGAGCAAGAGCTAGACAAACTAGAAAATGATGCACGCTTAAGTGGTCTATTACTACGTTTAGATAACAATGAAGTGCTAAATAGTGATGACCAAGCATATGTCGATGAAGGTGTAGATCGTCATGCATTCTTACTTGAAGAACTTGGTTATGCTGATGACGAAGAATTTGAAGAAGATTATGATGAAGATGAGTGGGATGAAGCGATGATGGCAGAACTTGATGCTAAAGCACTTCAAACTGATCATGAAAAATTATCAGAAGATGAATTATATGAGCGCTTCTTAGCAACAGAGAAGAAGTTAAAGAATAACGACGCTGAGGAATAATAATGCAAGCGAGTTGGATGATATTAATGGGCATCGGATGCCTGATCATTCTGGCATTATCAATGTATGCGGGACGTTTATTGTATCGTGTGAAAGCACAACAAGTGCAGTTGCTAAATCAACAAAATGAAGCAGTTGCTGCACGTAAAGTCCGCATTACTGAAAGTGTACAGATTATTGCTAAAGCGATGGGACGTGAAGAATGTGACCTGTCAGAAGGCACTATTCGTATCAGTAAATTATTGGCGGCTATACCTGCTGCAGAACCTGTTGATTGGTCTCTGCAATATCCTGATTTACATGCGTTTTATGATAAGATAAAACATATGCCAATCATGGATGCTCGCAGTGAACTATCAAAAAAAGCACGTATGCAATTTGATTTAGACCGTTTTCGTTTTGAAGGTGAATATGCAGAACGTGTGCAAAAAGACGTAACCCGCTTAACTACGTTTGAATGTTAATAAATAACGGTGTTAATCGTTAATATTATGATGTAAGACAAACGGCATGATGTTTATTTTCGGCATACTGCCGTGATATGTCTTAGGGGATGAATATGCTAAATCAAAAATTAGTCTGGGATCAGGCTATGATCGAAAAATATAATTACAGTGGTCCAAGATATACATCTTATCCAACTGCGTTGGAATTTGATGAGTCTTTTGGTTATCAAGACTTCCGCTTTGCTTGCGAAGAAACACCTGATAAGCCGTTGTCATTGTATGTGCATATTCCTTTCTGCCATAAGCTTTGTTATTACTGCGGTTGTAACAAGGTCATTACCCGCCATCAGCATAAAGCCGATCCGTACCTTGATGTGCTTGAAGCTGAGATTAAGCAACAAGCTGCGTTTTTCAAAAACCGTAACGTATCGCAATTACATTGGGGCGGTGGCACTCCAACATTTTTAACTCAACCACAAATTCAACGTTTGATGAATGCGTTAAAAAACAGTTTTAATTTTGACGACGATGCTGAAATTTCGATTGAAGTTGACCCGCGTGAAATTGAACTCAGTACCATTGATTTATTAGCGAAAGTTGGTTTTAATCGTTTGAGTCTGGGTGTGCAAGATTTCGATAAAAAAGTGCAAGCGGCAATCAACCGTGATCAAGATGAAGACTTCATTTTTGCGCTTATCAAACGTGCTCATGAGCTAGGGTTCAAATCGACCAATATTGATTTAATTTATGGCTTACCACATCAAACCAAAGCAACTTTCCATAAAACCTTGGAGCGTGTGCTAGATTTAGACCCGGCACGTTTAACGGTATTCAATTATGCGCATTTACCAAGTTTGTTTGCTGGTCAGCGTAAAATGAAAGAAGAAGATATGCCGTCACCTTCTGATCGCTTAGCTATTTTAGAAGATGCGATCGCGTTTTTGACCGATAACGGTTATCAATTTATTGGTATGGATCATTTTGCAAAGCCTGATGATGAATTAGCGATTGCCCAGCGCGAAGGTATATTACATCGTAATTTCCAAGGTTATACCACTCAAGGTGAAACGGATTTGTTGGGGTTAGGTGTATCATCAATTAGCCAAATTGGTAATGCCTATTCGCAAAACCAAAAAGAACTTAAAATGTACTATAAGCAAGTGGGTGAGCTTGGTCATGCACAATGGCGTGGTGTGGGTCTGAATGATGATGATTCGATTCGTCGCGCGGTGATTAAACAGCTAATGTGTAATTTTGAGCTGGATATGGACAAGATTGCGGATACTTTCAAACTAGATTTTGCCACTTACTTTGCTGAAGACATGGCATTATTACAAACTTTCATTAACGATGAACTGGTTATTATTGAAGGTAATATGTTGCAGGTCGCACCGAAAGGAAAATTATTGATCCGTAATATTTGTATGTGTTTTGATGTGTACTTACGTCAACGTGCACGTCAGCAACAGTTTTCTCGCGTGATTTAATTTTATAATAGACATGCGCTAATATTAAGGCACCTTTGGGTGCTTTTTTAATGCCTGTTTGGATGTAATCGTTGTCGCTTAAGGAAAATAGTGCTCTAGGTTTTTTGACTATTAAGTTAGTATTGGTGACTTGATTTCATAGAAGTTAAATATACATAACTTAGCATCTATGTAATATTGTTCTTCGATAACATTATCTTATTTTATAAAATTATTAATGATAGACATAATTACAAAAAATGGAAATACGCCTATGAAAGCGATAGTCATTGATATTGATGATACGGTATTAGATTTTGGTTCTCGGTTACGTGAGTTTGTTAATCACCAATATGATAAAAAAGTAACTGGTAAACCCTTAGCATGGGATTTATGCGAGTGGTTAGGTGTTAAAGAAGGTCAAGATGTTACAATATTAAAAGAGTTTGCATCTAGTTGGCAGTTTGGTGCATTAGATGCGCTGCCAGGTGCATCTCGTATTTTAACTAAACTCATCCAAGAAGGTTATGATATTTTTTGTATTACCGCGTGTAGTCGAGATCCTCAGGTGGAGGCGCTGCGTCGAGCAAACATGTATCATTGTTTCGGTAATATTTTTCAAGATATCTTTTTTGTTGAGTTTGGTGAGTCTAAAGCGACTTATTTAAATAAGATTCAACAGACGCATGAGATTCATGCTTTTATTGATGATAAATATGATAATTTACTGGATGCGAAAAATGCAGGGGTTGATAACTGCATTATGATAAAACAACCGCATAATAAAGCGTTCAGAGAGAGAGTAACGAGTGCACATGACTGGTATGAAATTTCCTATATCATACAAACATGGCATGAAAAAACATGGTCGGTACAATAAGCTAGACTTAGCATTAGCGATTAAGTTCTCAGTTATGATATGTATCTGAGTTTTTTTCAATTTGTAGCTTTAATTAGTACTTATGACTTTCAGATGAAAGTGGTACTATCTGTTTAATAGGTAACTTAAATTGTGTGGGATATGAGAAATCATGCAGCAACGACATACTGATATTATTAATCTTGTAAATGAAAAGGGACGAGCTTCTGTTGGCGAAATGTCAAATAAGCTGGGTGTTTCAGAGGTCACGATCCGTCATGACCTGAACAAGTTAGAGAAAGAAGGGTTCATCCGTCGTGTTCATGGTGGAGCTACTCCGCATAATACTGATAATGTTTCTCATCGTATTACTGTAAATTATGAGCACAAGCGTAAAATGGCTATGTGTGCAGCAAGCCTTGTTGAACATGGCGAAACAGTCATGATCGAAGGCGGTAGTGCTAATGCTTTATTGGCAAAAGAACTGGGAAAACGTAGTGATGTAACCATTATTACGCCGAGCAGCTATATTGCCCATTTAATGAAAGAAACTGATGTTAAGATTATTGTGTTAGGTGGTCTTTACCAGCATGAAAGTGAAAGCATGGTGGGTACCTTGACGCGTCTTTGCATCAAACATACTCACTTTACTAAGGCGTTCTTAGGCATTGATGGTTTGCATCCAAATACGGGTTTTACGAGCCGTAATATGATGCGTGCTGATGTCGGAGTGGCGATTTTAGAGAAAGGTGCACAAAATATTGTCATCACGGATTCTTCTAAATTCGGTCAAGTGCATAATACGCCATTATATCAATTTGATCAGGTTGATATGGTGATTACTGACGAAGATGCGTCGTTAGAATATGTACATTTATTAGAAAAACATAATATTAAAGTCGTAAAATAATCCTCCTCTACGACTAATTTAATCTATGCCAGTCAGGGCAGTTATAATATAACAATTCTGACTGGCATCAGTAACGGCTGTTATGTTATAATATAACACCTGTTTTACTGACCTCGTGTTTATACCATGTCTTTACTTTTATTTTTGAGCATCGCGACACTCTTCCTCGGCCCTTACTTATGTAAATTTGTCGGTTCTAAATCTGATCGTTTTGCTTTCTTTGATAGTTTTATCTTTGTTTCCATTGGTGGTTTGGTGTTATTCCATATCTTGCCTGAATTACTGGAAAGTGGGGGGATTGCGGTTCTCGGACTGATGCTCATTGGCTTATTTGGCCCTGGTATGGTGGAAAAAATATTTCATAAAGTCGCAAAACAAACCCATTCTGTTACCTTAATATTAGGTGTATTAGGTCTAGTATTACACGCTCTCACCGATGGTGGTGCGCTTGCTATTGAAGATGATCAGACCGCTTATTTGTTGGCAGTCGGTGTGGTACTCCATCGTTTTCCTGTTGGTTTGACTGTGTGGTGGTTGTTACGTCCGCATTATGGCAGAGCGTTACCGTTAGCGGTATTAACGGCAATGTCAGTGGCAACTGTTGCTGGTACTTGGCTAGGTGGAGAACTGATCGCGCATGATAGTGGTAACTGGTTGATCTGGTTCCAAGCGTTAGTGATGGGCTCTATTTTACATGTCGTATTTCACCAGCCGTATAAACAGGAACATGGTGAAGAAACTCAACGTGATAAATTTGCCGCTGGTACGGGTAGCTTAATTGGTGCTATCTGTTTACTTGCAGTATTACTACCGCATTGGTTAGGTTATGCGCCGCATGATCATGGTTCGGAAGAAAGGGTGCTAGTATCACAGATAGCACCATCATCTGAGCTACAGGCTGATATCAATTTAGATGACTATGCAGGGCACGATGACCATGCAGGACAGGATGACCATGCTGGACACGATGACCATGACCATGCAGGACACGATGACCATGCAGGACACGATGACCATGTGGGACACGATGACCATGTAGGGCACGATGACCATGCAGGGCACGATGACCATGCAGGGCACGATGACCATGCAGGGCACGATGACCATGCAGGACACGATGACCATGCAGGACACGATGACCATGCAGGGCACGATGATCATGCAGGGCACGATGACCATGCAGGGCACGATGACCATGCAGGGCACGATGACCATGCAGGGCACGATGACCATGCAGGGCACGATGACCATGTAGGGCACGATGACCATGTAGGACACGATGACCATGCAGGGCATGTGCACGGCAGTGAAACAGCTGAAACCTTATTACGATTTGTGAGCTTGTCGTTACATGCGGCACCAGCGCTATTATTCGCTTATATCCTGACATGGCTGATTAACTTTGTGAAACCAGCATTTAATATGGTTGGGCAATTACGCAGTACTGGTTCAGTCGCTGGAGCATTAAAAGGCACGCTGATTGGTTTACCCCTACCAATCTGTATTCCAGATGCATCAAGCATGTATAAACAGTTGATTAAAGCGGGCTGCGGTTCTGCATTAGCTGTGTCATTTTTGGTAGCGTCGCCTGTGATAGGGTTTGATGCGCTACTTATTTCGCTGCCGTTATTAGGTGCTGAGTGGGTTGGTATTCGTTTAGTGATGGCGATTACTTTAGCGGTAACCTTGGGTTTATTGATTGGATTATTATTTAAGAAACATGATTTAAATACCGAAACGTGTGCGACACCTGAACAGTTAAAACAATCTACATCGCGTTTGAAGCATGCTTTTGAACATGGCTTTGCGCATTTAATTGATCATACCGCACCTTGGGTACTGTTTGGATTAATTGCAGCTGCAACATTTACCCCGACGATTGGTTGGCAGTTTTTACAGCAAGAACCTTGGTTACAAGTAGTTCTGGCGATCTTAATTGCGTTACCCTTTCATTTTTGTGCGACGGGTATTACCCCTGTATTAGCGATTATGCTTATTGCTGGTGTATCGCCTGGTGCGGTTGTTGCCTTTAGTTTAGTGGGACCAACGCTTAACTTAGATTTATACCGCTTTATTAAAGATAATCAAGGTAAGCACATTGCAATGGCTGTGGTTATGGCTATTGTCGCTGTGGCCTTGCTATTGGGTCTGGGGATTATGTATTGGGTACCTGAGTTGCCTAAGCCCTGGTTAACGTTAGCACCACATTGGCAAGATGATTGGTGGCGTTATGTAAGCTTAGTTATTGTGACAGTGCTATTTGCGATAAGTATTTTACGTCGCGGTGCGCGTAGCTTTATGTTGGAATTATTACCACATAGTTTTAGAAATGCTAAACCGCACCATCATCACCATCATTAGACTTTAATATCAATCTTGTTTCTATGGGCACTACGTCGGTTGTGTAATCGACGCTCGTAAAGAGAACAATGATTTGATTGACGTTGCCGCCGCTCCTGGCGGTGACGTTGTTCCATAATAAACTCGCCTTTTACTTCTACCGTATCTATTAGACTGACTTCATTATTCATATTATCTAGATTCATTTCCATACTCGGCTCAATTGTTGTTATATCGGAATAGTTTTTGTTAATACTTACTTTTATGAGGGTGTCATCAAGCTCATAGTTTTTATATTTGCAAGGTTAAACTTGTTCTGGTTTACTAAGATTAGTATAACTAGGTGAAAATGTAATTTGAATTACTCCCACTCTTTGTATAGCAAACAGGATGTTTCTCGACAAAGCAATAAAGGTTTTTTGATGCCAAAGAAAGTGACGGATATTTTAACTCAAGATGAGCTTAATTTATTACAGGAAGTAATAGAGAGTCAGGCTGATGATGTTAGTCGTGAAGTATTTATTTCGCATATCTCAAAGAAAATGCTGAATGTATTAGCGCAATCTGATGACATTGTATTGGTAACGCAAAGCGAACAAAAGGAATTTCGTTTTCCGCTTTATCTTGTTAGTGATGGTTATAGTGATGAGCTAAAGGAGCTTGGTCCTCCTGATATTATTGACCATAAAGGTGGCGAAGGGCGTTATTGGCGCCTGTCGGATCCTAAAGGCTTAAAGATATTTGATCCGCAAGGTGAAGTATTATTGGGTGCAGTTCTGAACATATCGACGTCGGGTTTGTTTATGTTATGCAGTGCGCAGCAATTTTCGTCTATCGATTTTAACCTTAAGAAAGGTGATCGGGTGAACTTTTATTTAAAGATCCCACAACGTGGTTTTCATTTAGTTAAGGCTAATGTTGTGCGGATTGAAAATGAAAATAATAATAGCAAAGGGCTGGCGCTGAACTTTGATATTGATAATGACTTAGCTTTGATACTCCATAATTATATTATTGAAAAACATGATTCACTGAATTAGTAAGCGGTGCAGTTAACTTAAAGAATAAGTTAACTGCTTAAGTATGATTAATTAATATCGAGTTCCTTCAACTTACGGGTAAGAGTATTGCGACCCCAGCCTAGTAGTTTTGCCGCATCTTGTTTATGACCTTGCGTGTACTCTAATGCGGTTTGTAACATGATTCGTTCAAAATCGGGCATTGCTTCAGCAAGGATATCACTCTGTCCTGATGCGAGTTGCTGTGCAGTCCAGGTTTTCAATTGTGTGCGCCAGTCGCCACTTTGAGCTGCGCTACCATGACTTATTAAGGGGGATTGTTCTTCAGTGATCTCAGAAGGTAAATCAGCAATGAATATTTCTTGGCCGCTGGCCATCACGGTTAACCAACGACAAATGTTTTCAAGTTGGCGAACGTTACCGGACCAATGATGATTAGCTAAATAGGTTTGTGCTTCTTTACTGAGAATTTTGGTTTCGACACTTAGTTCTTTACCCGCTCTGATTAAAAAATGATTGGCGAGTTTAGGAATATCTTCTCGACGTTCATTTAACGATGGAATATGAATACGGATGACGTTCAAGCGATGGAATAAGTCTTCGCGGAAACTACCATCAGCGACTTTCTTTTCTAAGTTTTGATGCGTTGCTGCTATGATTCGTACGTCGACACTCACCGGAGAATGGCCGCCTACACGGTAAAACTGTCCATCAGAAAGCACACGCAATAATCGCGTTTGAATATCAATCGGCATATCCCCGATCTCATCTAAAAATAGGGTACCGCCATTAGCTTGTTCAAAGCGACCATTACGCACACCTGCAGCCCCCGTAAAGGCGCCTTTTTCATGACCAAAAAGTTCTGATTCAATCAAATCTTTGGGAATTGCAGCCATGTTCAAGGCAATGAATTCGTTATTTACGCGCGGGCTGTGTTTGTGTAGCGCTTGCGCAACTAATTCTTTACCTGTACCAGATTCACCATTAATTAATACGCTAATCGAAGAACGTGATAAGCGACCGATAGCGCGAAAAACTTCCTGCATGGCTGGTGCTTCACCAATAATTTCAGTCACTGGCGCCACTTTATTATTTTTACGACGGTTTTTGCTTTGCTCTTTGGCATGGGTCACTGCGCGAGTAGCCAAGGACACTGCTTCATCAATATCAAACGGCTTTGGTAGGTATTCAAATGCGCCGGCCTGATACGCATTGACTGCGCTGTCGAGATCGGAATGGGCCGTCATAATGATGATTGGGAGATCTGGGTGAATGGCATGTACTTTATTCATTAACTCTAATCCGGTCATTTCTGGCATGCGGATATCAGAAATAATGATATCTGGCTGTTCGAATTCGAGTTTATTTAATAAAGCATGCGCACCACTAAATGCAGAGGTTTCAAATTTCTGTGACTTTAATGCTTTGTCGAGAACCCAGCGGATAGAACTATCGTCATCGACAATCCAAACTGTTGCTGTTGTCATAGTTTAATCCTTTATTTTCTTAGTGGCAGATAAATGGCAAATTCGGTATGGCCTGGCCAGCTATGACACTCAATTTTACCCTTGTGTTGCTTAATCAGGTTTTGAGCAATAGAAAGGCCAAGTCCGGTGCCGCCTTCACGTGCAGTAACCATTGGGTAGAACAAGGTATCTTTAATATGCTCTGGAATACCAGGTCCGTTATCAATGATTTTTATTTCAGTACATAAGCGATATTTCTGCCCTTGGATATTCACTTGATGTGCTGTGCGCGTAATAATTTTAATGATGCCATGTTCTTTTAGTATTTGAATGGCATTACTAATGATATTAAGTAGTGCTTGTTGTAATAGGTCTGGTTCCATCTCAAAATCAGGTATTGATGGATCATAATCTCGCTCGATAATAATGCCTGGCGGTAAATCGAACTCGACTAATTGTTTTACTTTTTCAATGACGGAATGAATATTTAAAATGGTTTGTTGACCAGGCTTTTGTGGCCCTAATAAACGGTCAACTAGGGTCCGTAATCGATCGGCTTGTTCGATGATAATACCGGTAAATTCTTTTAATTCCGGCGTTGGTAGCTCTTTCTCTAACAGTTGTGCGGCGCCACGTAATCCCCCGAGTGGGTTTTTAATTTCATGGGCTAAGCCACGTACTAATTCTTGCGCAGCTTGCTGCTGTACATGTTGATAAAGTTCTTGGCTAATTTTCTTTTGTAAATCTATTTGTCTTGCTTCAATTAGAACACAGATTTCCGAGTTAAAATTCGTTAATGTTGCTGAAATTTCGACTAATAGTTGGCGATCATCAATGACTAATGATACTTCATTATCAGTAAATCCTTGCCCTGTTTTAATAATGCTTGTCAGTAACGAAAGGTCGAGTGTTGTATGTTCGATGATATCCGTGAGCTTCACATCAAGCACACGACTGGCACTGGAGCCTAATAGTTGTTCACCTGCTGGATTGAGATATTTTATATACAGATCATGATTGAGAACGAAAACTGAAGAAACTAAGTTATTCAGTAATGACTGCTGAGGTTCTGGGATCATTATCATGGCACTTCCTTATTAGGATAAACATCCCGTGACTGAACGCACCAATTTGGTGCTTACTTTAAAATATTACTGTACAGCGTGGTGAAATTAAAGCGGAAATGCTTAGTTGGCCTTAAATCTATGTAAATAAACAGTAATGAGCTCTGATGATGCAATTACCTTGCCTAAGTTGTTAATTATTTGTAACTGTAATTTATGCGTACCAATGGGTACATTTGTGACATTAAATTGGTGCTTAATTTGTTCACTATGAGTAATGCCATCAATTAATAAACGAATATTTGAACCGTATTGTAGTGTAGAACTGAGTGTCGCTGAGACTGTGATTTCGCCAGTATTACTGCGTATTGTTTGTTGATTGCGTGGTGTACTGATATGAATGCTAATTGGCGAGACAGGTTTATCATTTACTGTGGTATTTGCATGGCTTGCTTTGGGTGTGATTGATTGAGTAAGAGAATCAATGGAAGGGGGGGTAAGCTTCACATTAATTTCTTTGGCTGATGCGGGTTTACTTTCATCATCCGAAAAATGGGTAATACCTTGTTTATCAGTCCATTGATAAATAGCGGCAACACTGGCATAGCTTGTGATTGTTAATATGAATAATATTACGTGTTTCATGGCGACATCCTGTCTTTGGTTACTTGATTTGTATGGTTATTTTCACCTAATTACATTTGTTTAACAAATAAAAAACCCGCTAAGTAGCGGGTTTTTTTATATTAATTTGAATTAATAAGAAATTATACGCTGTAGTACATTTCAAACTCAACTGGGTGAGTTGTCATGTTCAGTCTTTCAACTTCTTCTTCTTTTATTGCAATGTAAGCATCGATAGTATCGTCAGCCATTACATCACCAACAGTTAAGAAGTCACGGTCAGTATCTAGTGCTGATAGTGCTTCTTGTAGTGAAGAGGCAACTTGTGGAATCTCTGCTGCTTCTTCTGCTGGAAGGTCGTATAAATCTTTATCCATTGCATCACCAGGATGAATACGGTTTTTAATACCGTCAATACCAGCCATTAACATTGCAGAGAATGCTAAGTATGGGTTTGCTGCTGGATCTGGGAAACGTACTTCAATACGTGTCGCTTTTGGCGATGGTACGATTGGGATACGGATTGATGCAGAACGGTTACGCGCTGAGTAAGCTAGCATTACTGGTGCTTCAAAACCAGGAACTAAACGTTTGTACGAGTTAGTTGCTGGGTTAGCAAATGCGTTAATTGCTTTTGCGTGCTTGATGATACCACCGATGTAATAAAGTGCAGTTTCAGATAGACCGCCATACAGGTCACCAGAAAAAATGTTTTCGCCATTTTTCTGTAGTGATTGGTGACAATGCATACCTGAACCGTTATCGCCTACAAGTGGCTTAGGCATGAATGTTGCTGTTTTGCCATAAGCGTGTGCAACATTATGGATAACGTATTTAGTGATTTGCACTTCATCCGCTTTTTCAACGATTGAGTTATATAGTGCTGCAATTTCGTTTTGACCGGCTGTTGCTACTTCATGGTGATGTGCTTCAACTGTTAAGCCCATTTCTTCCATTATTAAGCACATTGCGCTACGGATGTCTTGTGCAGAGTCAACTGGTGATACTGGGAAGTAACCACCTTTAACACCTGGACGGTGACCCATATTGCCGCCTTCGTACTCTTTATCAGAGTTCCAAGAAGCTTCTTCAGCGTCAATTTTGTACATGCTACCTGACATGTCAGTTTTGTACTTAACATCATCAAATAGGAAAAATTCTGGTTCAGGACCGAAGAATACATCATCAGCGATACCGGTTGAGCGTAAATATGCAAGTGCACGTTTTGCTACTGAACGAGGGTCACGGCTATAACCTTGCATTGTTGCAGGCTCTAGTACGTCACAACGAAGGTTCAGTGTTGTTGCTTCTGTGAACGGGTCAAGTACGGCTGTTGCCGGATCTGGCATTAAAATCATGTCAGATTCGTTGATGCCTTTCCAACCTTCAATTGATGAACCATCAAACATTTTACCTTCTTCAAAGAAGCCGGCATTAACTTGATGATGTGGTAGAGAAACGTGCTGCTCTTTACCTTTAGTATCTGTAAAACGTAAATCTACAAATTTAACGTCTTGTTCTTTAATTAGAGCTAATACGCTTTCTGCTGACATAAAAAATAACCTCCGGTGTCATCAATATGATGGCTTCATTTAAAATGGCTGACTGTAAACAATCATAATTTAAATAATGCCATATATGTGCCAACTATTTAAGTTGTTGATTTTAATGTTTTAATGTACTCGTTATTCCTTGCTTCAACCTATTGTTGCACGAACACTGTGCGTTGGCTGCACTTTTTTGGTGCAAAGATTATCGCGGTAAATAAACGCATACATTTACTATTACTAACTTCGATATTATGGTTTATTTTCAGGGATTACCAGTAAAATCGTATTCAAATATAGTTGATAAAATGTATCAGCTGTAAGACAGATTACCCACGGTGTGATACGGCTTATATTTATTTATATTTTGTGTGCTAAAAGCCCATTCAGTGGCTATCGCTCGATTTTTAAATAAAATAAATTACAATCATTTTACTCTGCGCCAAAATTTTGTTAGGTAGATCACAGCGGGGCGGTTACAATACCGCCTAATTTTTACCCATATAAAATATATAGAGGCATCACAGTGCTAGATAAACTACGCAACATTGCGATTATCGCTCACGTTGAC
>Ga0209292_1003285_pt1 | contig 17885 bp, 16 predicted proteins | sample GOMGulsemesocosm_2_FD_184634 | JGI IMG/M metagenome (GOLD analysis project Ga0209292, IMG submission 184634) | Methane-oxidizing microbial communities from mesocosms in the Gulf of Mexico - GOM9C Gulf of Mexico (SPAdes) (version 2) | ecosystem: Environmental > Aquatic > Marine > Cold seeps... | reverse complement strand
CAACTGTTGAAATTGTTGATATTGCAGGATTAGTAAAAGGAGCAAGTAAAGGTGAAGGTCTAGGAAATAAATTTTTAGCAAATATTAGAGAAACTGATGCAATTATACATGTATTACGTTGTTTTGATAATCCTAATATTATACATGTTGAGGAAACGATAGATCCTATTAGGGATAAAGAAATTATCGATTTTGAATTACAATTAAAAGATTTAGAAACGGTAGATAAAAGATTAGAAAAGGTAAAACGTGCAGCTAAAACTGGTGATAAAGAAGCGATTTTAGAGCAAGTAACGTTGATGAAACTTAAAGAAGTTCTAGAGTCTGGTAACTCAGTAAGATCATTAGAGTTTAATGAAAAGGAGCAAATTTTTGTAGATGAATTTCAAATGATAACTTCTAAACCTGTACTATATGTTTGCAATGTTGATGAAGCTTCAGCAAAAGAAGGGAATGAATATGTTAATAAGGTTCGTGAAGCTGTAAAATCTGAAAATGCTGAAGTTATTATTTTAGCTGTCGCAACAGAATCAGATATTGCTGAATTAGAAGATTATGATGAGCAACAAATATTTTTAGAAGACATTGGTTTGGAAGAGCCAGGAGCAGCACGTTTAATTAGAGCTGCATATAAATTACTAAACTTACAAACTTACTTTACGGTAGGAGTTAAAGAAGTAAGAGCTTGGACTGTTTTTGTTGGAGCTACAGCGCCACAAGCAGCTGGAGTAATTCATACTGATTTTGAAAAAGGATTTATTAGAGCTGAAGTAATGCAATATGATACCTTTGTAGAATTTGGTAGTGAAGCTAAAGTAAAAGAAGCTGGTAAGTTAGGAGTTGAAGGAAAAGAGTACATAGTAAAAGATGGTGATATTATGCACTTTAGATTTAATGTGTAACGTCCAATAACGTTTATATAAGTATAAAAAAAACCTCATGAAACATATTGTTTCATGAGGTTTTTTTTATACTTATAAGTCTGTTACTAACTTTCTTTAATCCTTCTTTTATTTTTTTATACTTTATCCTATCTTAGCAAGATATCCTAATAGCTACTATTTTAATGTCAAAAGAAACCAAATATACTGAAGATAATATACGTTCATTAGATTGGAAAGAGCATATTCGTATGCGTCCAGGAATGTATATTGGTAAACTTGGTGACGGAGCATCTCCAGATGATGGTATATATATATTACTAAAAGAAGTTCTTGATAATTCTATTGATGAATTTGTCATGGGTTCTGGTAAAACAATTGAAATCACTACTAAAGATGGTAGAGTTACAGTTAGAGATTATGGTAGGGGTATTCCACTTGGTAAGGTAATAGATGTAGTATCTAAAATGAATACAGGTGGAAAATATGATTCTAAAGCATTTAAAAAATCAGTAGGGCTTAACGGGGTAGGTACTAAAGCAGTAAATGCTTTATCAAGTTATTTTAGAGTAGAGTCTAATAGAAATAACGAACGTAAGGCTGTAGATTTTTCTCAAGGGAATATAACTGAAGATTATCCTATCGAAAATGTAGTTTCAAGAAAAGGAACTAAAGTGGTTTTTATACCCGATACAAGTATTTTTAAGAATTATAAGTATCGTTCAGAGTATGTAGTTAAAATGTTAAAAAACTATGTGTATCTAAATCCTGGCTTGACAATAATCTATAACGGAGAAAAATATTTTTCTGAAAATGGTTTAAAGGATTTATTAGAAGATAACAATAGTAAAGATGACATGCTATATCCGATTATTCATTTAAAAGGAGATGACATTGAAGTTGCAATAACACATAGTAAAACACAATACTCGGAAGAATACCATTCTTTTGTAAACGGACAACATACTACGCAAGGAGGAACACATCAAGCAGCTTTTAGGGAATCTATTGTAAAAACGATACGTGACTTTTATGGTAAAGCGTATGAAGCATCTGATATAAGAAAATCAATTATTTCTGCTGTTGCAATTAAAGTAATGGAACCAGTTTTTGAGAGTCAGACAAAAACTAAATTGGGGTCTATTGATATGGGAGGGGAATTACCAACCGTTCGCACATACATTAATGATTTCATAAAAACTCAGTTAGATAATTACCTTCATAAAAACAATGCGGTTTCTGAAGCTTTACAGCGTAAGATACTTCAAGCAGAACGTGAGCGTAAGGAATTATCAGGAATACGTAAATTAGCTAAAGATAGAGCTAAAAAATCATCTTTACATAATAAAAAATTACGTGATTGTAGAGTTCATTTGGGTGATATTAAAAAAGAACGTCGATTAGATTCTACTTTGTTTATTACGGAAGGGGATTCAGCAAGTGGATCAATCACAAAATCACGAGATGTGAATACACAAGCAGTATTTAGTTTACGTGGAAAACCGTTGAATTCTTTCGGTATGAGTAAGAAGATTGTATATGAAAATGAAGAATTCAATTTGTTGCAAGCAGCTTTAAACATTGAAGAGTCTTTGTCGGATTTACGATATAATAATATTGTAATAGCAACCGATGCTGATGTTGATGGTATGCATATTAGGTTGTTATTGATTACGTTCTTCCTGCAATTTTTTCCTGAGCTAATTAAAGAAAGACACCTTTATATATTAGAAACACCTTTATTTCGTGTTCGTAATAAAAAAGAGACTATTTACTGTTATTCAGAAGAAGAACGTGTAAATGCTATGGATAAATTAAAAGGTAAGCCTGAAATAACTCGATTTAAGGGATTAGGAGAAATATCTCCTGATGAATTTCAGTTTTTTATTGGAGAAGACATTAGGTTAGATCCTGTTATGTTAGATCCAGAAACATCTATAGAAAACTTATTGCAGTTTTATATGGGTAAAAATACACCAGACAGGCAGAAGTTTATTATTAACAACTTAAAGGTTGAATTGGATATTATAGATGAATAAGTTAAGCTAATATTTTGGGGGAAATATGAAATTTACAAATAAAAAAAGAATGCCTTTATATAAAGGGGGTTATTTGATGTTGGGAATATTATTGTTGTCTTTTTTAAGCTATAGTTTTATCATTTCTAATTCATTATTGTTTCGGTTATATGAAGTCGGTGTTTTTGTATTTCTAATATTTTTGGTTTTTATTTATTGGTACAAAAGAGCTAAGCATATTGAGTATGATAGTACAGGTTTAGGCTTAGTTTTTATTAGTAAAGGAGTGTTGTTGTCGGGAATTAGTAATTACCGTGAACAACGAATTGAAGTGCCAAAGAGTAAGTTAAAAAAGTTTCATATTAAGAATTTGTTTTATAGTAAGAAACTCTATTTGTACATAAAAACTCATGGTGTTTTAAAAAAAGTTAGCTTGGATATTACTTTTTTAGGAAGTAAAAAAAGAAAGGCTTTAAAGGTGTCATTAGATAAAGTAGTACAGGAAAATTCATCTAATTAATGAGTATAGAAGAAAACGAAAATTTAGACGATTTAAATACAAATCAATATAGTGAAGAGGAAACAATAACCAAAGTTACAGGAATGTACAAAGATTGGTTTTTGGATTATGCTTCTTATGTTATTTTAGAGCGTGCTGTACCTGCTATTGATGATGGGTTAAAGCCAGTTCAGCGCCGTATTATGCATTCTTTAAAAGAGAAGGATGATGGTCGTTACAATAAAGTAGCTAATATTGTTGGTCATACTATGCAGTATCATCCACATGGTGATATGAGTATTGCTGACGCAATGGTGCAAATTGGTCAAAAAGAATTACTTATTGATACTCAGGGAAACTGGGGTAATATTTTAACAGGTGATAGAGCGGCAGCTTCTAGGTATATTGAAGCACGTTTAACAAAGTTTGCTATTGATGTAGTTTTTAACCCTAAAATTACAGAGTGGCAACAATCTTATGATGGTAGAAATAAAGAGCCTATAAATTTACCTGCAAAGTTTCCGTTATTGTTAGCGCAAGGTGGGGAAGGTATCGCAGTAGGTTTATCAACCAAAATTTTGCCACATAATTTTATAGAATTAATTGATGCCTCTGTTAAGCATTTAAAAGGAAAGAAATTCACAATTTTCCCTGATTTTCCAACCGCAGGAGCAGCTGATATATCTAATTATAATGATGGATTACGAGGGGGGAAAGTTCGTGTAAGAGCTAAAATTTCGCAATTAGATAAAAACACCTTAGTAATTAATGAAATTCCTTTTTCAACGACTACAACTACTTTAATCGATTCTATCTTAAAAGCAAATGATAAAGGGAAAATAAAAATTAAAAAAATAGAAGATAATACTGCTGCTGATGTTGAAATATTAATTCATTTACCAGCAAGTATTTCTCCTGATAAAACTATTGATGCATTATATGCATTTACATCTTGTGAAACTTCTATCTCACCTTTAGGATGTGTGATAGATGATAATAAACCTGTGTTTATTGGGGTTTCTGAAATGTTACGCCGATCAACAGATCATACTGTGTTCTTGTTAAAAAGTGAATTAGAAATTCAATTGAATGAATTACAAGAACAATGGCATTTTGCTTCATTAGAACGAATTTTTATTGAAAATAGAATTTATCGTCTAATAGAAGAGGAAGAAACCTGGGAAGGAGTTATAAAAGCTATTGATGGTGGGTTACAACGGTATATCAAGCATTTAAAGCGTGATGTTGTAGAAGATGATATTGTTCGTTTAACTGAAATACGAATCAAACGTATTTCTAAATTTGATATTGATAAAGCACAACAAAAAATTGATGCCTTAGAAGAGCAGATTGAACAAGTTAAGCATCATTTAGCTCACCTGATAGAGTATGCTATTGATTATTTCTTGCGCTTAAAGAAAGATTACGGAAAGGATAAAGGTCGTAAAACCGAATTACGTCAATTTGGTGATGTTGATGCTACAAAAGTTATTATACGTAATACAAAATTGTATGTAAATAGAGAAGAGGGGTTTGTTGGTACTTCACTTAAAAAAGATGAATATGTAACGGATTGCTCGGATATTGATGATATTATTGTGTTTACTCGTGAGGGTAAAATGATGGTAACCAAAGTTGGGAATAAAACTTTTATAGGTAAAAACATCATACATGTTGCTGTATTTAAAAAGAAAGACACTCGAACGGTGTATAATGTAATTTATAAGGATGGTATCTCAAAAGCTTCTTATATAAAACGTTTTACTGTTACTAGTATTACAAGAGACAAAGAATATTTAATTACGCAAGGAAGTAAGGGGTCTATGGTGACATATTACTCTGCGAATCCTAATGGCGAGGCTGAAGTAATTACGATTAATTTACGTCAAGTAGGAAGTGTTAAAAAACTAAAATGGGACTTAGAGTTTGCAGATGTGCTTGTAAAAGGTCGTGCCTCAAAAGGGAATTTAGTTACTAAATATGCTGTAAAGCGAATTGAATTAAAGTCAAAAGGTGTTTCTACATTAAAGCCTAGACAAATATGGTTTGATGATGCTGTACAGCGTCTAAACCTTGATGGAAGAGGTGAGTTGTTAGGTGAGTTTAAAGGAGATGATAAATTACTAATCATTTCGCAAAACGGTACTGTAAAAACAGTTACTCCGGAGGTAACGTTACATTTTGATGATGATATGATAGTTTTGGAAAAATGGGTTCCTAGTAAACCTATTTCGGCTATTTATTTTGATGGAGAGAAAGAACGTTATTATGTTAAACGTTTTTTGATTGAGCAAGAGGGGAAAGAAGAGCATTTTATTTCTGAGCATCCAAAATCACAATTAGAAATAGTTGCGGTAGATTATAAGCCAGTTGTAGAGCTTGTTTATGGAAAACAACGAGGTAAGGATCAGAAACCAAATCAAACTGTTAATATTGAAGAGTTTATTTCGGTAAAAGGTATAAAAGCGCTAGGAAATCAGTTAACTTCAGATAAGCTTAAACAAATAAACTTGCTAGACCCTTTGCCTCATGAAGTTGAAGAGGTTTTAAGTGTTGGAGAAATAGAAGTTGTGGAAGAAAAACAAATGAGTACTAATGTTGAAGGTATTGATTTGGATAATGATGATTTGGGTGCTGATGGGGAACAAACAGAATTATTTTAACTAGAAAAATAGTTTTACACCATGAGGTATTGTTTACATTTAAAATTGGTTTAAAATAGAATTATAATGGGAAGTATATTGAATTACTTTAATTTAAATTCAACTTCAGGTATAGCACTTTATAGTGTTGTTGTTATAGTGTTATGTTGGGTGTTTTCACGTTTATCACGAACCTTAGTTATTCTTTTTTTAAAAAGACGTTTTACCAAAGAAACTTTTGGAGAAACACGTTTAAAGTTTACAAGAAACTCATTGCGATTTGTTTTTGGGTTGCTGGGGGTTTTAGTGATTATATTTACGGTACCTGTTTATAAAGAGCAGGTAGGTTATATTTTTTCTGGAGCTGGTATATTAGCGGCAATTTTAGGTTTTGCAGCAAAAGATGCAATTTCAAATTTGATTGCGGGATTATTCATAGTACTATTTAGGCCTTTCAGAATAGGAGATTATATTGAATTAGATAAAGGACAAATGGGTATAGTAGAGGATATAACACTTCGTCATACGGTAATCAATACTTTTGAAAATAAACGATTAATAATCCCAAACTCTGTTATTAGTACAGAGTCTGTATTGAACTTTACTATACAAGACTCAAAAATATTAAGCTTTAATAACTTTATGATAGGTTTAGATTCGGATATCGATTTAGCAAAAAAAATCATTTCAGAAGAAGCTTCTAGGTTAGATTTTGTAATTGATAACAGGACACCTAAGGATGTTATAGATGACTCTCCTGAGTTTGATGTAAGGTTAATAGAAGTAACAGATACTGCAATGCATATACGGGCGTACATCTGGCTTAGTGATCCTTTGGAAGAGTTTAAAATGAAAAGTATTTTTAAAGAAGCTGTGCATAAGCGATTTAAAAAGGAAGGGGTTTCACTTCCAATTCCATTACGAAAAATAGTACGTTAAACTTCTTTAAAAAGTATTGTAAAGGTGGTGTTTGGTCTATTCTCTATTGTTAATGATCCGTTTAATTGTTTTACAAAATTTTTAATTAAGCGTTGACCAAGCGATTTTGAGTTGTTAAAATCGTCAATATTGATTTTGGCTCCATCGTTTGTGATTATAAGTTGGTGTATATCTTTTTCTTGAGGAAGTAGACTGATGCTTATATGACCATTTTCTTCTGTATTGAAAGCGTGTTTTAAGGCGTTAGTTATTAACTCATTAATCAATAATCCAAGAAACAGAATAGTTTCTGTTTTGTAATTTAAATCTGTGATGTTTAAATCGTAAGTAATTTTTTTATCTACTTTATAAATATCAAATAAGTCATTCAATACGCTTTGAACATATTCTTTGGTGTTAATTTCAATTAAGTTGTCTGATTGATACATTTTTTCATGTAGTAAAGCCATGGTTTGTATGCGTCGTTCAACTTCTTTTAAGGAGTTTCCGGCATTTTCGGTTGTAGTGTATCTTGATTGTAAGCGTACCATGCTGTTTATCATTTGCAGGTTGTTTTTAACACGATGATGGATTTCACGCATCATGATAGACTTTTCCTCATTTTTTTTATTAATAATTTCGTTTCTTAGTTCTAGTTTTTCAGTCCGTTTGGCGACTAGGTTTTCTAGTTTAAAGTTTTGGTTCTCAACAAGGGCCTTTTTTTCATTTATTAAAGCCAAAGCTTTAGCCTGAGAAGCTTCTTTTTCAATTTTTAATACATTTATTCTGTTTGCTAAACCTAATGAAAGAAGCACTATTTCAAATACCGATCCTATTTTTAGTGAATGATCTGTTATAGGGTAGTATGGGAGTACTCCTAAACTACTTAAGTTAAATTGTGTTATTGATACTATAAGTACGGACCAAGCTATAATGAAAAACCAAGCGGGTTTAAAACCTTTATGTATTACTGAAAGCCCTGTAAATAGTGCGTAAAGGGCTGCTACAAGTGTTAGAATATTCAAACTTATAAAAGCTGCGTGATTGTATTTTTCGTCGAAAGCAAAAAATATAGTGGTTAGAAATAGTATTACAATTACAATGTGAAACTTATCAATTATAGGGATGTATTTTGGGGCTTTAATAAAATCCCTAATAAAATATATAGCGGCAATACTGGTGGCTATTGGCAGTGTCTTTACTGCAATATCGTAAATGTGTGGTGTTTTGTATAAAAAATATTTAAAAAAGAATCCATTTTCATTCATCTGAAAGATTAGAAAAAGGAAAATGTAAATAACATAAAATATATAACTTCTGTCTTTTATAGAAAAGTATATAAACAAGTTGTAAAAAATCATGATAAGGAATACGCCTATATATAAACCATTGAATAGCTCTTCATCAAATAGTTTGTGGAACATTTGTTCTTTGGAGCTTATTTTCACAGGAAATGTAACGCTCCAACTACTTTTAAATTTAATAAAAATTGTTTTAGAGGTGTTTTGAGGAATGTTTAGATTAAATAAAAACAGTCTTCCACTGTATTTCTTTTTGCTGAGTGATAAAGTTTGTTGAGTGAATTTTGTGCTCGTGTCACTTTCTTTATAAAATAGCTTTAATTCCTGGATGGCTACTTTGTTAAACTCTAAAATAAAATCTTGATAATCGCTATTGTTTTTAAAATTGAACTTTGCCCAAAAAGTACTCCCGGATAGTCCAAAGCTAGGAATAGTTTTATGGTGGTTTTTAAAGGTGTTTAGCTTACTTACTTGATCAATGGTTAAATCATTGTTTTTGTCCTCGTAAACCTCTAGGTGTGCGCCTACGCGTATTATTTTAGAATCATTATTGTAATTAATGGGCTCACTTGTTTGTGCCTTAACAGTAAAGGATAGTATTCCTATGGCATAAATGAAAAGAAATTTAAAATTCAAAGTTCAGTATGAGTTGTTTATTTAAAGATACAAAAAAGAGCTTTAAATAACACATGTCTTCTTTAGAGCGTTTATTTTGGATATGGTAGTTTTATGAAGGAGAATAAGGTTTTGCCATTAAAATTGCTAAAAAGAATGGAGAGATCCAAAAGAACTAGTTACGTTAATGGTTTTTTTAGCAATAATGAATCATTCAGCCGCTAAATATGTAATAGAGCAATTCATTTTGAATATATAGTGATTATAAACTACTTAATAAGTTTTGGATGTAAGTAGGTATTGTTTCTGTTAATCAATTTTAGTTACAGTTCCTCTACTAGTTCGCTTTTGAGGGTCATTAATAATTTTAGACTCAAAAGTATATGTATTTCCTTTTGTGCTTAGTATTTTTATATGAATGGCTTTTTTTTGAGCCATGGTTTTAGGGTTAATTGTTTTAAGTACGTACTCACAATCATTTACCCATCTGACATTAATAGAGTCAATGTTTTTTCCATTGTAGTCTATTTCCAAAGTTTCAGATCTGGTAAATGAAGCCTTATTTTTTTTGCCATCAATTTCATATTCGTATTCAAAACTTCCAGTTTTAAAATCTGAACAATTTCGTTCTAAATTGGTACAAGAAGCAAATAGGATTAAAAGTAAGAAATAAACATTTTTCATATTGAGGTGATACTTGTTATGTTGATAGAAAACAAAGTAACGAAATAATAAATTATTAGTTACTTAATTTTGAAAAGCTTCAAAACTTCCATCAGAATATAATACTATGATTTTGGTAATTTCTTTGTCACTATTTTTATTAGAAGTCAATTCTGAAATGATAGGAGGGATTGCTGTTTCAGTTTCCTTTTCCTGAGGTTGGGTTGGAGTTGTTTTTTCTTCTGGTTTTTGAGTTGGAGTAGGAGTGGTTTCTGATTTTGGAAACGTTCCTTTTCCGTCAATTAACCATTCAATTGAAACCTCATTAAAGTGGTGCAATAACTTCATTACAAAATCTAAGCTTGGTTTGTTTCTTCCTGAAAGCACATGGGAAATACTTGAACGCTGAACGCCAATAACAGTAGCAAAACCAGAGGCTGATAAGTCGTAATATTCTAGTAACTTTTGTAAACGATTAGTAAATGGAGTACTGTCTTTCATATGGTTTTGAACTTGTTTACAAAGGTATACAAATTAGGGTTGAAACAAAAAACAATAACAAGTATCTTTTTATAACACCTGTAGTTTTTGTTTAGATAAGGTACTATAAGTAGCTGAAAAAGAGTGATTAACAACAGCTTTTATGGTTCAAAAAACAATGTACAATGAGGACTAGGTAATAGTTCGTGAAAACGTGTACAATTGTAAACACATTTGTTTTAACGATGTGTTTACAATTGTAATAATTAGATTGTTTACATTTGTAGAAATAAAAAATACAATGGTAGAATACAATTCATTTAAAGAGCATAAGTTACAAGGAAGGTATATAACAAATGCGCATATAAAACCATTAAATAATCAGCATAAAAATATAATTGAAATACAAAAAGTTGGATTGTCGGTTCAAAAAAAAATAATCAATTCTTATGTGTTTGGAGTAGGTGAAAAGCGAATATTAGTTTGGTCGCAAATGCATGGAAATGAAAGTACTACCACCAAGGCTTTATTCGATTTTTTTAATAGACTACATATAGATGATGAGTTAACAAAGCAATTGCTTTCAGAGTGCACATTTTGTGTTATTCCAATATTAAATCCTGACGGCGCTGTAAATTATACTCGTTTAAATGCAAATAATGTTGATTTAAATAGGGATGCACAACAGTTGAGCCAACCAGAAAGTAAAGTATTAAAGAGTGTTTATGATTCTTTTGCGCCGGATTATTGTTTTAATTTACATGGGCAGCGAACTATTTTTAGTGCTGGTTTTTCATCTAATTCCTCAGTATTGTCGTTTTTATCACCTGCAGAAGATGCTCAACGTGCGGTAACTAAAACACGTAAAGTTGCAATGGAAGTGATTGTGGCTATTGAACAAGCATTAAAAAATGTAATTCCTGATCAAATTTCAAGGTATGATGATGGTTTCAATCATAATTGCGTAGGGGATTCCTTTCAAGCTTTAAAAACACCTACTATATTATTCGAAGCGGGTCATTTTCCAGAGGATTATAATCGTGAAAAAACACGAGAATTTGTTTATAAGGCTTTGATTGCAGCTTTTACAGTTGTTTCAGCTAAGAATTTAAATGGAAGTACTTATCAAGGTTATTTTAGTTTGCCTGAAAACCAAAAGCTTTTTTTCGATGTAATTATCAGAAATGTAGTGCGTAATGATGGTGAGTTAATTGATGTTGCTATTCAGTACCAAGAAACATTAAAAGACAATGAGGTGTTGTTTATTCCTAAAGTGGAGAAGGTGGGTGATTTAACAGAGTATTTTGGACATCATGAAATTGATGGAGAACAAAATTCAATATTGATAAATAATTCACAAATAACAACTGATTTGTTAAAGATAATTAATGAAATATCTATAAATGGAGTAGATTTCGCAGAAATAATAGCAGTTTCTTAACAAAAGAATTATATTTGCATTCCAAATTAGATATAAATAAAGAAATGGCTAAATTTAAATTAGACGAGATAGATCATCAAATATTGGATATGCTTATCCGTAATACGAGAGTACCATTCACTGATATAGCAAAAAAATTATTGATTTCTGCAGGAACAGTTCATGTTCGTGTTAAAAAAATGGAAGAAGCAGGGATTATTACAGGGTCTTCTTTAAGTGTTGATTATGAAAAATTAGGCTATTCTTTTATTGCTTATGTAGGAATATTTTTACAAAAAACATCTTTAACTAAATTTGTATTAGAGAGAATTAATGAAATTCCTTTTGTTACAGTAGCACATATTACTACTGGGAAATTTAATATCTTTTGTAAAATTAGAGCGAAAGATACACAGCATGCCAAAGATGTTATTTTTATGATAGATGATATTGAAGGGGTGTATAGAACAGAAACAATGATTTCTCTTGAAGAGAGTATCAATGATAAAAAACGATTAATGAGTACTATTTTTAAAGAGATTTAAAGAGCGTATATTCCTAATATAAACCCTCTTTTGCATTTTCAATAGAGGGTTTTTTAATTTAAAATAACAGTATATGAATGTTTTAACTCTTAATGTTAATGAATATGTCTCTTATCAGAGAATATATTTGGATTTGGTACCAAATAAACCTCTAATAGATACCTTAGAAGATGCTTTACAGGAGTTTGTTGCTTTTTTTAATGGTATTGATGCGGAAAAGCTAAACCATTCATATCAGGAAGGGAAATGGACTATTAAGGAGTTGATGCTTCATGTTGTAGATACAGAGCGTATATTTCAATATAGAGCACTTCGATTTGCTAGGGCAGATAAAACAGACTTACCTGGTTTTTCTGAAAATGATTTTGTATCTAATTCTAATGCAAATGACAGAAGCTTAATTTCATTATTGGATGAATTTGTAGTGCTACGAAAGTCAACTATTAGTTTGTTTGAAACTTTTAGTGAGGATACACTATTGAAAATAGGAATCTCAGGAGGGAATACTATGAGTGTAAGGGCGGCAGGTTATTTAATAATAGGGCACCAAAAGCACCATGTTAATATTGTTAAGCAGCGCTACTTGGTTTAGTTCTTGTAGTATTCAAATGATTCAAGGATAAGTTCGTTAGGAACAATACAGTCTGTTACGGTGGCTCCAATATCACTTAGTAGTACGAAGTTTATGTTGCCGTGAGAGTTTTTCTTGTCAAATTTCATTAGTTCGATAATAGGGTCTAAATCTGTGCTATCAAAAGTAACTTTATCAAAAGTATTTAGGATAGCTTCTTTAATGTTATCGCATTTATCTCTATTAAAGTTTGTCAATTTAGTCGATATAAAGCAGGCTAGTATCATTCCAACAGCTATAGCTTCACCATGGAGTAAGGTTGTTTTGTTTTTGTTCTCTAAATAATAGGATTCAATCGCGTGTCCTAGCGTATGTCCGAAATTAAGTGTTTTACGCAATCCTTGTTCTGTGGGGTCTTGAGTAACTACGTTATTCTTTATTATTACGGATTCATAAATTAAACTGTCTAAGTCAGCAGTTGTTAATTTGGATAAGTCGTTCATTTTATTCCAATACAATTCATCTTGTATGAGCCCGTGTTTTAACATCTCTGCTAATCCTGAACGCATTTCGTTTTGAGGAAGTGTTTTAAGGAAGTTAGTGTCAATCAATACCATTTCAGAAGTGTTAATCACTCCAATTTGATTTTTTAAATTACCTAAATCAACTCCAGTTTTACCACCCACGGAAGCGTCAACCATTGCTAATAAGCTTGTAGGGACGTTAATGTAGTTTACTCCGCGTTTGTATGTAGAGGCTACAAAACCACCTAAATCTGTTACAACTCCACCTCCAATATTGATGATTAAACACTTTCTGTCTGCATTTAATTCAGACAAAGCATTCCAAACACCTGAACAGGTTTCTATGTTTTTATTTTCTTCACCAGAAGTTATTTGAATCACTTCTATTTCAAGAGATGTTTCAAGTTTACTACAAAAATTTGGATAACAATGCTCAAGTGTGTTCTCGTCAGCGATAAGAAATAATTTTGAATAGTTATTTGTTGCTAAATGCTTGTTTATAGCTAAATAACATTCCTCGTTGAAGTATACGGTTGAATTTTGTGATGTGATAGCCTTCATAGTGCTTAAATTGATAATCGAAAAACTGGATTTTTATAATATGACGTAAAGAAACAAGATTTTTTTAATACAAGTATTGAAAAGTTAGTGTAATAATCAAAAAAAATATAGTTTTGTTTCTATATAAGTATAAGCTGATACATTATTATCAATGATTTTTTTAAAACATCGATATTAGTTTAATTAGCAAGTCATAGATGGTAATTTATTAAACATGAACAAATTATTTAACAACACAGAAGTAGCTTTTTCTCTTAAGAAAGATTCAGAGCTAGAACGCGCTTATTTTTTATTTAAAATGATAGCCAATGAACCATTGGTTCGTATTGGTACTGCAATGACTAATTTTGCTATAAAGGCGAAATTACCAGTAGAGGGATTGATAAGAGCCACGGTATTTGATCATTTTTGCGGAGGAGTGTCAGAAGATGATTGTATGTCGGTTATTGATAAAATGTATGCTAAAAAGGTGTGTAGTGTATTGGATTACTCAGTGGAAGGAAAGGTAGATGAGGCGCAATTTGATGCTGCGTTTGATATGACTATAAAATTATTAGATTTTGTAAAAGAAAAAGAAGCTATTCCTTTCGCGGTATTTAAGCCAACAGGTTTTGGAAGAATTGAATTGTATGAAAAAATAGGTAACGAAGTTGAATTGACAAATGAGGAAGCTAAAGAATGGGCTAGAGTAGTTGCTCGATATGATAAGGTGTGTGCATTAGCAAAAGAAAAAGATGTAAAGTTGTTGATTGATGCTGAAGAAAGTTGGATGCAAGATGCTGCTGATGACTTAGTAGCGGATATGATGCGTAAATACAATACTGAAAAAGCAATTGTATTTAATACTTTGCAAATGTATCGTTGGGATAGGTTAGGTTATTTAAAAGAATTACATGCAGAGGCAAAGGTAAAAGGCTTTTTTGTAGGAATGAAACTGGTTCGAGGTGCTTATATGGAAAAAGAAAATGATCGTGCAATAGCAAATGATTATACTTCTCCAATATGCGAAAGTAAGGTAGCTACCGATAGAAATTTTGATGCAGGTGTGTCCTATATGATAGAGAATATTGGTGTGTTATCATTATTTGCAGGGACGCATAATGAAGATAGTTCTTATTTAGTTATGCAATTAATGCAAGAGCAAAATGTTCCTGCAAATTCTGATGCTGTTTGGTTTGGGCAATTGTATGGTATGAGTGATCATATTAGTTATAACCTTTCTGAAGCAGGATATAATGTAGCGAAGTATTTGCCTTTTGGTCCTGTTAGAGATGTTATGCCGTATTTAATACGTAGAGCTGAGGAAAATACTTCTGTAGCGGGGCAAACTACTAGGGAATTGAATTTACTGAAAGAAGAAAGAAAAAGAAGGAAGTTATAGGATTGTTCTGTAGTAACATAAAAAAAACTCATTAAAGGATATCCTTTAATGAGTTTTTTTTATGCACTTCCTTGGGAAGTGAAATTTATTGTTTATCAACGCTGGCAATAGTTAGGCATCCTAATTCATCCCAGTTTTTGGTCTCTTTTTGAAAAAAAACAACTTTTGAATTATAGTAATTTCCACTAACGCCTATTTGGCATACTTCTGGAATATCATTAAATTCTTTTTTAGCAACCTCATAATAGCTTACATGGTGGTTGTTTAATAAATTATGTGCTGCCGAAAGAACGATACCTCTTGGGTCTTCATTTTCTGGTGAAAGAAATTTTAATAAAGCATGTTCTTCAAATAACGACCTAGCGTCTAATTGACTCTCGGGATTATTTTTAGTTGAAATGATGTCTTCGGGCATTTTAGGGATATTATATAACTCACAAATGCGGTTAAATGCTATTTCAGCTTGTTGAATAGGAGTTTTGTCTGTCGATTGAACCTCTATAATTAAGTTGTATAGCGTGTCATCGTCGTTAATCCATTCTTGTATTTGGTTTGCCATGAGCTTTTAGAACTACTTAATTACCACATTTTTAATTATTGCAATGCTATCGCAGTTTTCTACTAAAAACTCATAAGATTTTTGGTTGTAATCGCTTTCAATTATGTAGGTTTTACAGCTTTTAAGTTTAGTATTGCTTTTTGAAAAATCGATATTCCCGTTTAAATAGGCGTCGGTAATTGCTGCGGTGTCTAACTCTTTGTTGTTTACTAATGTTTGTACTGATGGGTCAAAAGCTCGTTTTTTTATGCGAATATCTTTTAAAGCTCTACAATTTGGTAGGTAACAAAAAGTAGTTTTCTTTTTCCCCCATATAAAATACACTACTATACTACCTAGGACTATACCTACAAGGTAATAACTAAAACGTTGAATAAAATTCATGCTATAAATTAAATGATTTGTAAAAAGATGCAAAATTAGAAATCATTATCTCATTAACAACATATTAAGTCTGCTTGTGAGTTAAAATATCAACAAATTTGCATCGTTGTATGGTAATCCGAACCAATCAGAAACTGACTTACTGGTTAAAATTCCGTGGTAAAAATACAAACCATTTTTCAAACCTCTATCAAAACGGATGGCATTTTCTATTCCACCGTCTTCTGCAATTTTTGAAAGGTAAGGTGTGAAGATATTACTTATAGCCTTAGACGCTGTTCTTGAGTATCTTGAGGGGATGTTTGGTACGCAATAATGAATTACATCATATTTTTTAAATGTTGGTTTATCGTGTGTAGTGATTTCTGAAGATTCAAAGCAACCTCCCATATCAATACTGACATCCATAATTACAGATCCAGGTTTCATTTGCTCTACCATTTCTTCTGAAACAATTATTGGAGACCTGTTTTTACCTCTTATTGCGCCAATGGCAATGTCACATCTCAATAATGCTTTTAATAGAGTTTTGGGTTGTAATGTTGAGGTGTAAACTGGTCTGCCTAAGTTGGCTTGAATACACCTTAATTTGGTTAAGGAATTGTCGAAAATTTTAACATTTGCACCAAGTCCAATTGCTGATCTAGCTGCAAATTCACCAACAGTTCCAGCTCCAATGATAACAACCTCAGTAGGAGGTACTCCACTAATATTCCCCAATAACAAGCCGTTTCCCTCGTTTGTATTTGCTAGTAATTCAGAAGCGATTAAAACTGAGGCAGTTCCAGCAATTTCACTCAATGCTCTTACAGCGGGGAAAGTACCATCATCATCTTTAATAAATTCAAAAGCTAAAGCTGTAATTCTTTTTGAGGCCATTACCTCAAAATATTTCTTACTTTGGGTTTTAAGTTGTAGTGCGGAAATTAATAATGTTTGTGGATTAATAAGTTCAATTTCACTTAAGGATGGTGGTTCTACTTTTAATATAATAGGGCAAGAAAAAACTTTTTTGGTGTCATTAGTTATTTCGGCACCTGCTTCACTGTAATCGGTATCTTTAAACCCAGAAGCATTTCCTGCCTTAGCTTCAATTAAAATACGGTGTCCTTGTGAAATTAGTGCGGCAACAGCGTCAGGAGTCAAACAAACTCTTTTTTCTTGATATGAAGTTTCTTTTGGTAAGCCAATAAAAAGGTCTCCTTTTTTACGTATTAGTTCTAGTGTTTCTTCTTGTGGAAGTAGCTGCTGTTTCGAAAAAGGTGATAATACTTGACTCATTTGGTGTAGTTGGTTTTACCAAATTACAATTATTTTTTTAATTATTGCTTTCCGGCGTTGTAATTTCTATAGATCTACTTCCGTCCAAATTTTCATTTAATTGAATAACAACGGCGTCCTGAGGAATTAAATTAGGGATTTTATTAGGCCATTCTACCAAGCACCATGCGTTTTGGTAAAAATAGTCTTCAATACCAATGTCGTATACCTCTTCTTCAGTTTCAATTCTGTAAAAATCAAAATGAAATACTTTTGAGTTGTTTCCTTGGTATTCGTTTACGAGAGAAAAAGTGGGACTGGATGTAGCGTCCGTTACTCCCAACAGTTTAGCTATTTCTTTAATTAAGGTTGTTTTCCCTACGCCCATGTCACCATAAAACAAAAGTGTTTTAGGGCTTGCTATATAGGATATTATTGTCTCGGAAATTTGCTTTATATCTGCTAATTGATATGTTTGTTTCAAAGTATGCTTAGTTTTAATTCTATTTTGGTTCCATCACTACAAAAGGAATTATCATTTCCTCTAAAGATACGCCACCGTGTTGGTAAGTGTTTTTAAAATAACTTACATAATGATTGTAGTTGTTAGGGTAGGCAAAAAACAAATCGCCTTTTGCAAAAATAAACGAACTACTCATGTTT
>Ga0209292_1003280_pt1 | contig 17895 bp, 15 predicted proteins | sample GOMGulsemesocosm_2_FD_184634 | JGI IMG/M metagenome (GOLD analysis project Ga0209292, IMG submission 184634) | Methane-oxidizing microbial communities from mesocosms in the Gulf of Mexico - GOM9C Gulf of Mexico (SPAdes) (version 2) | ecosystem: Environmental > Aquatic > Marine > Cold seeps... | reverse complement strand
CATTGGCTCGATGTTGCTTGGTCAAATCAAAAGAAAATATAATCGTTTGATTGGCCTTTTGGGCAAATGCAATTAAGGCTTTATCAGCTCGTTGTTTATTAATATCAAAGCGAATGAAATCTTCAGCATGGGCATGGCTTGTTGTTAATAACATCACTGCTAAGGTGAGCATTGCTAACAAGCGATGACTAAGCGAAATTTGATTCAGACGAAATTGCTTTCGCCAACTGTGCAATAGTAATAAACAGCTAAACAGGGGAAATCCTCTAATTTATTTTATTATTTTTATTATTTTTATTATTTTGTTTCATGTGCAATGAAATAGCCAGTAATATATACCCGTTATCATTCAAAGTGCAGGATTTCAGTGGGAATTAAAATGACTTTAGGCAAGGAAAATAATTTAAGCATAATCACTCTATGGTTTGATTATTTAACGCAATATAAAGTCATTTTATACCCATCAAAGAAGATTGTGAGCCATTCCATTTTGTTGTTGCAGCAATTAAATAGGGAATAACCATTATTTAATCACTGCGCCTAAAACTGAAACAGCTCACAAACTCTGAAGCATGCATCTTGAATGGTAATGGGTATTCAGACAATTTATCTAATAAATAAAGACATGGCTAAAGAAAAAGATGGGGGGAAGAGGTTAGTTAGCTGAGCTTAGTAAAATAGTACCATCAGCCCTTTTGTTAAAGTTGATTCCAAAATTACTTTGTAAAGAGATAAGCAGACCGTCAATATCACCTGCTTTAAAATATCCAGCAACATGTATGTCTGCTATTTCTCTGTCAACGATCTCAAAATTGCTGGTGGTGTAGCGACTAATTTCTTCTAGCGCTATGGATAGTGGCTCACCTTCAAAAATGAGCATACCTTGCTGCCACGCTAGATCACGATGGATTTGATCTAAAGATACTTTTTCTACGGGTGTATTATTTGGAGAAGAAATACCTCTAGCTATTACAACTTTTTCACCAGAAACGACTAAAGTGGCGGCTAAATCGTTAGATTTATATGTGGTATTGGCTTGTATTAACGTCTGTTTAATTTCCGCTACTTGGCTGCTTGCTTTGGTTATTAATACTTTTCCTTCAGTAACCACTAATTCCATCATTAAGTTGTCACTTTTTTGGACATTAAAAATTGTTCCCAGAGCCGTAAATGATTTCTCGCCAACCGTTACGGTAAAAGGGCGGCTTTTATCTTTAGCGACATCAAAGCGGGCTTCACCTTTTAATAACGTCAATAAGCGGTGATTTGGGCTGTATTCAACTTTGATAAGGCTGTTGGTATTTAATTTTATTTGAGATCCATCTTGCAAGGTAAAGCTTTTTTGTTCGCCTACTTGAGTTTTCAATGTTTGAATTTGGGTTAAAGTTTGTTCGTTAAGTGAAGGTAAATAAGGTAAAAAAGACTCACTGACTAGTGTGTTTGTACCTATGAGTGAGATAATGGCGATACTCGCTGCTAGTGCAATAGCAGAATATTTATTTCGTGCTGTTGACTTTGCTAACGGAAATAAATCGCTTAATTCATTTAATACACTTAAATCATCCCAATAAGAAGCCATTTCGAGTAAAGAATTATGATGGAGAGTATTTTGTTTACACCAGGCAACAAGTTGCTGTTTTTCAGATTTACTTAACCCTCGGTCCATACGACTGATCCATAGACAAGCCTGTTCCTGGATATTACTATCATCTTGTTGCTTATTATTTTTACCAAATAATTGGCTGACATTACTCATTGATATTTCTCTATTTTCTAACGGTTTTTTTTACTAGACTGCTATTTACTTGCCGTGTGGTTTTAACATGTTTTACACCTTGTTCGTGGTTCATCCGTTTTATATACATTGCACTTTTCAATAAACCCTGTGCTATGTGCTTTTCAACGGTGCTTTCACTTAAACCTAAGTAGCTAGCAATTTCCTTTTGGCTTAAGCCATATACTTTTTTTAGTATAAAACATTTACGCACTGAACCCGAGAGTTGATCGGTTGCACGACAAAAAAATAAAAACTGTTCTTTGCTTTCATAATCGTCTTCAACGTTAATGCTTGTTAATTGAACAGGTGGCTGAGTAAAATCCTCTAGAGAATCATTATATTTATTATCCCACCGAGCCACATGATTTAACGCAAGGTTTTTTGCTGTTTTGAGCATGTAACTGCGTACATACTTTATTTCTTGCTTTAAATCGGCCTCATAAGTTTTAACAAAGGTCTCTTGCACAATATCATCTATATCGTCAGGTTTAACGATATGACTGATCAAGCGACTCATGTTTCTTTTAGTGCTGAGAAAAAGCTGTGCTAATGTCGAGGTTCTTGTCATCCATGTTTGCTCAATACATTTAAACTTAAAGCGATAATACGCATGAGGTTGCCTGAATGTCTAACCTTTATCACATCTTTTTACTTTAATTAAATAACGAAGCAGTTTATAAAGGGTTATTAAATATCATTAATATAAGGATTTAATCTTGTTTACAATGAACCCTCGTACTACTTCTATGAATAACACCTTGGTGAGTTACCTTTGTATCAGTGCACTGCTATGTAGCTTTATTACGCTTAACGTTAATGCAGCTAAATTAACGATTACTGATAACTTGATAATACGTGACATTGATGACAAAGCTGTTGAACAAGGTTTCTTCTCAACAAAACAGACGGTTGAATTGGCTCAAGGACAACATACGTTGGTCATTAAATATAAAGATGTATTTGAGGATCTTGATATGGGTGAAGAAAGGTTAGTGAAATCTGATTATTTTGTTGTTAAATTCAACGTGGAAAATCAACAAACGTTATTTTTGTCGACAATAAACATTAGCGATTTAGCACAAGCTGAGCGATTTGTTCGAACTCCCGAATTAACCCTGATTGATGAACATGATAAAGTATTAATTTTAGCCCTAGAAAAATTAAGTGATTACGAGTTGTCCAAACAAGTAACTAAAGTAGTCACCACGTTGTCAGCACCTGTGGTTGTGACACAAAATAATAGCCAAACCACTAACATGAATAAAGAGACGCAAGATTTTAATCAAAAAGTGATTAATGAAGTGGACGCTGTGCCCATGCTTAAATTCTGGTGGCATAAAGCCAGCAAAAATGAACAAGAAGATTTTTTACTCTTTATTAATGAAAACACTAAAATAAAACAATAACTTCTTCTTTATATGATTTTTGAAACATTAAGGTTAAACATTATTATGAATGTGTTATCTGCGACTTACTTATTAAGGAATACTTGGCTAGGGCTAAAGCGACGTAAATCATATTTTCCCCTGGTATATTGTTTGTTATTACTTCCGGCGCAAGCATTTTCCTTTGATGGCGAGGGGATTGAGGTTACTGGTCAAGGAAGCATCATTGTTATACCTGATCAATTCTCGCTAACGTTAACGATTACCGAACGTGGTCAGGTACCCAGTAAATTAAAAGCGCTAGTGGATAAAAAGAGTGATGCTGTTGTTCTTACCGCTAAAAGCCTTGCGGTAAAAGAGCATGATATAGCATCTGCTCGCGTTAATTTACGTATAGTTAAAGAGAAACCATCCATTGTAGTGCAAGGTATTGAACTTAATAATGCGAAACAAGGAAGTGTTTTTATTGATGGTCAAAACATTGAGCAACAAGCTAAAAATGTTAATCAACACAAAAAAACATTATTTGAACTAAGCCGTCAAATAACGGTTAACTTTAATAAAATATCTGACTATGATGATTTTTTAGCTCAAATTATTAAAATTAATGTAAGTCAGATTTCATCGCTTGTTATGAGTGTTGAAGGGCGAGAAGAGTATTATCAACAAGCATTAATGAGGGCAATTGGTCATGCAAAACAAAAAGCACAGCGTATGGCTGAAAAAGCAGGACGAAAAATAGGGAAATTACAGTTAATTAAAGAGCTTTCAAGTAATCATTATAGACCCATGTATGCTGAAGCGATGATGAGTGATGCAGGGTCAAGTGGACATAGCTCACAAATTGGCAGCCAAACCATTACAGCCCGTGTTTTGGTTAAATTTCACCTTGACGATTAAAAAAGGGGCTAATAACTGGTAATAGTTGGCCAATTGTTTGATAAAAGCTTTAATTATCGTGTTTTTTTAGGTATGTTAGCGCTTTTTATTGTAGCTTTCTTCACTGGTACCTTTAAATGAGTAATCAAGCTGAATTTTATCATGAGTTATTAGGGCAAACTAAAGCGCTAATAAGTAATGAATCTGATATTATTGCTAACATGGCAAATGTCAGTGCTTTACTATTCGAGCATTTAACCGAAGTTAACTGGGTTGGCTTTTATCGTGTTATTGGCGATGAGTTAGTCCTTGGACCTTTTCAAGGTAAAGTTGCTTGTATTAGAATTCCCCTTGGTAAAGGGGTTTGTGGTACTTGTGTCTTAACTGGAGAAGTACAACGTATTGCCGATGTTCATCAATTTGATGGTCACATTGCCTGTGATGCTAGTACCAATGCTGAGTTGGTTATTCCGCTAAAGGTTGAGGGTAAAGTTGTAGCTATTTTAGATATTGATAGCAGGGCATTTGATCGATTTGATTTACAAGATGAGCAAGGTCTTATTTCACTCGTTCAAGCTTTTGAGCAAAATATTGCCGCTATGGATAAAGCACACGTTTAATCTATAGCATATAATCTATATAGAAAGTGAAGGTTTAATGAAAGAATTTGTGGTCATTCATGACTATCTAGTAACCCAAGAAATAGTGGGTGATTGGGATGGCCAGGAAGAAGAAGTTGCTGAGCGTATGAATGAAATTTATCATACAATGTATGACTTAGCTGAAGAAGATATCGAGACTGAAATTTTAGAGCAGTTATTGGCACTCATCTGGGATACCTGGATAGGTCAAGAAGCGATTGCTGAGATCGAAACAGATGATATTTATGATTGGTGCAAACATGTTCTCGATAATCCCGAGCAACATCTCCAGTCCGAAGAATAAAGAAAGATAAACATTGGCATTATTTTCTTGCTAGAGTAACTCTTAATGAGTGATTCATGTTCGAAAACAAGGTCTGCTTAATTTAATTAAAAGTGTAAACAAAAGTGTAGTTATGGAAACTGAAATTAAACGTACAAGTACAAAAGACATCATTGCTTATTTAACTGAAAAGTTCCCTGAGTGTTTTTCTATTAAAGGCCCTGTTAAACCGCTTAAAATTGGTATATTCCAAGACCTAGCCGAAAAGCTTAATGAAGATGAAACGGTGAGCAAAACTCGTTTACGTCAAGCATTAAGGCATTATACAAGTAGCTGGCGCTATCTAAAAGTTATCAAGGTCGGCACTTCTCGTGTCGATGTTGATGGTAAAGCCGTTGCTGACATTGATGAAGAGCAGGCAGCTTACGCAAGCAAAACGCTTAAAGAGAGCCAAGAAAAATTTGGTAACAAAAAAGCGGCAGACAGCGATAATAAAAAGCCTTATAAAGGTAAGCCAAACTCAACGGAAGCTGGAAATAATAAGCCTGCGGATAAAAAACGTGAGTCAGCTAAATTTAAAACCGTTAAGTCAACGGCTAAAAAAATGGTTAAAAAAGAAGTTGAGCCACTAAAACCTGTTGAGTCAGCTACTATTAAAGTAGGTAGTGATGTTAAAGTTCAGCTTGGTAATTCACCAATGAAAGCTGTTATCACTGAAATATCAGGTAAAGATATTACAGTGCAACTTGACTCTGGCATGGTTATCAAGACTCAGCTAAAAAATATCTACTTATAGTCGTTAACAGTAGAAATTAAAGCTACCGCCATTAGTCTTGGTAGCTTGGCCTAACAAAACTGTCAGGTCATATAGAAATTGAATAGGAAGTTAATGCATGCAAAAATTTTGTCGTATCGCTCTCGCCGTATCTCTATCGTTAGGTTTATCAGTTAGCGCCGTTGCGTTTGAAAAACCACATACTCCAGAAGAACTCCCTGTTCTCATGCCTGAAACTCAGCATGTGACAGCAAGCAAGCGCATTACGGCACGATTTACTCGTGCTCATTATAAGAAAGTGACTATTGACGATGCTTTATCAGGTGAGGTTTTTGACCGCTTTATTAAGCAACTTGATTATGCTCGTAATGTTTTTTTAATCACTGATATTAATGATTTTCAGGAATACCGTCTTGAGTTTGACTCTGTATTAACACGCGGCAAGTTAGATACTGCCTACACAATTTATAACTTAAATATGCAAAGACGCCTAGAGCGTTATGAGTATGCGATTAGTTTGTTAGATGTTGAAGGTGAGAAGAACCCTTTCGATTTCACTAAAGAAGAAGTCTACTCTTTTGACCGAGAAGAAGCTCTTTGGCCAGCTGATGAAGCTGAATTGAACGAGCTATGGCGCTTAAAGGTAAAATCAGATGTTTTAAATCTGACATTGACTAAGAAAGAATGGCCCAAAATCAAAGAAGTTTTAACTAAACGTTACAATTATGCCATTAAACGCTTAAAGCAAAGTGAAAGTGAAGATGCTTTTCAGCTTGTGATGAATAGTTTTGCTCGTGTAGTTGAGCCACATACTTCTTATTTGTCACCTCGTAATGCAGAACGTTTTCAAGTTGATATGAATTTATCACTTGAAGGCATTGGTGCAGAACTTAGGTCTATTGAAGATTATACCGTCATTCACCGTGTTGTTACTGGTGGGCCAGCGGATAAATCAAAGCAGCTTAAATCAAAGGACCGTATTGTTGGTGTTGCCCAAGGTGATAAAGAATTTGAAGATGTCATTGGCTGGCGTTTAGATGATGTTGTTGAGTTAATAAAGGGTGCCAAGGGAACAACAGTACGCCTTCAAGTATTATCTGGCGAAAGTGATGACGATGCTAATATAAAAGTTGTCTCTATTGTTAGAGATATTATTAAGCTAGAAGACAGAGCTGCTAAGTCAGAGGTTTATTTAGAAAACCCTAACGATGCTGATAGTAAAAAACTGGGCGTTATCACTATTCCAAGTTTTTATAATAATTTGTCGAAAGATGTTAAAAAAGAAATAGATAAGTTAAAAGAACAAGAAGTCGAAGGTATAATTGTTGATTTGCGTGGTAATGGTGGTGGTTCATTAAGTGAAGCAACATTACTAACTGGCTTATTTATTGATAAAGGCCCGGTTGTTCAAATTAGAGATGGTGCTAATCGTATTCAAGTCAACAGTGATCGTGATGGTATTAGTTTCTTTGATGGACCATTAACTGTCATGGTTGATCGTTATAGTGCTTCCGCCTCAGAAATATTCTCAGCAGCTATTCAAGATTATGGCCGTGGTGTCATTATTGGTGAACATACCTTTGGTAAAGGCACTGTACAGCAACATCGTGGATTAGGTCGAGTATATGATTTATATGAAAAACCGTTAGGCAGTATTCAATACACTATTGCAAAATTTTATCGCATCAATGGTGGTAGTACACAACACCGTGGCGTTTTACCGGATATTTCTTTCCCTACGGCAATAAATCCAGAGGATTGGGGCGAGAGTAAAGAAGAAAATGCATTGCCGTGGGATCATATTCAGCAGGCTAAATACACGCCATTAAATGAACTGAATAAAGATATTGAGTACTTAAGCTCGCTTTATCAGCAACGTATTAAAGAAAATTCAGAATTTAATTATTTACTCGAAGATATTAGTACATACCAAGCAGCGAAAGATGATAAAACTATTTCACTAAACCTTGCAACTCGTAAGTCTGAGCGTGAAGAGCGTAAAAGCAAACGTTTAGTTCGTGTTAACGAGCAGCTTGTAACATTAGGTAAAAAGAAAGTAACAGATTTAGATGATTTATCTGATGAGCTTGATGACTTAGACCCCTTTTTAGATGAAGCTGCTCGAATTACCTTTGATTTTGTTTCTTTAGGTAAAATAGCCAAAAAATAATCTCCGTTATTCATAAATTAAAACCGTCAATTTTTGGCGGTTTTTTTATATATAATAAGGCTTGTTTAGCGGCAAAACACAACAATTACTTGCATCTCATGCCCGTACAAGGCATGTTAATTTCCATTTTAGAATAACTTATAATAAAAAATATAATATTAAGGTATACCGCATTTATGTCTGAATCGATTCAACCCAAAATACCAAGCATGCTTGATTCTATTACCCCACTTATTGCTCTGGTTGTAATGTTAACTGCATCCGTTCAATTGTTTGGTGATAACTCTTCGTTTGGACCAAACCAGATAGCTTTAATGCTAGCAATGGGCATTGCCATTATAATAGGATTAAAAAACAAATATACTTGGGAATCAATAGAGAAAGCAATCGTCAATGGCATCTCAATTTCCTTAGGTGCCATTCTTATTTTATTAGCGGTAGGTGCATTAATTGGTACGTGGCTGTTATCTGGTACCGTGCCAACGATGGTCTATTATGGGTTAAAAATAATAGACCCTAGCTGGTTCTATGCAGCCACTTGTTTAGTTTGTGGTATTGTTGCCATGAGTATTGGTAGTTCTTGGACAACCGCAGCAACTGTCGGTGTAGCCTTTATTGGCATAGCTAACGGTTTTGAAATGTCGACAGCTGTTACTGCAGGTGCCGTTATTTCAGGTGCATATTTTGGTGATAAACTGTCACCTCTCTCAGAAACAACTAATCTTGCACCAGCGGTTGCTGGAACTGAATTATTTGCCCATATTCGATATATGCTTTGGACGACAATCCCTTCTATTTCTATTGCGCTTGTTCTCTTTTTACTCATAGGCTTTAACCAATCTTCTACTAATACAGGAAGCACTGAGAGTATTGAAACGTTAACCACCATTTTAGAATCGACTTACCATATAAGTGTAGTCAACTTAATTCCCCTTGGTGTATTACTCTTTTTAGCATTTAAAAAAATGCCAGCATTTCCGGCTGTAGCCATTGGTGCAATTATCGGCGGCGTTTGGGCTGTAGTTTTCCAACAAGAATTGATTCTCTCAATGGCTAAAGAAGGATTAAATGGAGTTCAGGCGACTTTAACTGTTGTTTGGACAGCATTTTTTGATGGCGTTGTGGTGAAAACGGGTAATGCTGAAATTGATGAACTACTGAGTCGTGGTGGCATGTCTAGTATGTTAAATACTATTTGGTTGGTAATTTGTGCATTAAGTTTTGGTGCTGTTCTTGAGCATTTAGGCATGTTAAAGCGTTTTGTAGATGCTATTTTAAAAACTGCAAAATCTACAGGCAGCTTGATCGCAAGTACTGTAGCTACTTGTATAGGAACCAACCTTATTACTGCAGATCAATATATGGCTATTGTAATGCCAGGTAGAATGTATAAAGAGGAATATAGTCGCCGTGGTTTACATCCAACGGTATTAAGTCGAACACTGGAGGACTCGGGTACGATTACTTCCCCCTTAATACCTTGGAATACCTGTGGAGCATTTATGTTCGGGGCCTTAGCATTAACTTCCTACGATTATATATTTTATTGTTTTTTCAATTTAATTAATCCGGTGTTGGCTATTATTTATGGTTATGTAGGTTATAAAATAAAATATATAAATGACAAAGGTTAAGGTAATTAGCTTAACTTTGAAATTAACGATAATCTAATCTATAAAGCCTGTAACCAGCAGGCTTTTTTATGTTTTTAAAGGTAATACTATGACTGATTCTACCCCTCGTTTTTTAGCGGACTACCGCCCAGCTGACTTTACAATTAATACCGTTAATTTAACTATTTATTTAGATGATACTTGTAGCAAAGTGGTTAGTGAATTAACTATCGAACGACAGGGTGATGAGAAAGAAGCCTTGCAACTTAACGGTGAGCATTTAACGTTAGTATCGATAATAATCGATAACCAAGCATTGAGTACTGATCAATATCAGCTGAGTGATACTTTATTGACTATTGAGCCAACTAGCCTACCAGCTAAAAGTAACTTTACCCTGACTATTACTACTGAAATCAACCCTCAAGAAAATACAGCGTTAGAAGGGCTATTCAAATCAGGTGATGCCTTTTGTACCCAATGTGAAGCAGAAGGTTTCCGCCGTATAAGTTATTATCTTGACAGACCTGATGTCATGGCAACATTTACCACAAAAGTGATTGCTAATAAAAGCTTGTACCCTTACTTATTATCAAATGGGAATAAAGTTGCTGAGGGTGAGTTAGCCGATGGTAAACATTTTGTTACTTGGCATGACCCGTTTCCAAAACCTTGTTATTTATTTGCCTTAGTTGCAGGGGATTTTGATTTACTGCAAGAGTCCTTTACTACTGAATCAGGCCGTAACGTTGCCTTAGAAATATTTGTGGATAAAGGCAATCTAACTAAAGCTGAACATGCGATGGTGTCGTTGAAAAAGTCGATGGCATGGGACGAAGAAACTTTTGGGCTTGAATATGATTTAGATATCTACATGATTGTTGCTGTAGATTTTTTTAATATGGGCGCAATGGAAAATAAAGGCTTAAACGTTTTTAATTCTAAATATGTATTAGCAGATAGCCAATGTGCCACAGATAGTGATTATTTTAATATTGAAGCGGTTATTGCTCATGAATACTTTCATAACTGGACAGGTAACCGTGTTACTTGTCGTGATTGGTTTCAACTTAGTTTGAAAGAAGGATTAACCGTTTTTCGTGATCAGCAGTTTAGCGCCGATATGCATTCAAGTGCGGTGACTCGTATTCAAAATGTGCGTTTGTTGCGCTCACAACAATTTGCTGAAGATGCTGGCCCAATGGCGCACCCTATTCGACCAGAAAAAGTCCTAGAGATGAATAATTTCTACACCTTGACTGTCTACGAAAAAGGATCTGAAGTGATTCGTATGCTGCATACTTTAATCGGTGTCGGTATGTTTCGAAAAGGTATGGATCTTTATTTTAAGCGCTTTGATGGTATGGCAGTTACTTGCGATGACTTTATTAACGCTATGAGTGATGCAAGTGGCAAAGACCTTTCACAATTTAAACTATGGTACAGCCAGTCAGGTACACCAATCATTAAGGCTGAGGAAGACTTTAACTCCCAAGATAATACCTATACTTTATCGTTATCACAGCAGTCACCAATAACTAAGCACCAACCAAGTCCTCAAGCATTGCACATACCCATTAAGATTGAATTAATAAGTGGAAATGATGGGGTTGATACTAGCAGTGAGTTATTAGAATTTACTCAAAAAGAGCAATCTTGGACGTTTACAGGCTTTACCTGTAAACCAACGCTAGCAATGCTTGCTGATTTTAGTGCACCCGTCAGATTAGTTTTTGAACAAAACGATGCCAGTTTGTTGACTGTCATGAGGCAAGCAGACAATAGTTTTTGTCGTTGGGATGCAGGGCAAAAATTATTAATGTCTTATATCCAACAATTAACGTTCGATTCAAGTTTTGTTATCCCTGTTGATATACTCACTGCTCTTAATGAAATATTAGCAAGTAACGACGACCGTGCGTTCATTGCTGAACAGCTATCATTACCAAGCTTTGATGAGGCAGCAAGCTTGATGATAGATGTTGACCCAATAGCACTTACCCGCGCTATTGGTATACTTAGGGATTTTGTTGCAAAAGGTACTCAGCAGCAATTATTGGCTTGTTATCAAGCTTGTCAACAGAATGACTCATCTTCAGATGCCGTTAACAATCGCGCCTTAAAAAATGTTTGTTTAAGTTACTTAAGTTCATTACCGCAATATCAATACTTGGTAGCTGAGCAATATCAGCAAGCAACTAGCAATGCTGACATACTGCAAGAAAATATGACGGATAGCCTAGCAGCCCTTACTTGCAGTGCAAAATACAATTTGGGGGAGCTGAATAGTCAGCTGCAACATTTTGAGAAAAAATGGCAACAAACTACTTTAGTCATGGATAAATGGTTTGCTTTAAGTGCTAGTGTTGTCAGTGAAGACATTTTTGCGCAACTGGCAGCGTTGTTAGCACATCCTCAATTTAGTTTGAAAAACCCTAATCGTGCTCGGTCTTTAATCGGTGCTTTTGCCATGAACAACCCAAAGTATTTCCATTGTCCAACAGGGCGTGGATACCAATTTTTAGCTGTGCAAATTGCGAAACTAAATGATATTAACCCACAAGTCGCTTCCAGACTTATTACACCGTTAATTCAATATAAAAGTTTTGCTCCGGCATATCAAAACCTGATGAAGGCAGAGTTGATTAATTTACAAAAATTACCAAACCTTTCTAATGACTTAAAAGAAAAACTTGATGCCGCACTGAGTGACTAGTAGGGCGTCGCTTTTAAGTTTTAATCAAACCCACGTACTTACTCTGTTTGAGTAAGTACGTTAAGAACTATCTATCTATCTATCTATCTATCTATGAAATATTATTTTTCTCTCAACATAACAACTAATGAGTTTTTACCTTATTACCAAGGAACTATTCAAAATGTTGTTGTGACTACAACCAAGGGCATCAAAGTACAATTTCCCGCCATGCACTTAAGAAAGTATCTGACAGCGGCAGGCATTCAGGGATTTTTTTGTTTAGAAACCCAACAAAATAAGTTTTTATCGCTTTCTAAGGCGAAATAATTCCAGTCGTTATTGTTGGAATAGAGTAATAACTTGAAACAGTGGTCTGACCATTTTATTCATGTCTTTTTGCTAAAACTTTTAACAAATAAGCGGTATTTCATGAACTTAGAAAACAAAGTCGGAATTGTATTCTTTCATTTTAAAACGCTAGTTTTAAACGTGGTATTTAAACGCTTAGTTGTTTTAATGCAAGTCGTTATAATATAGCGGTTTAACTCTTACCTTTACCCTTGCTACCTAAGTCAAATGATGTAATTATTATTGCCGTTAGATAAACAATAAAACAAAAACTAACTTTTGATTACATTTATAAAGATGAACTTTCGCTGATATTTTATCTTTTAGTATCATGTTTTGAACAGGGGAGAGAACAGATGAAACACAAGCCTCAACATGGCTTTGCCAAAAAACCTTTAGTTATAGGTATAGCTGCCGCGCTTTCAATGTCAGTATTAACTTCAGTTGTAAATACTGCTCAAGCAGCAAGATGGGATCTAGGGGATGTAGAAATCAGTTTTGATTCAACCTTTAGTATCGGCTCTAGCTGGAGAACAGAAGATCGAAACTGGAATGATAATGTTGGTAAATCAAACAATGCCAATAGTGGTTTTGATTTTAGTAATTACAATATTTTTTCTCCTGCGACTCCTAAAGAAGATATCTGGGCACAAGGTAAGGGAGGGTACTCCACCAATGGTGATAACGGTAACCTCAATTATAATGCCGGTGAAAGTTTTTCTAAAATATTTAAAGGTGTGCATGAGTTAGATATTCGTTATCAAAATGTGGGCGTTTTTGTTCGTGGTATGTACTTTTATGATTACGCCATGATGGATGAAGATAGAGCCTCATCTAACTCTATTACTGGTAATGTTTTTGACCCTTGTCGAGATAGCGAAGCCAAAGAGCAGGTCTGTCAAGATGTACGTTTACTTGATGCCTATATTTATGGTGATTTTGAAATAGGGGAAATGCCTTTCTCAGTACGTCTTGGTGATCAAGTCATCAGTTGGGGTGAAAGCACTCTGATCTCTCATGGTATTAGTGAAATAAATCCAGTTGATGTCGCTCGCTTACGTGCTCCTGGCGCTGAAATCAAAGAAGCGTTTATTCCTTTTGGTGCCTTATGGGGATCTCTAGGTATAACAGAGAACATTAATATTGAGGCTTTTTACCAATACCGTTGGGAAAAAACCATTTTACCACCACCAGGTAGTTACTTCTCTACCAATGATTTTGCTGGTGATGGTGGACAATATAATAACGTTCAGCTTGGTTTTGGCGGTAATCCTGATATGAATTTAGACTACTTAATTGCTGGTTTAAATGGTGTTGGTGATGTAATGCGAGCAGCATTAGCTACGGGTGACCCTGAAACTATAGCTAAAGCTCAAGCGCAAACTGGTGGAATGTATGCAGCTTATGCCGGTAATGTTACTTTAAGAGCGCCAGGCACGAAAGCTGAAAATGAGCCAGATGATGGTGGCCAATACGGCCTACGTTTATCGTGGTTTGTTCCTGAACTAAACGATACTGAATTTAGCTTCTACCATGTTAATTACCATAGTCGACGTCCAATTTTCTCTGGTATAACGGCGGATTTTGGTGCTGAATCAATTGGTACAGATGTAGGTTACCTTACAGCGAATGAAATAACGGAAGATAACTATTCAGATTTACAAAGTTTCTCTCGTGTAGAGCTGGATTATGTAGAAGACATCAAAATGTATGCGATGAGTTTTAACACCACTATTGGCACAACAGCCTTTGCTGGTGAAGTGAGCTATCGTCAAGATGAACCGTTACAAATTGATGATGTTGAGCTGCTTTTTGCTGCAGTACCACAACAACTTGCTAATACGGGTAACCCAGCTTATGAAGCTTTAGATGGTGTTTCTCAAATGGTTCAAGCTGATGGCACGCCATACCAGCCAGGTCAAACAGCTAACGGCTATATTTTATCAGATACCGTGCAAGCACAAGCGACCTTAACTCATTTGTTTGGGCCTACTTTAGGTGCAAGCCAGTTTGTTGGTTTGATTGAAATTGGTGGTATCAATATCAATGATATGCCTGATCAAAGCGAATTACGCTTAAACGGTCCAGGTACCGACCGTAGTGCCAGCACCAGCGGTCTTATGCATGTATTACAAGGCGGTGTTGAAACTAACCCATTCCCAACTGAATTTGCTTGGGGCTATAAAGCCGTAGTTAAAATGGATTACAACAATGTTTTTGCCGGTATCAATATAGCACCACGTATCATTTTCTCACATGATGTGAAAGGTATCACACCAGATCCATTGTTTATGTTTATTGAAGATCGAAAGTCAATGTCTTTAGGATTGAAATTTGATTATCTGAGTAAATGGACGGCGGATTTAAACTATAACAGTTTCTTTGGCGGTGTTGGTACTACAAATAGAATGGAAGATCGCGATTATGTATCTTTCAGCGTAAGTTATTCAATTTAATTAAGGCATAAATCATGAGAATTAACATGAATAAAGTCACATTATTATCATTGACCATCTCCATGGTCTTATCAACGGGTGCTTTAGCTAAAATACCTGCTGAGCAAGCGGCAAAGTTGTCGTCAGAACTAACCCCTTTAGGTGCTGTACGTGCAGGCAATAAAGATGGTTCAATCCCTGAATGGACAGGCGGCATTACTAAGCCACCTGCTGGCTATACTGTTGGTGACCATCATTTGGATCCGTATCCAAATGACAAAATAAAATTTACTATTACTGCAAGTAATATTGCAGATCACAAAGCGTTATTAACCCCAGGTCAAATCAAGTTATTTGAAACCTATCCTGATACCTATAAGATGAATGTTTACCAAACACATCGTAGTGCCTCTTATCCAGAGCACGTTTATCAGGCTGTTAAAGATAATGCTACTCGCTCAGAATTAATTAAAGAAGGTAACGGTATTATCCAAGCTGCTGTTGGTATTCCTTTTCCTGTTCCAGCGAATGGCCTAGAAGCAATTTGGAATCATACGTTACGTTATCGTGGTGAAGCTCTTACACGTCATGCGGGTCAAGCAGCTCCTACCGCTTCTGGTAGCTTTACTTATGTTGGTTTAGCGGAGTCATTATTATTACCATACAGTATTAAAGGTGCCAAACCAGAAGAGCTAGAAAAAAGTAATATTTTGTTTAAATTTAAGCAGAAATTAACTGAGCCTGCTCGTTTAGCTGGTACTGCGTTATTAGTCCATGAAACGATGGATCAAATTAAAACACCAAGAAGAGCATGGACTTATAATACTGGTCAGCGTCGTGTTCGTGCTGCGCCTAATGTTGCTTATGATGCACCAGGCACAGCGTCAGATGGCCTAAGAACCACAGATGATTTTGATATGTATAATGGCGCGCCAAATCGTTATAACTGGACGTTAAAGGGTAAACAAGAATTACTGATCCCTTATAATGATTATCGTCTTCATAGTGATAAGGTCACTTATGATGAAATTATACAAGCAGGCCACATTAATCCAGATCTAGTGCGTTATGAAAAACATCGCGTTTGGGTGGTAGAAGCTAACCTTAAAGAAAATACGCGTCATATATACAAGAAACGTGTCTTTTATATTGATGAAGATAGTTGGCAAGTTGCGGTTACCGATATTTATGATAATCGTGATGAGCTTTATCGTGTAGCTCAAGCACACTCAATCAATTATTATGAAGTACCGACCCTTTGGTCCACACTTGATGTATATCATGACCTGCAATCTCGTCGTTATATAGCCATTGGCTTAGATAATGAGTCGAAAATGTATGATTTCTCTAAGAAACTTAATGAGCGAGACTTTACTCCCGCAGCATTAAGACGTGAAGGTCGTAGATAATCAGTAATACGGAAACGGCTGACAATTGTTAGCCGTTTTTTTTAACGTTCAATTTATCGAATACTTTATTTCAGTTTCATTTATCTCAGTTTCATTTATTTTTTCATTAGCAAATCAAAAGAGTAGTGTTATGCGTTTATTAGTTGCTTTTGCAGTTATTTATTTTTTTTCCCTGTCTACTGTTTGTGCACAAAGCAAAGCATCAACAAGTACGATTACAAAACCGGCGACACAGTCGGCATTAGCCAGTAAATCACTTTTGTTAGATATCTCTCCTATTGGTAAAGAACGACTTGTAGCGGTTGGCCAGCAAGGGCATATTTTATTGTCAAGTGATGGTGAACAATGGCAACAAGCCCATGTCCCCGTGCAAACAACACTCACAAGTGTCTATTTTTTAAATGAAAAACTCGGCTGGGCTGTTGGTCATGATGCCACAATATTACACAGTAAAGACGGTGGACTTCATTGGGAAATACAGCAGTATTTACCTTCATTACAAAAGCCGCTTTTAGATATATATTTCAAAAATCCTCAGCAAGGGTTGGCTGTTGGTGCTTATGGACAGGTCTTTCGTAGTAATGATGGAGGGAGCACTTGGAACAGTGAGTTTCATCAAGAATTTTTATTAGCCGATGATATTGAATATCTTAATGATCTAAAATCAGAGGATGAAGAAGCTTACCTTGATGAGATTTCTTTTATCCTTCCCCATTTTAACGGTGTAGTCCTAGATGGCGATACCTTGTTTCTTTTAGGTGAAATAGGCTTATTAGCTAAAAGTAAAGATTTTGGTGTCACTTGGCAACAATATGAAGGGTTTTACCAAGGCTCGTTCTTTGCTTTAGCGAAAGCCGATAGTGGTACTGTTTTAGTTTCTGGTCTTCGTGGGCATGTATTTCGAAGCATTGAAAATAGTCTGCAATGGGATGAAATGACTACGGATACTACCGCATTATTAAATGATATTGTTATTGCAGATGATAATCGTATTTTTATTTTAGGAAACAACGGTGTATTACTTGCTAGCAATGACGATGGTGAAAGTTTTATTAAAAGAACGCAAGCCGATGGAAGAACCTTGATCGCAGGTGTCTGGTTCAAAGGCCAATTAATAGCAGTATCTGATGTTGGTATTAAGGTACTAGATTTACCCTAATATTAGCGTTTAATTACCTAAATACGTATCACATTAAAAATATAATAGGGTCTGTTAATCTTTCGAGATTACTTTTACAGCAGTTTGTTTGAGATGTAGGCAAGGCAGAGCACATGAAGTGTAGCTGGCTACATGAATGTGCGATAACGCAGTATACATTTCAAACAAACGCTGCCCTTTGTGTTCATTTAAAACGGCTTTACTCATTGTTGCTCGTTTTTTACATAGAATAACTATGCTACAAAACTCGCGCCGCGATTAAAGCCGTTTTAAATTGAATAAATTTTAACCCTGAAAGATCAACAGACCCTAAAGTTCGGAAT
>Ga0209292_1003279_pt1 | contig 17896 bp, 15 predicted proteins | sample GOMGulsemesocosm_2_FD_184634 | JGI IMG/M metagenome (GOLD analysis project Ga0209292, IMG submission 184634) | Methane-oxidizing microbial communities from mesocosms in the Gulf of Mexico - GOM9C Gulf of Mexico (SPAdes) (version 2) | ecosystem: Environmental > Aquatic > Marine > Cold seeps... | reverse complement strand
TAACAAATTTTAAGATAAAAACAATTTACTATTTGTATTTTCGTTTGTATAATAATAATCACATAAAAAAAGAGAACATATGTCGCTAACTATTCAAGAAGTTGCTGAAAACCTAGAAGGAGAAGTTGTAGAGAAAAAAACACTATCCATTATTAATTTGATAAATGAAGGAGGTCTTGGGGGGCAGATAATTATTGGAATGTTATTTATTTTATTAGTAGTTGCATTATATATTTATTTTGAGCGTTTGTTAGCAATTAAGCAAGGAGCTAAGGTTGATGGTAATTTCATGAATCAAATTAAAGATCATGTAACTAGTGGGAAAATAGAAGCAGCAAATTTATTATGCGCACAGGATAAATCACCTGTTTCAGCTTTAATAGCAAAAGGAATTTCTAGAATCGGGAAGCCTTTAGAGGATATTCATACGGCAATTGAAAATGCAGGAAGGTTAGAGATTTACAAATTAGAAAAAAATGTTAGTGTACTAGCAACTATTTCTGGTGTAGCACCGATGATTGGATTTCTTGGAACGGTTATTGGAATGATTATATCAATATTTGAGATAGCAAATTCAGGAGGTAATATTGATATAAAAACACTTGCTGGTGGGTTGTATACGGCAATGACAACAACTGTTGCTGGACTGGTAGTGGGAATTGTGGCTTATATGGCGTATAACCATTTGGTTGTGAAAACGGATAAGATTATTTATAAAATGGAAGCGAATTCATTAGAGTTCTTTGATTTATTAAACGAACCAGCTTAAAATTTTATAGACTATGAATATAAGAGGAAGAAATAAAGTTACGCCAGAATTTAACATGTCCTCAATGACAGATATCGTATTTCTGTTATTGGTATTTTTTATGATTGCGTCTACTTTGGTATCTGCAAATGCAATTGATTTGTTATTGCCAAAATCAGGAGGTAAAACAACACAGTCTAAGAGTTTATCAGTAAGTATTACTAAGGATTTGGATTATTATGTAGATAGCGAAAAAGTAGCTAAAAATAGATTAGAAGCATATATATTAGATAAGATTGGTGATTTGGAAAAGCCAAGTATTGTTTTGCGAGCTGAAGAAACAGTAGAGTTGAAAGACTTTGTGTATGTTATGGATATTGCAAATAGAAATAAGATTAAATCTACTTTAGCTGTAAGGTCTAAGTAAAAAAGTATAATATGAAAAAGCTATTTAAAGATGAAAATGAAAAACGGGCAGCGATATTAACGTTTCTGACTGTTTTTATCCTGTTTTTGTGGATGTTTTTTCATTCAGCATTTGAATATCAGGATCCTCCAGAAGAATATGGTATGGAGGTGAATTTTGGAACTACTGATTTAGGGAAAGGTGATGATCAACCGTTGGAAGAAATTAAAACGCAACCAGTAGAAGAAGTAGTTCCTGAGGAGCCAGTTGAAGAGCCAATAGTTGAACCTGTAGAAGAAATAATTGAAACTCCAGTTGAAGAAGTTGTTGAGGATGTGATTACAGAAGAAACGGTAGAAGATGTTCCGGTAATAACTCCTGTAAAAGAAGTTCCAAAAGAAACACCTAAAGAAGAGCCAAAGGAAATTCCAAAGGAGGAGCCAAAAGAAACTCCGAAAGAAGAACCAGCTCCGCCAAAACCAGATCAATCTACGCAAGACGCATTGTCGAGTGTGTTGAATGGGCCGCCTGCTGATGGTAAGGTAAGTGGTAGTGAAGGTGATGATGAAGAGGCTGGAGATAAAGGAAATGATAATGGTGATCCTAATGCACCAGGTTACTATACGAATCCAGGGAATGGTTCTGGTGGAAATTATGATCTAATAGGTCGATTGCCATTACGCCGACCTGCCCCTGCTTATACTTGTAGTAAGGAAGGAAGGGTTGTGGTCTCTATAAAAGTTGATCGTTCAGGAAAGGTTATTTCAGCTACACCCGGAACAAAAGGAAGTACAACTACAGATGCTTGTTTGTTAAATAGAGCAAAGGAAGCTGCATTAAAAACCAAATGGCAAGCGGCTGCTAATGCCCCAGAAAAACAAATGGGTAAGATTATATATAACTTTAGTCTTCGATAAAAAATATTTAAAAATAGATAACAGTCATGGGTGCGCAAATAATTAAAAATTTGAGTATTCATGACTTTTTTGTTGATTAGAAGTGTTAAATAAGAGTTATGAATTATACGGAAACATTGGAATGGTTATTCAACCAGTTACCAGTCTATCAAAAAGTAGGTAAATCAGCTTATAAAGCCGATTTGTCAAACATTAGTAAGTTAGCTGAGTATCTAGGAAATCCACATGAGCAATTTAAAAGTATTCATGTTGGGGGAACTAACGGAAAAGGGTCTTCTAGTCATATGTTAGCGTCTGTTATGCAAGAAGCTGGATATAAAGTTGGCCTATATACATCTCCGCATTTGAAAGATTTCAGAGAGCGTATAAAAGTAAATGGTGAGTTGATTTCAGAATCTGATGTTGTGAGTTTTGTGAAAGAACATCAGTCTTTTTTTGAGGAGAACTCACTGTCTTTTTTTGAAATGACTGTAGGGATGGCTTTTGATTACTTTTTAAGTGAAAAAGTTGATATTGCTATTATAGAAGTAGGTTTGGGAGGGAGGCTTGATGCTACAAATATTATTACGCCTGAGGTTTCGTTAATTACCAATATAGGGGTTGATCATACAGCTTTTTTGGGTAATAGTTTAAAGAGTATTGCTGCGGAAAAAGCAGGGATTATTAAAATGAATGTACCGGTCGTAATTAGTGAAACACAATCAGAAATAAAAGATGTTTTTATTGATAAAACAACTGAAGTAAAGGCGAAGTTGTTTTTTGCAGACGACGAATCAGTAAAGGAGTATAAAACTGATTTGTTAGGGAATTATCAATCTCATAATAGTAAGGGAGTTGTTACTACACTTAGGCAGCTCGAAAATTTCAATCTCTCTGAAGAACATATTGTTGCCGGCCTACTAAACGTGGTTTCTAATACAGGTTTATTAGGAAGATGGCAAATTTTACAAGAAGAACCAAAAATAATTTGTGACACAGCCCACAATGCAGAAGGATTAAAACTTACGATGGGTCAATTAACGCGGGAGGTGACTAATGGTTTGCATATTGTTTTTGGTGTAGTTTCTGATAAAAAAATGGATGGGATTTTTCCGTTATTGCCTAAAAATGCACAGTATTATTTTTGTGCACCAAAAATTTCAAGGGCGATGCCATCTGAAAAGTTGTTTGCAAAGGCAGTGCAGTTTGGTTTGGTTGGAAAAGAATATTTGTCTGTTAATGAAGCGCTTAGTTGTGCGAAAGCTAATGCGGGGCCTCAGGATGTTATATATGTTGGAGGGAGTACATTTGTTGTTGCAGAAATTATTTGAAATTTCACTTCAAAATAGTTGCAGACTTAAAAATTGATGTTATATTTGCACCCGCAATCAGTTACTAGGGCAATTAGCTCAGTTGGTTCAGAGCACCTCGTTTACACCGAGGGGGTCAGGGGTTCGAATCCCTTATTGCCCACTTTAGTTCTTGATTGTATTTATTGATAAGGGTCATTAGCTCAGTTGGTTCAGAGCACCTCGTTTACACCGAGGGGGTCGGGGGTTCGAATCCCTCATGACCCACAAAAAACTTATAGGAAACTATAGGTTTTTTGTGGTTTATAGCATTTGTAGTACTTCACAAGCTTTTTAGGGTTCTATCCATTAATTCCATCCAATCCATTATTTAAGTAAAGTATGCCTTTCTAGGGTATGCTAAAGGTACCCAATTTATCTTCGGGGCACCCATTATTAATTTTAACACACAGACTTATGAATAATTATAAAATCACTGTATTATTCGTAATACAAAGAAACAAAATGAATAAGAAAGGACTATGTCCTATAAGGTGTAGAATGACCTATCAAAAGAAGAGGAAAATATTCTCAACAGGATTGTTTATTAATCCAGAAGATTGGAGTAGTTCTAAGCAAGAAGCTAAGCTTCCTAATGCAGAAAACAACATCATCAACACACAATTAAGCCTTATTAGTCAAAAGATTAATGAGGCTTTTTTAATGCTACAAGTTTTACCTAATGAGTTTGATGTAGATGACATTTACAAGAAGTTCATGGGAGAAGATGTAAAGACAGAAATAACAATTCTAGGAGCTTGTGACTTACATAATGAGAAGATGAAAAAGCTAGTTGGCATTGACTTAAACCAGCTTTCATGGAGTAGGTATGTAGAAAGTAGGGGTAAGGTGTCAGAGTTCATTAAAAGTAAGTACAAGAAGTCTGATTTAAAGCTAGAACAATTAGATTTAAAATTTATCAAGGGTTTAGAGTACTATTGGAAAACTGAAAAGAAGTTAAGGCAAGCAACCATTTACAGGAATATGCAACGAGTTAAAAAGATGATTCAATTTGCTATTGATGAGAACTATTTACAGAAGAATCCTTTTAGCTTGTATAAGAATAAGAAATACAAAGGGGTTATTGTGTATTTAACTGATGTAGAGTTAAAGAAATTAATGAATCACAACTTTACTCAAAAGAGGTTGCAACAAATAAAAGACATGTTCATTTTCTGCTGTTATACAGGACTAGCTTATCAAGAAATGGCTAGTTTAAGAACAGGTCATATTACTGTTGGATTTGATGGCAATTTATGGATTAACATGATTAGGCAGAAAACTAATGAGCCTTTAGCTATTCCATTGTTGCCACAAGCTGAGGTTATTCTTGACAAGTACAAAGAAGAGGGTTCTGATATGGTATTACCTAGCATTTCTAATCAAAAGTTTAACTCTTATTTGAAGGAGATTGCAGTCCTTGTAGGGATAGAAAAGAAGCTAACACATCATATTGCTAGAAAAACCTTTGCAACCACTGTATTACTCTTGAATGGAGTTCCTATGGAGATTGTGTCAGAGCTGTTAGGGCATAGTAAAATTACTGTTACACAAGAGCATTATGCTAAGGTGGTGAAGAATAAGGTTAGTGAGGAAGTAAAGAAATTGAAAAATACTTTAAAATAATGGGTAACATAAATGAGTAAATAGGAACTTGTAGTTGTAGAGCTGAATTATCACTAATTGTGATGAGTGTAAAATACCCAAATTACATGAGCTCAAATTTATAATAATTACTCTAGTTTTGCGTTGTAATATGGTGTTTGCTAATTACAGTACTTAGTTTACTCAATCAAAAGTATAGTACACTCATTTTGAGTAGTATTGTGTTGAAAGAGTAGGTAGGTTTGTATAAAAGTTAACACAATTAACTAACAAAAATTAACTATGAAGAAAGCATTTAAAAACTATGTAAAACTCGGAGTGTTCCTTTTAGGAATTTCTTTAACACTCGTAAGTTGTCAAAAGGATGATGAGATATCAAATCAAAAAAATGAAGCTCTAACATTACGACCTATTAGTGTGATTAAAATTTCAAAGGAAGAAATACAATCTAATAGTGAAATTGTAGACAAGCTTACCCTCTAAATCAACAAAAGCATCAAGAAAAACGCTTAGCAGAACAGTTCTTGACGAAGTAACAGGAATAGAAATTGAAACTGATTACGCAATGTTATATACAGATACAACTAGAGGTTACGACTATCATTCGTATACATTTCCTGTTGTAAATACTCCTATCGGAGCGGGTTTAGAGAATATTTTAATTTCTTTACAGCCTGATGGAACATATAAAGATTATTTAATTCATTATGAGGTAAGTGAAGAAGAAATAGAAATGATCTACAATGAAGATTTTGTTGATTTAGAGGGTAAGGTGAATTATTTGCTATTAGAAAACGGTACATTTTCACAAAATACATTTGAAAAAATATACTTTGATAATGATTGTTGGTATGAGAGTTCATGGATCTCAGGGAATCCATGTACTGTTGATGGTCATTTATATGGAGACCCTGATTGCGAATTAATAGGTACCAGTAGTGAAGCAACTGCAGGTTATACACATACTTCATTAATTACATGTAATAATCCTGGTGGTGGAGATGGAGGTGATATTACTGGAGGAGACCCTACAGGAGGAGATCCAAACCTAAATGATGGCGGTTCCGATGATTCTATTATAATCGTTGATTGTATTTCTAGCGATATAATTTGCGATGAAATTGAAGATTGCAATCCTACATTAACTGCACCTCTATCAAACCTAGTATTAACTGACGATGAAATTTGTTGGGTAAATCACTCAGACCAAACTATCATTAAATTAAGACTAGAAAATTACTTAACAGATGGAGGTGATTCAGATTTTGCTCAATTAGCTTTTGAAGCTTTAGATAAAGATGGTATTGACGATGGTCAAGTTGATTTTGAAAATGAACTGATATTAGATGAATCTTTTGTTAATGACGTTAAACTTAAGTGTGTCTATGACAAATTAAAAGCGTCTAATAGCAATTTGTTTAAAGCTACTATTGGTAATTTTATTAGTGACCCAAAATTAAATATGAGGATTATAAAAGGGAACTGTGAAAATACAGATGATGCTTGTTGTGATGACTCTAATATCGCAACAACTGGTGTGGTTAACTTAATAATAGAAGATACAACAGGTAGTGTTCTTGACACTGCAGCTTTGATACTTCATGAAGCTATACATGCAGAAATTTCAAGATATGTTTTACTACAAGCTCCTACTGAAGATGTAAATGATAGACCAAGAATACTTCAGCTTTATAAATATTATAAAGCATTATATAGTGAAGGAAATATTGAGCATATTTATATGACAGAACATTATATAAATCCAATTGCTTCAGCACTAAGAAAATTAGACAGTTACTCATATCCTATAGATTATTATAAATCATATGCTTGGGATGGACTAAGAATATGGGATGTTATGAACTTACTTTCTATGGAAGAAAACACAATCTATTCTGATTATAGAGTAATAGTAGAATCAAATACATCTTTGACATGCGACTAATATATATATCTATTTTTTTTATTTTTTTATTTTCATGTAGATCAACTAATACGGACAGAAATATTTATGATGTGGTTATAAATTCTATTGTACATCCCATGCCACCCCCACCCCCAACTGTAATTGGTGAAGATAATAATGAGATTAGTAAGAGCATATTAGATTCACTGCAAAATGTCCCCTTAAATATAGCTGTTTCATCTAAATTGATAAGTTTTGAGTTTAAAAATAAAGAGCTTTTATTTATTAATAAAATTAATAAAGGAGAAATAGAATATCATATTTCCAATGAAATTTTAGATAGTGAAACATTATTTGGGCGTAATAGTCTTTCATTTAAAATATTTTCAGAAGAAGATTTAAAATATTCAACAATTTACGATGATTATAATGGGGTTTTGAAAATGTCAAATATTAAATACAATGATAATAAAAATGAAGCCTTAGTTGTAGTTTCCTATTCAATGGGCAAATTATCAGGAAATACCGTTTTATTTTATCTAGAGAGAAAAAATGGAGCATGGTCTATTATAAAAAGTAGAAGTTTATCGGTTTCATAATTGCTTTTGAAAAATAAATATTTATAAAAGACAGTCAGTAATGGCTGTCTTTTCTTGTTTAAAGAGATCTAAGAAGCTTCTAATTAAGTTAAGTAATTCACTCTGATAGAACCACTAGGTTTGTAAATTCTTCTCTAGTGCTCTAAAATCCATACTGAAAACTTTTATCCAAGCCCATACGAGTAATTAGTTATGAAATCTTAAATTTATGGCAGACTTAATTACACTATGACCCACAAAAAAAGCATTACAAATTGTAACGCTTTTTTTATTTCTTTAAAGTAAATTTAAAATCCGTTCTAAGGCCATTCCTCTTGAGCCTTTTATTAATATGGTGTGATTGGCTAGTGATTCATTGTATTTGTCAGAAAACGCATTATAATCACGGTACGATTTAATTTTAGTGCTGTGATTTGTTTGGCTGAATTCTTCTCCTAAAATGTGACATTGTTCGATATTTAGTGTTTCAATGTAATTTACGATGCTTTGATGTTCTGCTTTGCTGGTATTTCCTAGTTCAAACATGTCTCCAATGAACAATGCTTTGTTTTTTGTTTCTAGTTGATTAAAGCTATCTAAAGCTGCTTTCATGCTTGTAGGATTTGCATTGTAAGCGTCAAGTATTATTTCGTTAGAGTTTTTACTGATAAGCTGTGATCTGTTATTGTCTGGAATGTAACTTTCTATGGCATTTATGATGTCCGAAGTGTTTACATTGAAGTATTCTCCTATGCTTATAGCCGCAGCAATATTTGTAAAATTATAACTTCCTATAAGGTTACTTTTTATATAATGCTTTTTGTATAGAACCTCTACTATAGGTGTTGTTTTTGAGAATTGAATTGTTGTGTTTGAGTTGTTGTTTTCTGAAAAGGTAAAACTATTGATTTCTTTTGATTGATTAACTTGTTCAATGTTGTCGGAATTTACAAAAGCGATTTTATTGTTTTTTCTTAAATTGTGGTATAGCTCGCTTTTTGCTTTTATAACACCCTGAAGGCTTCCGAATCCTTCTAAGTGTGCTTTTCCGAAGTTAGTAATGTATCCAAAGTCTGGGTTGGTAATTTCAGCTAGTAATTCTATTTCATTGAAATGATTTGCGCCCATTTCAACAATCCCAATTTCTGTAGATGAATCCATGGATAGTAAGGTTAATGGTACGCCAATGTGATTGTTTAAATTACCTTTTGTAGCAGTAGTATTGTATTTTTTGGACAATACACAGTTGATCAATTCTTTCGTTGTGGTTTTTCCGTTACTTCCGGTTAGAGCTATAATTGGGGTGTTAAGTTTCTTTCTGTGATGTTTCGCAAGTTGTTGAAGTGTTTTTAGCGTGTTTTCTACAAGGATTGTGTTTTCCTGAGTATAATCTTTGTCGTCAATTATAGCGTAACATGCTCCGTTTTCAAGGGCTTTTTTTGCGAATTTATTTCCATTGAAGTTTTCTCCGCTTAACGAAAAAAACAAATTATCTTTTTGTATTGTCCTCGTGTCAGTACTTACGCCGCTAGATTTTTTGAATAAATTGTATATGTCTGAAATATTCATATGTTTAAATTTTGCATAAAAAAAGCTCTAATCAAGATTAGAGCTTTTTTTGTTATGTATTTAGGTTGTACAGATTATCTAGGAGATTTTCTGTTTCCTTTTCCTTTTGATTTAGCACCAACTCTAGACATTGCACATCTAAACCCGATGTAGTCAGTAGCCATAGCTTCAGGATAAAATCTTCTTTGTGCTGGATCTAACCAGTATTCTCTGTCTTTCCATGATCCTCCTTTGTAAACTCTTACTTCGTCATTTACAAGAGATGTTCTTTTAGAAGACCCATCATACTCTTTAGTCATTACACCTGCTGAATCAACAGTTACAGAGTGTTTAGGTGAGTTGTACATACCTCTAGTTTCATCTCCTTTGTCAGTTTCTTCTTCACCTTCGTCATCTCCTCCGTCAGAGAAAGATCTGCTTGATGCTTTGTCTCCGTCTCTATAGTTAATGTTGTCAGATTTGTTGAAGTTTGTTCTTAAATATGTTTCATTGTCGTCAACAGGTACTTGAGCAATTTGTCCAGGTAATGTAGTTGCAATAACTTTTCCTGTAGCTAAAGTGTCGTATCCAATTGAGTCAGGAGTGATAATTGCTACTTTTCCGTCTTCTCCAATTTTGTTTTTAGTAAAAACGTTACCTCTATAGTAGTTAAAGTCACTCATTTCGTCATCTACTATTGGTCTGTATACATCGGCAACCCATTCAGCAACGTTACCAGCCATATCATATAAACCATAGTCATTAGGGTCGTATGACATTACTTGTGCAGTGATGTCAGCTCCATCATCAGACCAACCAGCAATACCACCATAATCACCATCTCCTTGTTTGAAGTTTGCGTTATGATCTCCTCTTGTTACTCTTTTTCCTGATCTTGTGTATTGTCCGCTCCAAGGGTATTTTTTTCTACCTCTATGAACATTGTAGCTTCTTATTTCTGACATTCCTAATGCGGCAAATTCCCATTCAGCTTCTGTAGGTAGTCTGTATCCCGGTTGTAAAATACCAGTAGATCTAGTAGCGTAGATGTTAATTTCTTCACCATCTGCGTTAGTTTGTGGGTTTTTGCTTTTTCTTTTTCCTCCGTTTAAAATTTCTTCATTACCACCATAAGTAGATGATGGAGAAATGATGTAGGTGTTTGTGCTAAAGTTTGAGTCAGCAGTTACGTCAGTTATTTTAGCGTCTTCTTTTAAGAATCCATTTCTTTCTAAAGCGTCCTCATTAATACGATCTGTTCTCCAAACACAAAATTGATTTGCTTGAATCCAGCTAACTCCAACTACGGGGTACTCTTGGTATGCAGGGTGACGTAGGTAGTTGTTGGTCATTACTTCGTTATAACCAAGTCTGTTTCTCCAAACCAAAGTATCTGGAACAACACCGTTATATATTTGTGTGAAATTTTCGTTTTCTGGTGGGTATACTTTCTTTGTCCAATCTAAGTATTCCATGTACATGATATTGGTTACCTCTGTTTCATCCATGTAGAAAGATTGTACGTGCTGTTGGTTTGGAGAGTTGTTCCAATCGTGCATTGGGTCATCATTTACTTGTCCTTTTGTAAATGTACCACCTTCAATAAATACAACTCCAGGAGCAGTTTCCTGTTCTTGGTATTTAGTATTGTATTGAAATCCACCTTCTTTGGAATTTATTTTCCAACCAGTAGCTCTCGATCCTCCTTTTTTCCCTTTACTACAACTTGTTGTTGCAAAAACAGTAAGGATAACTAAAAATTTTAGGGCAAAATGTTTTCTCATATTCATAACTTAAATTCAGAGATAGTTCAAGTCCGCAATATAATAAATATACATTATAATGCAATACTTTTGTAAAAAATAGTTTTGGCTTTAATTAAAAAGTGCTGTCTAGTTTTAACGACAGATAAGACAAATATATTGTTTACTTTTGAAAAATAAAGAAAATCACACTAAAATTGAAAATGATACGTTTTAGCAATATGAATTTAAGATATGTATTCCTTTTAGTCCTATTAAACTGTTTTTCAACAGTAGTTTTTTCTCAACAAAAAGAGTTTGTTTTAAAATGGGAGGATGATAAAGAAGTTAGATTCTCCGCCGATAAATCAAGTTATGTACACGGTTTTCAGATTGAAAACTTTGTGTACGACATTGACGTTCAATCAGTGTTTTTTGCAGCTAATGTTGATTTTCCTGTTTCTGAGCATTCTGTGAAAATTGTAAATACGGTTTATGAAAATGTTAGTTCAAGCCAATTAAAAGGTTATGATGTAAACCGAATTAAAAATGGTGTGGCGTTGAGTGTAAAAAACACTAATGTAAGAGGTGTTTCTGGAGCGTACTTAAGGTTTAATCCTATAGTAAAGTTAAACGGGCAATATAAAAAGGTAATATCTATAGTTGTTGAATTTCAGCAAAATAACAAAATAGCCTTATTTACTCCTGCGCCAGCAATTACGAACTCTATTTTAAGTTCTGGGGAATGGTATAAGTTTTACATCAATAAAACAGGTGTGCATAAATTAGATAAGAATTTCTTTGCAAGTTTAGGAGTTAACGTAAATGCTGTTAATCCTAAAAACATTCGTCTTTTTGGTAATGGAGGAAAAGCAATTCCGTTGTTAAATGCAGATGTAAATGAGTTTGATGTTACTGAAAATGCGGTGAAATTTATAGGTGAGGATGATGGGGTTTTTCATAATACGGATTATATGCTATTTTATGGAGTGAATTCCGTTGGCTGGGATGCAGTTAATGATACGCATATCAACCCTTATAATGATAATACTTTTTATTATATTAATGTAAGTACTGATTTAGGGATAAGAATTCAACCGCTAGTGGAGCCATCTGCTCCAGTTACAGCAACAATAACCAACTTTAATGAGTATCAGTTTCATGAAATTGATAATACAAATTTAGTGCATTTAGGTAGAAGATGGTATGGAGAAGAGTTTGATGTAGATTCAAATCAATCATTTTCATTTGATTTTTCTAGGTTAGATACTTCTATGCCTGTAAAGTTAGATGTTAAGGCAGCAGCAACAGCAAGTTCTGTTTCTTCAATGCAATTAAGCTTAAATGGTAATGTAGTAGATAATTTTACTTTTTCATCCATATCCTCAACATCACTTGCAACGGGGGATTCTTTTTCAGGGAATATTAATGTTAGTGATACAAACTTACAAATTGGGTTGAATTATAACAATAATGGGAATCCTAGCGCGAATGCCTATTTAGATTATATAGCTATTGAATCAACCTCTTTTTTAAGATCACTAGGAAGACAGTTTGCTTTTAAAAATAATCAAGTAGCATCTATGGCAGGGATTGCTGAGTATGTAATTAGTGATGCCGCTACAGTTTCTGAAGTTTGGGATGTAACAGATATTTTTAATGTACAGTCAAAAACAAATTCAAGTTTGGCGTCCTTTACTTTTAAAGCAAGTTTAGGAGAGTCAAGAAATTATGTAGCATTGGTTGAATCAGATTTTTACCAGCCTTCTAAAGGATTGTCAACATTGGTAAATGTAACTGATCTAAAAGGTACAATTTTTCAAGGAGTAAGCGGTGGGCATGAAGATGTGGATTATCTAGTAGTTACTCCAGCAATTTTTAAATCACAAGCTGAAAGATTAGCAAACATAAATGCTCAAAATTTAGGGCTTCGTACACGAGTGGTAACTCTTGAAGATATCTATACGGAGTTTAATACAGGGAATCAGGATATTGGTGCTATTAGGAATTTTGTTAGGTATGTTTATGAGAATGGAGTAGCAGATAAATTGAAATATTTGTGTTTGTTTGGAGATGCTTCTTTTGATATGAAAAACCGAACACCAAATAACACTAATTTTGTACCTACGTTTCATGCGTTGCCAAGTTTTAGTTTGGTATCGTCTTTTATGTCGGATGATTATTTCGGAATGATGGATGAGAGTGAAGGTACTATGGGTTCTGCAGATAGGTTAGATATCGCTGTAGGTAGAATTGTAGCTGGGAGTAGTCAACAGGCTATGGAAATGGTTACTAAGGTAGAACAGTATTATCAGCAAGATTCTTATGGTAGTTGGAGGAATAGGATGACCATTATTTCAGATGATGTAGATGTTGACTGGGAGTATTCACTAGAGTCAGAATTAGATGCTTTAGCGGATGAAATTGTGTTAGAAAAACCATTTGTAAATATGGTAAAGCTACATTCGGATTCATTTGCTCAAGAATCATCTGCTGGTGGAGAGTTGTATCCGCAAGCTACGGCATCGTTATTAAATAATATTCAATTGGGAAGTTTAGTTGTTAATTATTTTGGACATGGAGGAGAAGATGGATTGGCACATGAACGCTTGTTTCAAAAAAATGACGCACAAGATTTGAATAATATTTGTAGGTATAATTTGTTTGTAACGGTAACTTGTGAATTTACAAGGTTTGATAATCCATACCGTCCAACTGCAGGAGAATTTACCTATTGGAATTCTGGTGGAGGTGCAATTTCACTTGTTACTACAACAAGAGAGATTTTTGTTAGTTTAGGTGTAACAGTAAATAAGGAATTATCTAAATTTCTTTTTGATTATAATAATACTGGTTATGTGTCAATAGCAGAGGCGCTACGATTAACAAAAAATAACATTACAAACTCATTAAAAAGAGTTGTTTTTTATGTGGGTGATCCTGCATTAAAATTAGCTATTCCAGAACCGAATATAAAATTAACCCAAATAAATGGTGTGTCTATCAATGATCCTTCTGTGGCAACATTAGAGGCTTTAGGTCGAGTAACCATAACGGGAGAAGTTGTAGATGGAGCTGACCAATTGATTACGAACTATAACGGGAAACTTTCTACTACTATATATGATAAAAAACAAAACCGTGCTACTTTGGGTAATGATGGTACTACAGGAGGTGCGGGTTTATTGATTCTTAATTATGAAACATTAGGAGAAATTGTTTTTAGAGGTCAAGCATCTATAGTTAATGGAGTTTTTGAGTTTGATTTTGTGGTTCCAAGAGATATTTTAATTCCAGTAGGTGACGGTAGAGTTAGTTTTTACGCAAAGAGAGATGGTGTGTTGGAAAATCAAACAGGGGTAGACACTACAATTAAAATAGGGGGGATTAATACAGCAGCCCCAGCGGATAATTTACCGCCAAAAATTATAGCTTATATGAATGATGAAAGTTTTGTTTCAGGAGGGGTAACTAATCAATCGCCTTTCTTGTTATTGAAATTAGAAGATGAAAATGGGATTAATACGGCCAGTGGAATCGGACATGATATTACTGCAATATTAGATGGGGATGAAGCAAATCCACTAATATTAAACGATTATTATGAAACGGAACCTGATGATTTTACTAAAGGAAATGTAAAATATCAGTATAAAGATTTATCAGCAGGTCTGCATACTTTAACCATTAAGGCTTGGGATGTGTATAATAATTCAAGCACGACAGAAATTCAGTTTTTAGTAGTAAATGAAAATGAAGCCTTGGTTTTAGAGCGAGTACTAAATTATCCCAACCCTTTTGTGAGTTATACAGAGTTTTGGTTTAATCATAATAGCGCATCAGAGTTAGATGTTATGGTTCAGGTGTATACTGTATCAGGGAAATTGATAAAAACATTACAAGGAAATTCAGCTACAGGCAATAAAGGTGGAAACGCCTCGTTATTTAGAGGTCTTCCTTGGGACGGGAAAGACGATTTTGGAGATAGAATAGGAAAGGGAGTATATGTATACAAGCTTACAGTAAAATCTATTAGTACTAATAAAAAAGCAGTCAAGTATGAAAAACTTGTTATACTGTAATAAAAAATTATATTTGCTAAAATTATGCGAAAAATAAATTCAATGAAAAAATATTTAGCAATACTTGGGGTGTTTGTTTTGTTTCAAAAGATAAATGCGCAAACGGTAACTCAAATTACACCAAGTCAGCAGGATACTAGAGTTATTACAACTGGAACTGCATTTATGGCGATTGCCGCAGATGCACGTGCAGCTGGTTTAGGTGATCAAGGTGTGGCGACATCTCCTGATGCATTTTCACAACAATGGAACGTTTCAAAATATGCTTTTGGGAAGTCTGAACAAGGATTTTCACTTACCTATACTCCTTATTTAAGAGAGTTGGTAAACGATATATTTTTAGGAGGACTAACCTATTATAATAAATTAGATGATAGAAGTGCTGTGTCAGCAAGTTTTCGATATTTTAGTTTAGGAGAAATTGAGTTTAGAGAGAATGCTAGTGACCCAGGTATAATCCAAAAACCAAACGAATTAACAGTTGATGTTGCGTATTCTTTAAAATTGAGTGATCGTTTTGCTATGGGGGTGGGCTTAAAATACATACGCTCCGATTTGAAGTTAAATGGAGCTGAGTTTGCTGCGGCATCTGCTAAGGCGGCGAGTTCATTTGCAGTTGATTTAGGAGGTTATTACGAATCCGAAGAAAAAGCATATAGTAGTTTTAACGGAAAATGGCGTGGAGGGTTTGCAATACAGAATATTGGACCAAAAATTAAATATGAAGAAAATGGAAATGAGAGTTTCTTGCCTACAACATTACGTTTAGGAGGAGGTTTTGATTTTGTTTTGGATGAAGCTAATAAAATAGGTGTAACCCTAGAGGCAGCAAAGTTATTAGTACCTACGCCACCTAAGTATGGGACAAAAATAGACTATGTTGACGATGGGGATAACGGAACAACCGTTAGTCCAGGGAACGGTCAATATGATGATGGGGTGGATACTCTTATTAGTCAGGATGATAATTATATTATGGAAGGAAAAGATCCTAATGTAAGCTTTACTAAAGGAATTTTTCAATCTTTCGGAGACGCTCCAGGTGGATTTAGTGAAGAGATAAATGAATTTACTTATTCAGTAGGTGCCGAATATACGTATCAAGATTCATTTGCTTTCAGATTAGGGTATTTTAATGAGCATGAAACAAAAGGAGCAAGAAAGTTTTTTGCTCTTGGTGCAGGGTTTAAATACAGTGTTGTAGATATAGACGTATCGTATTTACTATCGGCCTCAAAAGTTCCTAGTCCATTAGAAAATACATTACGTTTCTCTTTATCATTTAATCTTGGAGGAAACGGAAATAATTAAAAAATAATATAAATGAAAGAGCTTACTATAAGCGCAACATTTAGAATATACGAACAGCTGTCGGAACTTCCTTCAGCTGTTTTTAGTCTAATGGAGTTTGCTATTTCTGCAAGAAACAATGCTTACGCTCCCTATTCTAAGTTTAATGTTGGTGTTGCTATATTATTAGATAACGGGAAAGTTGTTATTGGTTCTAATCAAGAAAATGCAGTGTATCCTTCTGGTTTATGTGCTGAACGAGTAGCTATTTTTCAAGTAGGAGCATTATATCCTGATAGAAAAATAAAAACAATGGCAATTACAGCCACTTCTCAAAATCACAAAGTGGTTGAACCTATACCTCCTTGTGGAGCTTGTAGACAGTCAATTTTGGAATATGAAACAAGACAAGATGAGCCTATTGAAATGTATTTTATGGGTGAAGAAGGAGCTATTATGAAGTCTGGCTCTTTGTCTGATTTATTACCTTTAATGTTTAAAAAATCACATTTATAGTATCGTTTTGTGATTAAATGTTACTATTTTTAAAAATCAATTATTTGAAATTACCTAATAGTTGATTTTTTTTGATAAAGAGTTTTTTGATTCATTTTGAAAGACTATTTTTGTTAACTGATTAAAAATTAACCCTACTTCAAAATTTAGAAGAGATGAAAAAAATTACTAAAGCAACTTATTTAAAATGGTATGAAGACATGCTGTTTTGGAGAAAGTTTGAAGATAAATTAGCTGCAGTATATATCCAGCAAAAAGTAAGAGGTTTCTTGCATTTATATAATGGTCAAGAAGCTGTTTTAGCGGGTTCTTTACATGCTATGGATTTATCTAAGGATAAAATGATTACAGCATACCGTAATCATGTTCAGCCAATAGGTATGGGAGTAGATCCTAAAGCAGTAATGGCTGAGTTGTATGGAAAAGTTACTGGTACCTCTAAAGGTATGGGGGGTTCTATGCATATATTCTCTAAGGAGAAAGGGTTTTATGGAGGTCATGGTATCGTTGGAGGACAAATTCCTTTAGGTGCAGGTATGGCTTTTGGTGATAAATATCACAATACGGGAGCTGTTTCTTTATGTTATTTTGGTGATGGAGCTGCACGTCAGGGATCATTACATGAAACATTTAATATGGCTATGTTGTGGAAACTTCCGGTAGTATTTATTGTTGAAAACAATGGATATGCAATGGGGACTTCTGTAGGACGTACAGCAAATCATACAGAAATTTGGAAATTAGGATTAGGGTATGAAATGCCTTGTCGCCCAGTAGATGGAATGGATCCTATTGCTGTTGCTAAAGAAGTAGATATTGCTATGGAACATGCAAGAGCAGGAAACGGACCAACGTTTTTAGAAATGAAAACGTACCGTTATAGAGGACACTCTATGTCTGATGCACAGCATTATAGAACAAAAGACGAAGTAGCAGAATATCGAAAAATAGACCCTATAACAACTGTAAAGGCTACTATTTTAGAGAAAAAATACGCTACAGAAGATCAGATAGAAGAAATTAATAAGCGTGTTAAAGCATTGGTTAAAGAATGCGAGAAATTCGCTGAAGAGTCTGCTTATCCAGAAGTACAGCAAATGTATGACATGGTTTACGAACAAGAAGATTATCCGTTTATATCTCATAAATTATAAGACATGGCAATAGTAGTTAATATGCCCCGTTTAAGTGATACCATGACTGAAGGAGTGGTAGCAACTTGGTTAAAGA